>MDTG01171347.1_pt1 | contig 14542 bp, 15 predicted proteins | sample 811421 | NCBI WGS metagenome assembly MDTG01 (sample SAMN05326645, study PRJNA326480) | marine metagenome | isolation source: seawater | place: Pacific Ocean: South East | collected 2011
AGCCCAAGAATAAATCCAGCCAACTTGTATGACGAACAACGGCCACAATGTATTTGGGTAGTGAAGGCAGAATTCCAACGAGATTCCAATCCAAAAGTTTATAAAATATAAATCGTGAAAACAGATTCCCCATAACTATTCAATATTAATAAAATCATCATTTGGAAAACCCAAAAGATAAAGTTTTTTTGTAGCACGTGTCATTGCGGTGTACAACCAACGTAAATAGTCCTTATTTGGTCCTTCGGGAAGGTAAGGTTTTTCGATAAATACATTTTGCCACTGTCCACCCTGAGATTTATGACAAGTTACAGCATAGGAGTATTTAACTTGCAAGGCATTGAAAAAACGATTTTTTTTAACTTTCAAAAACCTTTTGTAATTAGAACTTTCCATGGCATAATCTTCCAGTACTGCTTGATATAGACGGTTTCCCTCTTCAAAAGAAAGTGATGCAGATTCTGCTTGAAGTGTATTTAATAGTAAGACCGTATCAAAAGGTTCTTCGTCTAAATAATCCACTAATTGAACTCTTGCCTCGGCAAAAGAAAAACCATAAAGCTCTTTTAGAGAGTGAATATAAAGGATTTTAATTACATCTCCATTAGCAATAAATCCAGGAGTAGAATCTGCCTCAAGCCAAAAATAATTATTTTTTACAACCATCAACTGGTCACCAACAGACAATTCATCTTCCAAGCCAAGTATTTTTCTTCTAATATTTTCGTTATAACTATTTGCCCGTTTATTAGATCGGACAATAAAAACCGTTTGGTCAATACCCGCTTCAGAAAATGCAGATTCAATGGCTTCAAAAACATCCATCCCATTATTGGAATAATAAATGTCATTAACACCTTGAATGTCAAATTTAAATTGATCATAAACTCCATGGTTTAGATCAACTCGTAATTGAGTTGCGTTTTTTAAAATTCCTGAATCTTTCTTTTGTCTAACTACTTCCTCTAACTCAACATTAAAAACCTGATCAAAATGGAAGTTTTGTAATTCTTCTTGATCCAAAGCAGGACTCAAGTTTAAGTGAATTGGGGGTAACTGAGCTTGATCACCCACAAAAAGAAGCTTGCACTGTTCCCCCCTACTTACATATTGAACCACATCGTGAAGTAAAGATCCGTTTTCAAAGAATTTTACATTTTCCCTATCGTCACCTATCATAGAGGCCTCATCGATCACAAAGAGTGTTTTTTTGAATTTGTTGTTTTTTAATTGAAAGCTCATCTTTCCACTTTTTTCAGCTCTTGGATAATAAATCTGCTTGTGAATTGTCTTTGCCGAAGTTCTTGAATAAGTAGACATTACTTTAGCCGCTCGACCAGTTGGAGCCATTAAAACAATCTTAAAACCAGTTTTCTGTATATCTTTAACAAGTGAACTAATTAAAGTTGTTTTTCCTGTTCCTGCATATCCTTTAAGCAAAAAAGCTGTGTTAGGTTTTTTTAAAAAAATAAAGTTTGAGATGGCCGGAAACCAAAGTTGTTGAGATTCAGTTGGTTCGAAGCCAAAATTTGCTTCAAGTTGTAAACGAAATTTTTGAGGAGTCATGGATTCTTTCAAGTAGCTAAATATAATTCATTTTAAATACTTTTGTGATTAAAAAAAAATTGTAGTTTTGTTTTTATCTCTTAATATCATATGATGAAGTTAGGTATTCAAGTCGTTTTGTGGATCGCGTCAATCTTTTTTGCTTACAAGATTTATGACTCTATCAGTGGACCTATTAAATTTAAACAAATAAAAAATGAACGTTACGCAAAAGTGATTAATCGCTTAAAAGATATTCGTAAAGCTCAAATTGCGCATAAAGATGTTAAAGGTATTTTCTCAAATAATTTTGATAGTCTTATTAAATTTATAGACGAAGGAATTTTTACTCTTATTGAAAAAAGAGACTCCTCTTATCTTGAATACGACAGAACTTATCGTATAGATATGCTTCGTGAGGTAATAGTTATCGATACTTTGGGTACAGTACCAGTTAAAGACTCATTATTTGGAGACTCAAATCATTACAAAGAAATGGCCTACATACCTATTGAAGGTGTTCAAGACAGTATGTTTAAGATCAATTCTGAGGTCATTAATAAAAATGGATATAAAGTACCTGTTTTTGAGGTGAAGGTTACAAAAAATATTATTCTTTATGATCAAAACTCAGACCTTGTAAGACAAGAAAATGAAACTGTTTCGGTAGATGGTGTTAATGGATCTGAAATTATTTTAGGCTCTTTGAGTAACGTGAGTAATAACGGAAATTGGCCGACTATCTTCGATGCCAAACAAGAATAAGGACATACCATTTAATGAATCATCCATACACCTTTTTGTAAATGGATTTTCTTTTTTCACCCATTCTAAAACTGAATTTATTCCTATCACTAAAGATATTGGTGATTTAGAATCTTCTTTGCAAGAACTTCTTAGCTTTTACCCAAAAGGAGCATTTTCCAAAACCCAGATTATTACATATCATCAACCATCAACTTTTGTGCCTGTTACATTTTTTGATAAAAATCTACTCCCAAACTATTTACAACTATTCGGTACTTTTGATGAAGACTCAGGTCTCAATTTTGATACGCTAGAAAAAGAAAATCAAGTTAATGTATATACTTATCCTAAAGTAATTTTAAAGATTTTAAATCAAAACCTTGAAAAAGCTTCATTATGTCATTATAATAGCTTGTTATTTAAAGAGGTAAATAAATTAGCTAATTCCTCTGACAAAGAATATCAGCTATACATTCATCTGCAAAAAAAGGCTATGGATTTGTATTTAACACAAAACTCATCCGTGATTTTTCAAAATCATTTTAGCGTTCAAAATAAGGATGAATTTTTATATTATATTTTTTTTGTTGTAGAACAATATAATCTCTCATTAGACCAATTTGAAATTGTTTTTCTAGGTGAAATTGAAGCTTTTAAAACCTATTATCAAAGTGTCAAAGAATACCACAATACAATACGTTTCGAGTATTCCAAGGGATGTGCTTTAGACATAGATCATCATCCAGCTCCTTTTTTTGCTAAATTTAGTAATTAATGCGGATTATCGCCGGTATTTATAAAGGGAGAAGACTAAAAGTGCCAAAAAATCTTCCTGTTAGACCTACCACTGATCGCTCTAAAGAGGCACTATTTAATATTTTACAGCATCAAATCGAATTTTCTAAAACAAGAGTTTTAGATTTATTTTCTGGTACAGGGAGTATTAGCTTCGAATTTGCCTCAAGAGGAGTCTCACAACTTACGGCAGTTGACAAAAATAGATATTGTGTTAAATTTATTAAAACTACTGCCGCATCGCTTTTAATAGATATTAGAATCATTCAGAAGGATTGTATCTCATATTTAGAAAAAGATAAAGGAGAATATGATCTAATTTTTGCTGATCCCCCATATGATCTTTCCCTAAATACTTACTCAAATATTATCAAATTAACAATTAATAGACTAGCTGTTGATGGGCAACTTATAGTAGAACATTTCAATAAAATCGATCTTTCTGGATTTGAAGGATTTAATAACAGTCGGAGCTACGGTAGTATTACCTTTTCATTTTTTACTATTAAAAAAAAAGCAGGCCGATAAGCCGGATTCTGTCGTGTCTTATCATTTATCTGGATGCAAAATTACTTTTGCACTCTAGCCGCCTACCCGTCTAAATTGGCTGAGCTACCCTTAACATTAGAACTACTTGGCGTTGCACCGCATAGAGTTTGCCTGATTTCACTACAGCCTAACTGTACTTGCTTTCTGTTGCACTAGTCCTCTCCGTAAAACGAAGGACGGGTATTACCCGCTATGCTGCCCAATGGTGTCCGGACTTTCCTCTTTTTTCCAAGGAAAAAAGCGATAAGATGGCCTGCATGACAAATTTAGTTATTTGTTGATAATTAACAGGGAATATTTTTTAACTATGTAATAAAACCAAAAACTGATTTTTATATTTGTATTAATGGAAGCATTTGTGGTTTCTGCACTTAAATACCGACCGACTAGTTTTGAAGATGTAGTTGGACAACAAGGTATTACGCAAACATTAAAAAATAGTCTAGAAAAAAACCAACTTGCTCAAGCTTTGTTATTTTGTGGACCCAGGGGTGTTGGTAAGACTTCTTGTGCTCGAATTCTGGCAAAAGAAATCAATAAATCTGTTTTAGAAGGCACTGTCCATGACGATTTTGCCTTCAATATTTTTGAACTTGATGCAGCTTCAAATAACTCTGTAGAAGATATTCGGAAAATTAACGAGCAAGTACGAATACCTCCACAGGTAGGCTCTCACAAAATCTATATTATCGATGAGGCACATATGCTTTCAAACTCTGCATTCAATGCCTTTTTAAAAACTTTAGAAGAGCCTCCGAAGCATATTATTTTTATTTTAGCAACCACTGAGAAAAATAAAATCATTCCTACAGTACTTTCCAGATGTCAAGTATATGATTTTAAAAGAATAGCAGTTAATGATATTCAAGAGTATTTGGTCAAAATAGCTCAGGATAGAAACTTACAATTTGAAGAAAGTGCACTTTATCTTATAGCTCAAAAGGCAGAAGGAGCAATGCGTGATGCGTTATCTATATTTGACAGAATGGTCAGTTTTACGAAAGGAAAACTGTCTACAAAGGACGTGGCTGATAATCTAAATCTACTGGACCATCAAGCTTACTTAGAATTGGGTAAATTCATTTTTAAAAATGATATTCATGGAATACTTAAAGCATATGATGAGCTTCTCCAAAGAGGAATCGAACCTTTACAATTCATAAAAGGTTTAGGAGATTTTTTCAGACATTTGATATTGGCAAAAGATCCTAGTACACTTGCCTTAATGGAATTGGGTGTGGATATTAAAAAGAGTTTTCAGCAGGAAACTAAAATCCTTTCAACCGAATATCTGCTTGATAGTATTGCCTTAATAAATTCTTTTGAAGTAAACTATAAAAATGTAAACAATAAAAGAGTTCATACAGAACTAAGCCTAATGCAACTCGCTTCACTCCATTTTAATGGAGAAAAAAAAAAGGTTACATAATTTCAGTACAAGAAGTAAATAAATTAAATCAAAAAAATCAATATAATTCGACCATCGGAAAAAATTCTGAATTAAAAATGACTGTTCAAGAAAAAGAAGATGCAGTAAAAGTTATTAATCGAGTAGAAACTGAAACTAATACTGATTTCCAAGAAAATATTTCAGAAAAAAAAGAGCCTTTGCAGGAAGAAAATATCAAACATGAGGTGTCAGGATTTTCACTTTCTAGCATTGCAGTAAAAAAAGCTGCAAAAAAAAATAATCGTCCTAGAGACAAAAAGGAAAACCTTCCAAAAGATTCATTTGATAAAAAAAGTCTTTTGAAGTTTTGGAATGAATACTCAGAATACATTAAAGTCGAAGGAAAGCAAAATATTTCATCCATAATGAAAATGAACCACCCTGATCTAATAAGTCAATCTACTATAAGTTTCGATGTCGCTAATGAAATGAACAAGGTTGAAATGACTCGTGAAATGAAATATTTAATTCCTTTTATAAGTGAAAAGTTAAATCATTTTGGAATTAAAATTGAGATTGTAATAAAGAAAAGAAATCAAGAAGATTCCATTTATTCACCTCAAGAAAAATATCAATATCTTCTAAAAATAAATCCTTCGTTGGATAAACTTCGAAAAAAATTTGATTTAGATTTTTAAAGTTATGTTAAGTCTTAAACTACCCACAGATCCAAATTGGGTAAATATTGCTAAAATGAAAATTAGTGAAATACTTTCAGATCACGCTTACTGTGAGCAAAAAGCAGCTAGCACAGCAATATCGATGATTATTAGTTTTCCCCAATATCCCAAACTAGTTTCGGCCATGGCCGATTTAGCTCAAGAAGAAATGAGTCATTTTAAAATGGTTCACGATTTAATTATTGAAAGAGGGCTCAAATTAGGAAGAGAGCGAAAAGATTACTATGTAATAAATTTGCGCTCGTTTTTTCCTAAAGGTGGATCAAAAAATGATCATCTTATACATAAACTCCTTGTTGCTGGGCTAATTGAAGCAAGAAGTTGTGAGCGTTTTAGAATCTTATCAGAGAAGTTGGAAGACATAAAACTTAGAAAATTTTATCGTAAACTTATGATTAGTGAAGCAAGTCATTATACTATGTTTCTTCGCCTTGCTAGACATTATGGTAACTCTCGAGAGCAGGTAGATATGAAATGGGAAAATCTCTTGGATTATGAAGCTGAACTAATTAATACTTTGGGGGATAAAGAGTCTATACATGGTTAGATTTTTTTTCTTTTAAAAGCTCACGTATCATTCCATCTGAAAGACCAACCTTAGGAACATAAATAACCTTGGCGCCACTCCAATTAAGGGTTCTTAAAAAGAGTTGAGCAGCAGGTAAAATAACGTCTGATCGATCAGGGTTTAGACCTAACTTAATAATTCGCTCTTCATAAGTCATTTTACTAAGTTTTGAATACAAGGCATTCAGAGTTAAATAAGTAATCGGTCTATTATCTTTGTTACTAGACATTTTATGAAGTTTGTTGATGTTTCCACCTGTACCAAGTAAATAAATTTTTTTATACTCACTTGTTTTTTCTCTTACCCATTTTTCAGCCTGCTGCCACAATTCATCTGAAATACCAACATTCAATTGTCTTACGGTGCCTATTTTAAAGGACTTACAATGAATTCTTTTTCCATTTTTAAGTATACTAAATTCAGTACTTCCACCACCTACATCAACATATAAAAATGTTTTATCATTACCTACAATATTAAATATATTAGTGTTAGAAATAATTTTAGCTTCTTTTTTTCCGTCAATGATTTCAATTTTAATACCTGACTTAATCAAAACTTCTTTAATTACTTTATTGCTGTTTTCTGCTTCTCTTAATGCTGAAGTAGCAAATACAATATATTTTTTTACTCCATGAACTTTCATTAATATTTTGAAAGCTTTCATGGATTTAATAATCATATTTATATTTTTTTTTGATATTGATCCACTAGTAAAAGAATCTTCCCCAAGACGAATAGGAACTCGTACTAATGCATTTTTAAGAATTATATTTTCTTTTTTATGCTTTATTACATTTGAAATCAGCATTCGAATAGCATTTGACCCAATATCTATTGCTGCATACTTTTGGATTTTCATTTATTACTTTTTTCATAGTAATAGTCATGAATTTTCCATTGAGACCTTGTTTCATTTCCTTTACCTTTTACAAATATATTTTGTTCTGGACCATTTATTCTTCTAGCTTTTACATTATCATTCCAAGTTATTTCAAAAACATCTAAAATTTCTTCTTGAAGTATAGTATCGTAAATTGGAACTGCCACTTCTACCCTATTTTCAATATTTCGTGTCATGAAATCAGCAGAGGATAAATAAACTTTGTGACTATCATTATTTTCAAAAATATAAACTCTGGGGTGTTCTAAATATTTGTCAACTATACTAATTACTTCAATATTTTCACTCATGCCTTTAACTCCAGGAATCAAGCAGCAAATACCACGAACAATCATTTTAATTGGTACTCCTTCACAACTGGCCTCGTAAAGTTTTTCAATCATTTTAAAATTAGTAATGGCATTAAGCTTTAATCTAATGCCACTGTTTAAACCAGCTTTATGATTTTCAATTTCCTTATTAATCAAGCGAACAACTGAATTATTGGTGTAATGGGGAGAAACAATTAAGTGTTTGTATTTTTTGAGTTTATAATGAACCTGTAAAAAATTAAAGACTTTATTTACCTCTTTTAAAATCTTCTGATTAGAAGTGAGTAAGGTATAATCTGTATATATTTTTGCTGTGTCTTCATTAAAATTTCCTGTACTTATAAAACCGTAACGTTTTTTCTTGCCGTTTACTGTTTTTTCTATTAATCCAATTTTGGAGTGTACTTTCAATCCTGGTATACCAAAAATTAGTTGAACGCCAGAGGCTTCCATTTTTTCAGCATAAATGATATTATTTGTTTCATCAAAGCGAGCTTGTAATTCAATTTGAACCAATACTTTTTTACCATTTTTGACTGCATTAATTAGAGCACTTGCAACATTTGACAGCTTTGAAAGACGATAAATAGTTATTTTTATAGTAGTAACCTCAGGGTCTAAAGCTGCTTCTCTTAGAAATTTAATGAGGTAGGAAAAGCTGTGATAGGGTGTATAAAGTAAAAAATCTTTTTTATCAACAGCTTTAATTATACTTTTCTCTAGTGAGAGTCCTGGAATATTCACAGGATCTACTTTATCATATTGAAGATCGGTGTTCTTCAAATTTGGAAAATTCATATAATCCCTCCGATGATGATATCGTCCACCAGGTATTAAGCTATCGGTTGAGTCCATGCCCAAAATATCTTTGACTAAATTTAATGTATCCAACGGTATATCAATATCATAGACCAGGCGAACGGGCTCTGCTAAAATTCGCTCACGAACACTTTTAACAATTTTATTAATATAACTCTTTGAAACATCTCCTTCCATATCAAGTTCAGCATCACGGGTAACTTTAATCATATGGGAAGTGATGGATGAAAACTCATTAAAATTAAAAATAAGATGAAAATGATAGCGAATTAGATCGTCTAAGAACATTACATATTGTTTTTCTCCTAATTGAGGTAAAACGATAAAACGATCCAATTCTTTCGGTATTTCAATTAATGCAAATTGATTTTGAGAGACTTCTTTTGATTCAATTGATAGTTTTACGGCTAGAAAGGACTGATTATCAGAAAAATCCTGATTTTGATTTTCTGAAATCATTATAGTCATTAAAGCTGGGCTTACCTTTTGAATAAAATACTCTTTTAAAAATACCTTATGCTCATCTAAAACATGATTTTCATTTACAAAATAGATTTGCTCTTTTTCTAATTCTTTTTCTATTCCTCTAAGGATTTTGGTGCTTTCTTTTTGTTGTCCAATTACTTTTTGAGTAATCATTTTCAATAGTTCAGTGGCACTTTCTCCTCCAAAAATTTTTTTCCCTGTTTTTTCTGATTGTGCAATTCGTTGGACTGTAGCGTAGCGGACCTGAAAAAACTCATCTAAATTATTGGAAAAAATACCAATAAATCGAAGCCGGTCTAAAAGAGGAACATTACGGTGTGCGGCTTCTTGAAGTACGCGGGCATTAAAATCTAACCAACTTAGTTCGCGATTTATAAAACGTGGTTGAATATACTTTTTATTCATTTCAAAATTTCTTTAGGTAAGCCCAAATTTATCTTGCCATTATGAACATTTTTCCAATTACTTTGCTCAAATTGAATTCGAGCCCAAGCAGCAGTTGGCAGATGATCCAGCTTAGTTGTGGATAATTGATTCACTGCTTGAGTAAATGCTGGGTTGTGACCAATACAAATTACTTTAGAATAATTATCCGATAAAGATTTTATAAAATTAAGTAATTGAGAAATTTCAAAAGTATAAAGAGCTTCTCTTATATTTAATAATTTAAAGGGGATATGAAGTTGTTTCATCGCAATGCAGGCGGTATGCACTGCTCTATTAGCCGGACTTGAATAGACAATCTCAATATCCTTGAAAACTTCCGAAGAAGCTAATGCTACAGATTTTGCCCTTTCTATTCCTTTTTTGGTAAGACTACGATTCCGATCCTCTAATAAAGATTCCCAAGATGATTTAGCATGTCTCAAAAGAAATAATTCTTTCATAGTTAAGGTGCTAAGCGTTCAATATTCCAATAACTTCCTTGCCACTTACAACGTACACGATCATGTAATCGATTTGGACGACCTTGCCAAAATTCAATACATTTAGGAGTTACATTGTAACCACCCCAATGCTGTGGACGCTTTACATCTTTATTAAGATATTCAATCTCTAAAGCATCTAATTTGGATTCAAGAATTGAACGATCAATAATTACTTTGCTTTGATCAGATACAATAGCCCCCAACTGACTACCTTTTGGACGACTACTAAAATACTTATTATTGGCATCAGCATTCAGTTTTTCTGCAATTCCTTTAATAATAACTTGTCTCTCTAAAACAGGCCAGAAAAAACTAAGTCCTACTTTGTTATGATGTTCAATTGAAAGACCTTTCTCACTATGATAATTGGTGTAAAACTGAAAACCATTTTCTGTTAGAGATTTAAGCAAAACTACTCTTGTTTTAGGAAATTCGTCTAATCCAAGGGTTGCAAGCGACATCGCGTTAGCCTCATCTATTGCTGGGTGTTTATCTGCTTGGTCAAACCAAGATTCGAAAAATATTAATGGATTATTGGAGATATCCTCCACATTCAATTCATTTTTATCATATGATTTACGTAAATGTCCTAAATCTTTTTTTTCCATTTGAAGTTAAATTTATAATCAATTTCAATTATATAGAGAATGTTTTAAGATCTTCAGATAAAATTACATTTTCAAAAATTGTTGATGCCTCTTTTATAAAATCATTTTTATTATTGTATCTGTTTGAATAATGACCTAACATTAATTGCTTGACCTTTGCCTTTTTTGCAAGACTAGCTGCTTCTTTTGCCGTACTATGTTTCGTTTTTTTTGCAAGCTCTTTGTGTTGCTCCAAAAAAGTAGACTCATGATATAATAAGTCAACTCCTTTTATTTCAGAGACAAAGGTCTCATTGTAAGCAGTATCACTGCAATAGGCATATTGCTTTGGCATCTCTGGCGGTAAGGTAAGCTCTTTGTTTTCTATGTTGTTACCATTTTCAAGTTGAATTGAAAAACCATTTTGTAATTGATTATAATGAAACGGTTTCAAATCCAATCCTAATATTGATACTTTATTTATTTTTCTTTTTTTCGGTTTTGTTTTAAATAAAAAACCATTGGTATATATCCTATGATCAAGTGGAAGGGTATTCACTTTAACGTTTTCATCCTCAAAAATAAGTTCTGGAATAGTACCCTCTAATTCCTTAAAATGTAATTCATAATCAGTCCACGATTTAGCTAGTTTTAATTGAAGTGTAATTATTTCTTTAATCCCTTTTGGTCCATAAATATTAAGTGGTGCTGTCCTTCCTAAAAGACGAAAAGTACTAATTAATCCTATTAAACCATAAAAATGATCTCCGTGCAAATGAGAAATAAAAATGTGTTGAATTAAAGAAAATTTTATCTTCAATTTTCTTAATTGAATTTGTGTTCCTTCTCCACAATCAATTAAAAAAAATTTACCTTTTACCTCTAGCAATTGAGATGTAGTATGTTTGTTCTCCTTTGGTGTAGCCGAATGACATCCTAAAATTGTAAGTTTCATCATTATTGAAAGCCTAAATCGCGTTGCATCCGTTCGAAAGAAATAAAATCATTTGCCTCTACAAGTGTTGGTGCTATATTAAATTCAATTGGTAAAATATCAATTTCATCGTGAGGAAGAATTAATACAAGTAATCTAGACTTTTTTTTTAACAATGACTGTAACTCAATCAAATCTTCAATTGGCAAGAGAGCTTTAGTGCAGTCAAGAATTAAATCAAAACTTAATTCAAAATTTAGCTGCTTTAAACAACTCATTTTTTGCTTAATAAATTGGTCTGTGGAAACAGTTCCTATATCATTTTTATCAATTAAAATCATGTAATAGAAATATTCAGTTTGGAAGCTAGAAGGTATATGATTGCCATCCTAATTGCTACACCATTTTCGACTTGATCTAAAATAATAGATTGATCAGAATCAGCAACTTCACTACTAATTTCTACACCTCTATTTATCGGTCCAGGATGCAAAATCACGATATCCTTTTTTACTGCTTTTAACCGTTTAGAAGTAAGTCCAAAATTTTGAGTGTATTCTCTTGTTGATGGAAAATAATTCAAATCCATGCGCTCATTTTGAACACGTAATATGTTTAGTGCATCACACCATTTAAGTGTCTTAGATAAATCTGTAGATATTTTAACTCCAAGAGAATCAATATGTTTTGGAATTAAAGATTTTGGAGCACACACACTCACCTCAGCACCTAACATTTTTAAAGCATATATATTAGATAATGCAACTCTGGAGTGTAAAACATCACCTACAATAGCAATTCTTTTTCCAACTAGCTCTCCAAACTTTTCTTGGAGAGAAAAAGCATCTAATAAGGCTTGAGATGGGTGCTCGTGTGTACCATCTCCTGCATTTATAATACATGAATCAACTTGTTTTGAAAGGAAATGAGCAGCACCAGGATTTGGATGTCGAATTACAATCATATCAACTTTCATGGCCAATATATTATTGACTGTATCGACCAGAGTTTCTCCTTTTTTTAATGAAGATTGATTAGCTGAAAAGTTAAGTACATCAGCGCTCAGTCTTTTTTCAGCTAATTCAAAAGATAGCTTGGTACGAGTGCTGTTTTCAAAAAACAAATTTGCAATGGTAATATCTCGTAGACTTGGAACTTTTTTTATAGGCCGATTAATGACTTCTTTAAAATGTTTAGCAGTCTCAAAAATCAAGTTTATGTCTTGTATCTTAAGGTATTTAATTCCCAAAAGATGTGAAACACTTAGTGCTTTCATTCAATGTACTTTTCTAGATAAACTATATTTTCTGTTTCTTTTTTTGACCATACAACTTTAACCTTATCGCCTTGTAATGCGTCAATTTGAGCTCCAAGATAGTCTGGCTGTATAGGTAAATGTCTGCTAAATCTTCTATCTACTAAAACCAATAATTCTATTGACCTAGGTCTTCCGTAAGTATCTATTGCAGTAAGTGCGGATCGTATACTCCTTCCAGTAAATAACACATCATCAATTAACACCACATCTTTGCCTTCTACATATTGGTCCATAACATTAGCGTTGGGACTAAGAGGATGATCACTTCTTCTAAAATCGTCCCGAAAAAAAGTAGTGTCTAGTTTACCTGTTTTAGGATCAGCTATACCAAATTTAACTAATAATTGAATTAAACGATCTAAAAGTAAAGTTCCTCTAGGTTGTAATCCAATAAGGATAGTATTGGAAAAATCACCGTGACGTTCAATCAATTGGTAACAAAGCCGATTTAAAATAATATTTATTTTTTTGTCGCTAAGTAGCACTTTTGGCTTCATCTTAAATATAATATTACAAAAGTAGGCGTTTCTATACGATAAAAAAAACCCTCCTATAGGAGGGTTTTGTTATCTATATTTAACAGAGTATTGCTAATTATCACTATCCATTTGCTCCTTAAGGTTGGCTAAAGCATCAAGATCACCTAAAGTTGCTTTATCAGCATTTGAATCAGCCACTTTTTTAGCTGCTCGCTTCACGTTTTTGATCTCTTGTTCTCTAAAGGTTATAGTATGTGAAGCAACAACTCTTTTGAATTCTTTACTAAATTCAATAATTTTAAATAAAGCTTCTTCTCCTTTCTTGAGTTTACTTCCATCTTCTTTTTCAAGATGACGTGAAGGAACAAAGGCTACAATATCATCATTAAACTGAATGGTCGCACCCTTATCAACGATTTCAGTAATTGATGTAGTATGAGATGAATCTAATGCAAATTCTTTTTCGTATTTGTCCCATGGGTTGTCAGTCGTTTGCTTGTGACCTAAACTTAGTTTTCGGCCTTCAACATCTAACTCAAGAACAATCACATCAATTTTCTCTCCAAGTGCCAATATTTCAGTTGGGTGCTTTACTTTCTTTGTCCAAGACAAATCAGAGATATATACCAATCCGTCAATACCCTCTTCTAATTCAATGAATACTCCAAAGTTGGTGAAATTTCTTACCAATCCCGAATGTTTTGATCCAATGGGATATTTTGAAGTAATGTCAGTCCATGGGTCAGGTGAAATTTGTTTGATTCCTAACGACATTTTTCTTGATTCACGATCAAGTGTGAGAATTATCGCGTCAACTTCATCACCTACACTTACAAAATCTTGAGCAGATCTCAAATGTGTAGACCAAGACATCTCCGATACGTGAATTAAACCTTCGACACCCTCTTCGATTTCTACAAAAGCACCGTAATCTGCAATTACAACCACCTTCCCTTTTACTTTATCACCTTCTTTTAAACCTTCAGATAACTGTTCCCATGGATGAGCACTCAATTGTTTTAGACCGAGTTGAATTCTTGATTTATTGTCGTCAAAATCAAGAATTACGACATTTAGCTTCTGATCTAATTCTAATATTTCACTTGGATGATTAATACGACTCCATGAAAGATCTGTAATATGAATCAATCCATCAACTCCTCCAAGATCAATAAAAACTCCATAAGAAGTAATATTTTTTACAGTACCCTCAAGAACTTGGCCTTTTTCCAACTGGCCTATAATTTCTTTTTTCTGCTCTTCAATATCGGCTTCGATTAGTGCTTTGTGTGAAACAACAACATTTTTGAATTCATGGTTAATTTTTACAACTTTAAACTCCATTGTTTTGTTTACATATTGGTCGTAATCACGTATCGGTTTAACATCGATTTGTGACCCTGGCAAGAAGGCCTCAATACCAAATACGTCAACAATCATA
>MDTG01184488.1_pt1 | contig 14542 bp, 14 predicted proteins | sample 811421 | NCBI WGS metagenome assembly MDTG01 (sample SAMN05326645, study PRJNA326480) | marine metagenome | isolation source: seawater | place: Pacific Ocean: South East | collected 2011
CAATCATTCTGTAAAAGTAGTCATAATCTGCATGGTATTTATATTTTATATTATATAATCCCACTTTTTTAGCTGAGGATCTTTTGATAAAAAATCCAGTTGAATGACTAGTATAAAAACCCCATGAGTAAGTTATTTTTTTGGGATTATATCCGTGTAATACACCCCAATGTTTTTTAACACTGCCAAAAATAAAATCTTTTTTTGGAAATTTAATTATATATTTTTTTACTATTTCCAATGCTTTTTTTGTGTACTTGTCATCAGAATTTAAAATTCCGATATATTTACCTTTGGCCAATAACATTCCTTTATTAAACGCATCATAAATACCTTTGTCTTTTTGGCTAACCCAGTAAGAAATTTTATTATTGTATTTTCTGATAATCTTCAGTGTATTATCCGTTGATCCTCCATCAATTAGAATATACTCGTAATTATTTATTTTTTGTTTTAGGAGACTTTTAATTGCAGTTTCTAAATATTTTTCTTGATTTAAGACAACAGTAATAATTGTAAAAAGTGGTTTTCTTTTAGTTTTCTTGATAAAAATTTTTTTGTTCGACAGTCTATATCTATTTACTTTAATTTTATTTGGATTTTTTTTTTTTTTCATACTATTCTGATTTTTAATTTATATAACGATAATGCAAAAATTTAAAAAAGTTATTTCTCATTTTGATAAAAAATCTATGAAAAGAGACAATTTAAAAGAAAAAAATTATGAAATAGAATTTTTAAGGGCTTTATCAGTTTTATTTGTTGTTTTTTTTCATTTTGATTTATTTAAAATAAAAGGTGGATTTGTAGGTGTTGATATTTTTTTTGTTATAAGTGGTTATTTAATAACATCAATAATTTTTCAAACTCAAAAATTTGATTTATTAAATTTTTACTTAAAAAGATTAAGGCGATTATTGCCAATTATTCTTCTAACCGTATTTATTTGTTTGATTGTTGGTATGTTTGTTTTATCACCTATCCATTTTAATAGACTAATTAACTCATCTTTATTTTCTATTTTTGGTCTATCGAATTTTTTCTTCTTTTCTGAGGCAGGCTATTTTGATCATGAAAAGCTTTTTAAACCTTTGCTTCATACTTGGTCCTTAGCAATTGAGATGCAATTCTATTTAATTTGGCCAATATTAATTCTTATATTAAAAAAATTTATAAAATCGAATTTTATTTTTATATTTATATTAATATTTATTTCTTCAATTTTACTTTCTTCTCTTTATTCACCAAGATCTAACTCCTTTTTTTTTTTCACAGGTTTTCGTTTTTATGAATTTGCACTTGGATCTATTTTATTTTTTTTAATGTCAAATGAAAAACCTAAAAATAGCTTATTTTGTTTCATTGTTGGTTTAATTATAATTTTATTTTCAGTATTCTATTTTGATAGTAGATTTCATTTTCCTGGTTGGAATGCTGTTTTACCATGTTTTGGAGCAACTTTAATAATATATTCGAGGTTTTCAAGAACAAGTAAATTAGGAAAAATTATTACTTTAGATTTCATCAAATATCTGGGATCTAAAAGTTATACAATCTACATGATGCATTGGCCATTTTTAATATTTTATAGTTATCAAAAAATGGGTCCAATCTTGTATTTGGAAAAAATTATTTTAATAGGCTTAATATTGATATTATCAAATTATATTTATAAATATTATGAACAGCCATTTAGGTATTATTTATATAAAAAAAAAATAAATTTTAATAAAATACTCTTAAGTCTTTTTTTATTTATATTTGTAATACTAATTTCTTTAAAATCTTTAAATATTAAAATAAATAATCCTTTTATAGAAAATTCTTTTTATAAAAATGAAATAATTAATACTACTATTGAAGGTAATAAAAAAAGAAATCTTGAAGAAAATCAAATATTGCTGAGACAAAAAAATGAGAAAAAATACTTTGAAGGTAAAAAAAATAAGAAAAAAATTTTACTTTTAGGAAATAGCCATGCATTTGATTTTTACATGGCTTTAAATACCATAAATTTAATTAAACAAAACTATAATATTGATTATATTGATTTTGAATATTTACATTGTTTTAAAATAAAAAATTTTAATGATAAAATTATAGATTATTTCAATTTTAAAATTCTTAATAGAAAGAATAGTTGTGAAATTGTATTTAAAAATGAAAGTTTTGAAATTTTGAATAAGGTAGATAATCTCATTTTAGGATCAAGATGGCCACTTGATACTGATTTTACAAAATTAATAAAATTTTTTAAAAAATTTAATACTAATATAATAATTGTAAGTAATGGCCAAAAATTTTATGATGTTCCTACTCTCTATTTCAAAAGAGGAAATGAAATAAATGATTATGCTCAAAATTTTAATTATGAAATTTCATACATAAATAAAAAAATCAAGTTGGCAGCAAAAGAAAACAGGGTTAACTTTTATGATAAATCATTACTTAATTGTGACCCCAAGTGTATTGTGTTATCAAATGATATATTATTATATTCTGATAAAGATCATTGGTCCTATGATGGTGCTAATTATTTTGGTAATAAAATAGTTACTACTAGATTTTTTGGTTTGTTAGAATAAATTAAATTTTATAATGAAATAATCTATATAATCTCATTAAGTTGTCTGGAAGTCTTAATAATTTCCAAAAAAAATTTAGTTTTTTAAAAAATAAATACTTATGAAAAATATTTTTTATATTTTTTTTCTTTATATCTTCAAAAAAATAAAAACTATTTTCACTTATTTTGTGTTGTACATCTATACTGTCTGGAGTTTGATAACAAATTCTTAACATAATTCTATTTTTAGAAAAACAATATCCTCCCCTGTGATAAGTAGTAAAACTATCAACAAAAATTGCATTTCCAGCTGGTCCTCTCAAGGCATCAATATTCTCATCGGAAAATATTTCTGAAAAATTTTTAATACTAATTTTGTTTCTTTCTCCTGGTAAAGCATTTTTAATTACATTTGTTAATTTACAAAAAACTCCTAATGGTTCTTTTTTTTTTAGAAAATATAATGGCCCATTTTGGTTATCAATATCATTTATGGCTAAGAACAGATCTAAACTTTTATATCCGAAATCATCTTTATGCCACAGCATAGCACCTCTCTCTTTCTTTTCTTCTACTGGAAAATTCAAAAATAAATATATTTTACCAATTACAGGAAAAACTTTTAAATGATTTGCAGCAGTTGATATATTTCTCTCATTGAGAGCAAAATCGATTATTTGTTGTTTAAGATTTGTTGGAAGAATTTGAAAAATATCAATTCTATAATCTTCAAATTTATTAACTTTACCTCTTAAATTTAAATTTTGATTAAATTTATAAATTTCTTTTTTTTGAAAATCTTCATTTATGTGATTTTTAAGATCATAAGCTATTTTTTTAAAGCTTGGATCGTTTTCAACAACTAGTTTATCATTTTTTTTTAAATCAAATGAATCCTTTTTTTTTAATTTCCATAAATGATAATAAAGTTTTCCCTGAAAATTGAATACAAACTCCCAGAAAAAATTATAAACTGGTATAAAAAAAAATAGTAAAAAATAGTACCAAATTTTGGATGATTTAAATTTTGATAAAATTTGTTTAATGTTTTTAATCATTTAATATATATATATCCTATAGTTTAAAAATTACAAAAATTAAAAAAAGTTAAATTGAATATTTCCAAAAAAATTTCTGAACATAGAGTTTTTAAAAAAAAACCTATAATTTTAATGCATATAGGATCAGCAGGATCTGATTTCAAAGATTGGTTAGATATTTCAAAAGATTCTATACTAATTTCTATAGATGGAAATAAATCTAACCAGACAGATAAAGGGAGCTTTAAAAAGTTAATTAATGATAAATCAATTATTTCTTATAAAAATGGTAAATCTAAATTTTTTATCACAAAAGATCCTGACTGTTCTAGCCTTCTTGAGCCAAACGAGAAAGAACTCAAGAATTGGTACTTCTCACACAGATTTAAGGTGAAACAAAAAATAAGTACTAAAGTTGTGTCAATTAATAGTTTTTTAAAAAAAAATAAAATTGACTATCTAGATTGGTTAGTAATTGATGTTCAGGGAATGGACTTAAAAATAATTAAAAATTTAAAAAATAAAATTAAGAATAACTTATCTATTATAGATATAGAGCCAGGTTTTTTTAATTTTTATAAAAAAGAGGATAAAATTTCAGATGTGTTTGAATACTTATCAAAAAAGTTTGAATTTGGTGATATGAAGTTTGGATACAACTTTAAATTAAGCAATAAAAATATAACTAAATTTGAAAAAAAAATTTTATTTAATATGAATAACCCTTCAAAAGTATATTCTAATATAATATTTTTTAATAAAAACTCAAATTTAAGACTTATTTTACTTAAGATTTTTTACTTAATTAAAAATGATAAACTATTTGAGGCAAGACATATGATAAGTCAATGTTCAAATAAAGATGATTTTTTGAAAGAAATATCAAAAGAAATTGATAATAAAATTAGATATAAAAAAATTAAATATTTTTTATACTTACCATTTTTTTTATTTAAAAAAGTATTTAATATATAATGTCTATTAAAGTCCTTCATATAAATTATTCTGACAACAAAGGAGGGGCCGCCATAGCATTAGAAAGAATTTGTAAAGCTCAGCAAGAATTAGATATAAATCCTAAAGTAATTGCAGCAGAAAAATATTCAAATAATAACAATGTTATTGGCCCAAATTCTACTATTGAGGAGATAAAATGGAAAATATTATCTTCGATTAATCGAAAACTTAATAATTTAGAAAATAAAAGAAGATATGACTCTAATTCCTACAATTTAATACCAAATAACTTTGTAAAAAAGATTAATAAAATACAATGTGATATAGTTAATCTTCATTGGATAGGTGGAAATTTAATTCCAATTAAAGATTTGAAAAAAATTAATAAACCTATTGTGTGGACCTTGCATGATATGTGGGCTTACACAGGCTCAGAACACTATACTAAAAGTCTAAGATTTGCTGAAGGTTATAATAAAAACAATAAACCTAAAGATTCGAAAGGATATGATTTGGAAAAATACTGCTGGAATTTAAAAAAAAAATTTTATCCCAGCAATCTAAAAATTATAACTACTAGTGATTGGCAATTTAATAATGCAAAAAAAAGTGTTCTATTAAAGGATAAAGACTTATACAAAATTCCTCTCCCATTAGATTTTAGTTTTTGGAAACCAATAGAAAAAAAAAAGTGTAGAGAAATTTTGAATTTACCAGAAAATAAAAAAATAATACTTATAGGTTCAGAAAGAATAGATCTAGAGAGAAAAGGATATTTATTACTAGAAAAAATATTAAATAATTTAGATAAAAAAAACAAAATATTGATCGTATTTGGAAGGAATGGGAATTATCTCAAAGAAATAAAAGATATCGATAAAATTTTTTTAGATGAGATAAGTCAAAATTCCATAGATTTAAAAACTTTATACTCTGCTTCAGATCTGTTTTTAGCACCAAGTATTCAAGAGTCGTTTGGTCAAACTGTGCTAGAAGCATCTAGTTGTTGCTTACCAACTGTGTGTTTTTCTAATAACGGTATATCTGAAATAATTGATCATAAAAAAAATGGATATATAGCAAAAGAGTCAGATATACACGATTTTAATGCAGGTATAGACTGGTGCTTAGAAAATATAAGTCAAGAAAAAATGAAATTAAATCTTAATTCTTTAAAAGAAAAATTTTCTAATGAAAAAATTGGAAAATTATATAAAGAAATCTATTCAAAAATCATTTAGAAGTTTCTCTTATAATTTCAGAATATAGGTTGATATATTTGTTAGCAATATTTTTTGGATCAAAATTAAGAATTTTTTTTCTTATTTCGTGATTGTCAGAATTTTCACTTCTTATATTTTCAGAAACCCAATCAATTCCCTCTTTTAGCTTTTGAGCATCTAAATCATCAACTATATATCCATTTTTTTTATGATCAATTATTTCTGCACTGGCAGTATTTTTAAAACATACAACTGGAGTTTTACAAGCCATTGATTCTGCCCAGGTTTTTCCAAATGCTTCTTGAATTGAAGCAGAAACATAAATATCAGAAATTGAATAAATCAAATTTAGTCTTTTATAGTCATTAACAAAGCCCATGCTCTTATATTCTATACCAATTGCATCCAGCTTTTTTTGAGACCAAAAATTTCCAAAAATTAATATAAAATACTTGGATTTATCAATTAAATTTAAAGTTTTCAAAAAAATATCCCAGCCTTTTCTCTTACTTTGAGGATTATTTGCTCCAAATAAAATTATTTTTTTTTTTGTATTTATATTTAATACAGAGGAGGCTTGATTTTTTGAAATTTGTTTAAATTTTTCTAAATCAATATTATTATAAATTCTATCTATCTTGTGATCTTTAAGTACATTATTTTCAGATGCTTTATTCTTAAGCCAATTACTTATTGCTACAAAATGAAAATTCTTTTTAAAAATTTTTTTTTTATAATCTTTAATTAATTTAGATAAAAAACTTTTTTCATATTGCTCAAAGTCCATAATATAATGTGATCCTCCAGTAAATGGCCACATATCTCGCATTGTCCAAACCACTGGTTTGTTTATTTTAGATAGTGATTTTAGACTTACAAATCCTTCACCCAACCAGTGAATATGTATTATGTCAGCATATTTATATTCTTCAAATTTTGTTATATCGTCCCCCAATAAACATAATGAAAAGGTTGAACGTGGGCTATGAAGAAAAATTGTTTTCAGTATTTTTTCTATATTAACGTTTATTTTATGTAAAATATTTTGAAAAAAATTTCTTTTAAAAAAGATTATATGATTTTCATTTTCAATATAAGTGGAGTCATTTAAAAATTTAGATTTTATACCGAGTTCAATTAGAGCATTATGTAAAATTTCAGCTCCTTTAAAAGCCCCACTACTGGGAGAGCCTCCAACAATATGTAATATTTTCATTTATCAACTTTTTATAATTTAATATATCGAGCGCTTTAGGTGATTTTTGTTTCTTTTAATAAATTTATTTAAATTAAGGTACATGATTTACAAGGATTAAATGACTTTCTATTTCTATTTAAATGGCTTTCCCTTAATTTGTTATACTTATCTGATTTCCATAAATCAGAAATATTGAGTTTGGAATATTCGCCGATTGATAAATATGATTTGTAATCTGTATCACACGGGTTTGCTTTTCCATCCCACCAAATAAACATTCTTCTCCATAAATCTGAACAAGGCTCAACAACATTATTTGGGGGTCTCAAATATGTATTCTCCCATGGATTGTATTCAACAAAGGCTACTTGATCGACCAATTGACTCCATAAACTTTTCATGGACTCAAAATTTTGCTCTTTTGAAAATTTTACACCAGAAACCCTAGATATAATTTTTTGTTTTGGGTAATGTTTGAGTCTAATATTTTGAAATAATTCAATATTTTTTAGAACTTTGTTTAAGTCACCATTAACTCTTATTTTTTTATATAAGTCGTTTTCAGCTGCATCTGCAGAAAATACAATTGTTTGAACACTACCCTGCAAAATTGCATGACATTTTTCCTCGTCTAATAGAGATGCGTTGGTATTCACTTTTAAATTTAAAAATTTATCTTTAGTATAACTAAGCATTTCATTTATATTTTTAGAAACCAATGGTTCACCTCTTGAAGCTAGGGAAATAAATTCGATTTTTCCCTCTGCATCATCGATAATTTTTTTGAATAAATCCAATTTCATTGTCCCCATAAATCCATTTTTCTTAGCTGTAAATGTTTTATCTGTTTCAAAACAAAAAACACATCTGTAATTACATATTGAAGAAGGTTCTATTTGAAGACACGGCGGAAAATTGTCAATTATTTTTTTTTTTGGAAAGATCTCATATCTGTATCTGTGAACTAAATATTCTAATTTTTTATCATCTTTGATAATCTCCATCTCAGAAATAACGTTATCAGTTAGCTTGAAAACATCATCTTTATTTTGATTGGGATTTAAAAGATCATTAACTGCCGTATCCAATAAGGATTTATGTGATTTTGAAAGTAAGTTGAGATCTTTTGAGTTTTCTTTTAATTTTAAAATTTTTTCTAAAATATGTTTTTCATTATTTTTATCATTTTTATTAAAAGAATAAAAACTATTATGTTTTTTATAAATTTTACTTTTAAGATCTTTTTCTTTTAGCATATTTATTTTTTAATCCTTTTTTTTTCAACCAGTGTTCTGCAATCGGTATTTGCCATGCAAAATCAATATCAAGACCAGACTCGGATTTAATAGGAGCTATTTTTTTTCCCATCCATTTTTGTGGCAAAAGCCCTTTAGAAAGATTTTCTAGACAATAAGGTCTAACGACTGAAACTGACATATCGGCATAATATACATCTCCTTGAGAGTCTCTATCACAATTTAGAGTTTTTGGATTTCCAAAGACTTTGAAAGGTACAAAAGGTTTTAATGTTCCATCTTTACAAAGCTTTCTTGCTCTTAAAGGACTCCACATATTGTATACAGATGTTGATACCGCAGAGTCAAATCTCTTATTTTTTTTTAAGATCCTTATACCTCTATCAATCATTCCGCTATTAATTGTTGGAGCATTTGCAAACAGTAAAACTAAATATTCAATTTTATTTTTTTCCTTTTTAACTATTTTTTTGATTTCTTTGTAACCATGTTCAAAAACGTGATCTCCTAATGCTTTGTTGTTTGCTAACTTTTTTGGTCTATTTATTAACTTTGCGCCATATTTTTTTGAAACTCTTTTTATAATTGGACAATCAGTTGAAACAAAAATTTTATCAATATATTTAGAATTTCTAGCTGCAATTAAAGGGTATTCACAAACTCTTTTTTTTAATAAGAATTTTATATTTTTATTTGGAAAACCTTGACTACCAGCTCTTCCTATCATTAAAGCATATATCATAAATCTATTTCTTTAGATAATCAATCATTTCTTGTATACCATCTTCTAAATTAATCTCGTTTTTTTTTTTAACAAATATTCCGTCATAAACCTTATAAGTAAAAGGATTGATTTTATAGTGCAATAATTCTTTTTTTTCTTTTTTAAAAATAATTTTTTTTATTCTAGTTTTTTTTGCAATTAGTTTTATTATTTTTTTTACCATCATTCTTTTGTTACCTAAAATATTATAATGTTTATTTTTCGTATTTGACTCTAAAATTTTTATACAAATTTTTGTAGCATCTTTAACATTTATATAATTTCTTACATCTGTACCATCTCCTATCCTAACAATCTTTTTAAATTTGAGTGCCTGTTTTATAAAGTTGTTGATTGGATTAAAATAATTTGCTCTAGTGCCGTATAAAGACCCAAATCTTAAAATCGAATAACTAACATTAAATTTCTCACTATAATTCTCAATTAAAGACTCTGAGGTTCTTTTTGAAGTACTATAGAAACCGCCTTCCTTACTCCTTGCGTAAATACTACTTGCATAAATAATCTTTTTAATTTTATTATTTTTTCTCATTGTTTCTAATATATTTGCGGTGCCTAGAATGTTATACTTAATAGTTTTTATAGGATCTAAGTTAGACTCGTCTATATCAGAGACTCCAGCAAAATGTAAAATAAAATTCATATTTTTAACTGCTCTTTTAACTTGTTTATAATTAGAGATATCTCCAATAAAAAATTTTTGTTTTCTTTTCAAATATTTTGATTTTTTTTTATCAAATATTGTCACGTCATAATTAAGATCGGTCAATTGATCACAAATGTGACTTCCTAAAAATCCAGAGCCACCAAATACTATTACTTTATTTAAGTTTTTTGAAATTTTTTTTTGCATTTTAAATCTTGCTTATTTTAAAATTATTTGAGTTCGTTTTTAAGCTCTTCATACTCTTTCATTTTTTTTTTCATAAAGTTCATAGTTAATTGAGTTTTTGTTTTTATTCCTTTGGGAGTCAAAATGTAAAAATAGTTGTATCTAGATTTTGGATTAAATCTATTTTTATTTTTACTAAAATTTTGAATTTTAATTAAACCTTTTTTTTTCAGAGCTTTAAGGCAATAATTAATTTTTCCAAGACTTAAAGCCAAATCCTGAGCTAATTTTCTTTGCGTTATTTTTGGGTCTGAACTTATTTTTCTTAAAACATTAAATTGATCTGGTTCATTTTCTTTTCTCATAATTACTCTCTTTCGTATATACAATTCAACATTTGGGAAAATCTCTTTGATTTTGCCCCACCCCCACTTGCTAAAACTTTTGATTTTAAAATAAAATTGGCATCATTTAATATCTTATCTGCATTACTATATTGTTCTTTAAAGCCTTCATTCAATTCAATTTGAATACTTTTTATTTTTTCATCTTGTAAATATTTGTTAGCACCTTTTAAAATTAAGTGCTCTATACCATCAACATCAATTTTAATGAAATTTGGTATATCAAGAATTTTTTTTTCAATCAGATAATTCATCGATGTTCCGTAAATCTTATATCTATTTTGTTCATTAAATTTTTTTCCCTCATAATCATATTCCTCACCGAAGGTGTTTAGTGCTGCTCCCTCCTCAAAGCGTCCTTCTTTGAGACTTAAAAACTGATTTTCTTTATCTGTTAAAGCTATTTGATTAATAATCACTTGTTCACTTAATTTATTAATACTTATATTTCTACTCAATATTACTAAATTGCTAGTTGATGGTTCAAAGGAGAAAATTTTTAAGTTTTTATGTTTTATTGAAGCATAAATTGAAAAAAGACCTATGTTCGCACCAATATCCCAGAATATTAAATTATCTACATTGCCAAACTTACTAAAACTATCAATCCATTTTAATGTTCCTGGTTCTTTTGTAAAAAACTTATCGGCTCTTGATTTTGTAATTTGAGATGGAATAAATAACTTTAATTTTTCACCATTTATATTTATGTTTTCATAAGAAGACCTTCTAAGATAATCATATAAATAATATCTGAAATTTTTTTTTACAAATTTACTTAGTACCTTATCAAAAAGAATTATTATTGAATAAATTAAGTATGTAATCTTCTTTATCATGAAACTGTTACAGTAATTTTTCTTATCATTTACAGTTTTCCTTTCATTTTAAGTTACTATTTGTTTTTATTAATTTATCAAGTTCGTCAAAAAATAAACTCATTTGACTTATTGATCCATATGTGATTCTTAATGAATTTGAGTAAGATTTAAAATTACCAAGATATCTAGACGAAACTAATATTTTTTTTTTTTTTTAAATATTTCACTAAATATAAAATTTTTTTTTTTTAAAAAAAATATGAAAAAAATTTGCATCAGTATTTATAAATTCTAAATTTCTTTTTATGCACTGTTTATCAACGAATTTTTTACTTTTTTTTATTTCAGTTAAATAATCATTCCAAAGTTTCTTTTTATTTAAAAAAAATTCAGCTGTTTTTACCGAAAAATACGATATATCATGAGGGGGTCTTATTGAGTTAATCGCATTTATGACTTTTGGGTGTGCAACCATATATCCAATTCTTAAACCTGCTAATCCAATACTTTTCGAAAATGTTTTTAAAACAATTAAATTTTTATGTTTTTTTATTTCACTAACAAAACTTTTTTGATTAGTAAAATCGATATAAGCCTCATCGATAACCATAATTTTTTTATTTTGCCTTGCTTTTTTCAAAATACTCAAAATTATATTTTTACTAAATAATTTTCCACTTGGACTATTAGGATTGGCAAAATAAACAAATAGTGTTTTTTTACTTATTATTTTTTTCGATAAAAAAGTGTTAATTTTATTTTCATAAATTTTTTTAAGGGTAAATTTGTGTGTTTTGCAATAAACATCAATCATTCCATAAGTTGGATAAATTGAGATTAATTGTCCTTTTTGTCCTGAATAAATGTCAAAAATATATTTAATTCCAGCATCAGCACCTGGAACAAGATTTATATATTTTTTACTAATTTTCTCTTTTTTTGCTATCAATCTTATTAATTTTTCTTTTGTCGAGGGATATGACTGCAATAAATCACTTGATATAAATTTATTTAATTTTTTCATATCTTTTTTTTTGAAAGGTATTATTCTTTCATTTGAGTCTAGCCTCAAGTACATCTCTCTATTAATATTATAATTTGATATTCTTGATATTTTTTGTAAGTAATTGTTAAACATTTAAATTTTTAAACCCTTTATTAAATTATTTACTGAAGCGATATTTGTTTGATTTGATGCTTCTGTTGTGTTGAAAGCATTGTGGGCGCTTAATACACAATTATTCATTTTTATTAAACTGTTAGTTTTTTTTAATGGTTCATTTTCAAAAACATCCAAACCTGCGCCAAAGATAATTTGATTTTTTAAAGCTTTGATTAAATGCAATTCATTTATAACAGGTCCTCTTGAAATATTTATTAAAATCAAATTTTTTTTCATTTGTTTAAATTGGTTATTTCCAATCATATGAAAACTGGATTTATTCAAGTTTACCGCTAAGCATAAGAAATCTGCTTTTTTAAAAATATTTCTTTTACTTGAAAATTTATATCCTGCTTTAAATATTTTTTTTTTAAGTTTATAATTTATGTCGTTGATAAAAATATTTAAGTTAAAATGCTTAGCTAGCTTTGCTATTCTTTTTCCAATTCTTCCATATCCTATCAGACCTAGATTTTTATTAGCTAACTGGATTCCTTCGAATTTTTTCCATAGACCGTCACGAATCGATTGGTTTGCATCGACTATTTTGCGGGATAAAATAATCATAAGCCCTAAGGCATAAACAGCTACACTCTCCGGGAAAGCATCAGGTGAATTAAATACTTTTATCTTATTTTTTTTTGCATAAGCAACATCTATCGAATCCATTCCTGCACCCCATTTGGAAATTACTTTTAATTTTTTTGCTTTATCGATGACCTTTTTTGTTATTTCATCGTCGCCACATAAAATGCCATCATATAAATGTACGATTTTTAAGAGAGTTTTCTCTTTTATATTCTGCTTTGCTTTGATTATGTCAAATTTTATTTTTTTATTTTGTAAAACTTTTTTATATTTTGCTATATCCTTAATAATATTTTGCCAAGTAATTAGTATTCTATAGTTATATTTTTTTCGCATTTAAAGTTTTAAAATAAAGCATATTTTGTTCAATAATTGAACATTATATTGAAAAACATTTTCTTACAAGGACTTTTCATATTTTTTATTAATAATAATGTTTATCTAGGCATTAATTGTGTCAGGGAGAGCTAAGGTTTTACCGTCTTGGGACTGATAATCTTTTCTAAGCTGATCTTTTAACTAAATTGCCTCTGGTGTATCATCATCTGCTTGATCAATACATTTCCATTTCAATTTTGTTAACGTTTGATACAAAAAAAAATCATGTGATAATTTTACCTTTCCATAAACGAATATTTGCATCTTTTGCCATTTTTTCATCTAAAGTTATTATTCTTTTTTTAAATTTGTTTCTTAATGCATAAATCAAATATTTATCGACCCCAGCTCTAGGAGAATGATCTTTATCAACTTCTCTCTCGCTTTTGTAAAATTGTGGACCTCCATCTAAACCAATCCCAGAAATAATTATGTCTGAGTTTTCATTTTCATTTAGAGCAAGTAATATGGAAAAAAGTCCTGTAGATGCTCCCAAAAAACTGTTATTAATTAATTTGTCGTAAAAATAACGTAAAGTTTTTTTAAAAGTCTTTCGATAATGCATTTCACCCAATAATAAAGAAATTTTATTTAATTTATAAAATCTACTTTGGAATTTACGTTGCTCATGATTAGAAAAAAATTTGATTTCACAATTTCTTAATTGTTTAAGGTCTTCAATTTCACCATTTCTTACTACAATTTTATTTGGAGAAGAACGAAGTATTGCTTGTCTCACTATATCGTTTCTAGTGAATTCTTTAAAAGTAGTACAGCACGTAAGTGGAACATTAGAATATTTTTTTTTGTAAATATTAGCTTTAATTGCTGAGGCATTAGACGAAAATACTTCTTTAACTTTTAAATCTGGCAAGTTACATCCACGGCGGGAACCTAAAACTAATGAACTATTACTATCAATCATCTATTTTGGATTTATTTTTTTTGTTCAATGTTTGAACAATATAGTAAAAAATGAAATTTTTCAAGGGTTTAAATTTGTTTCAGTTTGTTCTGCAGGTATCTAAAATAAACTTTATATTTTTTAATTTGATTTAAACTTTTGTACACAAAAACATTTTTTTTTTTATAATTTCTTGTTTTTGATCTGTTATGTAATGTTTTTATATTTTCGTCCACATGAATAGCATAATCAGGTTTGTCAACATGTTGAAGATAATAGTTTAATTTATTACGAAAATTATTTTTCTGATAACATATAAAATATGATCGTTGTAATAATCCCTCATCGAAGATAACAACTTTTTTTTTATCTTTCAAATTTTTAGCTATATAATATTTAGCTGTAGTTTCCTCAAACCAGTTTTGGTAA
>MDTG01093299.1_pt1 | contig 14540 bp, 12 predicted proteins | sample 811421 | NCBI WGS metagenome assembly MDTG01 (sample SAMN05326645, study PRJNA326480) | marine metagenome | isolation source: seawater | place: Pacific Ocean: South East | collected 2011
ACAAGCTGGTTTGATATTAGAAAATACTTAAAAGAATTTTTATCAGATAGAAGAGTTATAGAGGTTAACCCGATTGTTTGGCAAATCATTCTCAACTTATTTATATTAACCTTTAGACCATCTAAAACAGCAAAAGCTTATAAAGAAATATGGATGAAAGATATAAACATGTCTCCCTTAAAATATTTTACAGAAATGCAAGCAAAAAAGCTTGGTATAAAAATTAATAATGAAGAAACAATAGTTGATTATGCTATGAGGTACGGAAATCCAAGTATTAAAAGCAGAATCAAAAAATTACAAGAAGAAGGCTGTGAAAATTTAATTGTATTACCTCTTTACCCACAATATGCAGCAGCAACCACTGCAACAGTTTGTGATGAAGTTTATAGGTCATTAATGAAAATAAGATGGCAACCAAGCTTACAAATAATTCCACATTACGAGTCCGAACCGTTATATATAGATGCCTTGATTAACAGTATAAATAAAAAAATATCAGAAATTAATTGGAAACCAGATTTAATAATCGCTTCATATCATGGAATACCGAAAAAATACTTTGACAAAGGTGATCCCTACCAATGTTATTGTCAAAAAACATCACGTCTAATGAAAGAAAAGTTTACAAAAATACCCATTAAAACAACTTTTCAATCTAGATTTGGACCACAAGAATGGTTGCAACCTTATACTGATAAAACCTTTGAACAATTACCAAAAGAAGGAACCAATAATATTCTGGTAATATGCCCAGGTTTTGCTTCAGATTGTGTGGAAACTCTTGAGGAAATCTTAATTCAAGGTAAAGAAAGTTTCTTAAGTTCAGGTGGAAAAAATTTTGATTTGATACCTTGTCTTAATGATAATAACGATCATATAGATCTGTTTGAAAAATTAATACATAGGTATAAAATTCACAATTAAATGAAATCTTTATTAATTTATTCTACAACCGATGGACATACTAAAAAAATATGTGATTTTATTAAGTCAAATTCTGTTAAAAATAATTTTGATATTTTATCAATTTTCAAAATAAACGAAATAAATTTAAACGATTATGAATTAATTGTTTTAGGAGCAAGTATTAGATATGGAAAACATAATAGTATTGTGTATAGGTTCATTAAAAGTAATAAGGATATTTTAAGTTTAAAAAAGAACGCATTTTTCTCTGTAAATGTTGTAGCGCGAAAACCTGAAAAAAACTCTCCAGAAACCAATCCCTATATTAAAAAATTTCTCAAAAAATCCAGGTGGTATCCAACAAAAATAGGAGTTTTTGCTGGTAAAGTAGATTATCCTAACTACAATTTTTTAAACAAATTAATTATAAGGTTAATTATGTATATGACAAAGGGACCTACGGACACTAGTCAATCATATGAATTTACAGATTGGAATATTATTAAAAAATTCACTAATGAATTAGAAAGTCTTTAAATTTGACAAATTAAGCGTTTTTCGGTGAAATTTTCCCAATCAAGACTTGAATTTTCTGAATAACTATATATATTAATCATATCTTTACAATTAATCCCACATTATGAACATCCAAGAACTTAAAACAAAATCGTCCGAGCACCTTATTACACAGGCTGAAGAGCTTGGTATAGAAAATGCTAGCACACTTAGAAAGCAGGAAATATTATTTGCGATTTTAAAAAAACTTGCTGAAAAAGGTGAAGAAATAACGGGAGGTGGCGTTCTACAATTATTACAAGATGGTTTTGGATTTTTAAGAGCCATGGAATCGAATTATTTACCTGGTCCAGATGACATTTATATAAGCCCAAGCCAGATAAGAAGATTTGGTTTAAGAACTGGAGACACAGTTGAGGGTCCAGTAAGAGCACCTAAGGACGGTGAAAGATATTTTGCATTACTTCAAGTTAGTAAAATAAATTTTGAAGATCCAGAAAAAGCAAGGCATAAAATTGCTTTTGATAACTTAACTCCATTATATCCAAACAAACAATTTAAAATGGAAGTAGAAATTACAAAAACTGAAAAAAAACCAGATTTAACTCCAAGATTAATCGATCTAGTTAGTCCAATTGGAAAAGGTCAAAGGTCACTAATAATCTCTCCACCTAAAGCTGGAAAAACAATGATACTTCAAAGTATTGCTAATTCAATTACAGCTAATCATCCTGAGTGCTATCTAATGGTCTTATTAATAGATGAAAGGCCCGAAGAAGTAACAGACATGCAACGTACAGTTAAAGGAGAAGTTATAAGCTCAACTTTTGATGAACCAGCCCAAAGACATGTTGCTGTTGCAGAAATGGTCATAGAAAAAGCAAAAAGATTAACTGAACATAAAAAAGATGTTGTAATTTTATTAGACTCAATTACCAGATTAGGAAGAGCGTATAATGCTGTTGTGCCAAGCTCCGGTAAAGTTCTTACGGGAGGAGTTGATGCAAATGCGTTACAAAGACCAAAGAGGTTCTTCGGAGCAGCCAGAAACATAGAAGAAGGCGGTTCCTTGACTATTATTGCTACTGCTTTAATTGATACAGGAAGTAGAATGGATGAGGTAATATTCGAGGAATTTAAAGGGACTGGAAATAGCGAAACAATTCTAGACAGAAAAATATCAGAAAAAAGAATTTTCCCTGCAATAGATATTACCAAGTCTGGAACTAGGAGAGAAGAGCTTTTATTTGATAAAGCTGATTTACAAAAAATGAATGTTTTAAGAAGAATAATTGCCCCGATGGGATCTATGGATGCTATAGAGTTTATTAACTCTAAATTAAAGAATACAAAAAATAATAGTGAATTCTTTAACTCAATGAATAAACCAAGCTAATTTTCTATAAATAATTTAATTCTAACATTTCCTTTTTAAAAGCTTCCTCTAACTTGTTGGCTAATTTTGGATCAAGTTTTTTCTTCCACTCACCTACTTCTCCTTTGCGAAAAAACTTTTCTCCACTTCCAATTTCTGTAAAGCCCGTTTTATTTTCTATCGAACTTAAATTTGAAAATGATGTAAGTTCTAATGCAGATTTGATTTTTTCATTATTCAATTTTAAAGGTAAAAATTTACTCAAATAATCTAAAATATTTCTGAATGTCTTTTCAGAATTGTTAATCATATCTTCATATCTTACTAAATGAATTTTTCTAGCTTGATAATATTTCCAGGAGTTGTAGTTACTAGACCAGTCACCCATTATACTTATTTTAAAACCTTGTGGCATATTTTTATCAAAAAATTCATAATGTTGCATGTTTGTCATATTTTTGACTGCTTGCTCTATGGACATATTAAAGTGATTAGTCATTGATAAAGCAACATCACGAGGATCTCTTACTATATATACTCCCCCTAATGTATTTTCTGAATTTGTAAATGGAAAACCATTAATGTTATAATTACCATTATGAGTTTTCAAAAAATTAATTTTATTATTTAGATTAATATACTCCTGAAGGTTTATCCAATTTTTAACGATCTCCTCAAATTTATTAAAATTGATTTTATTATCTAATAGCATTTTATGGTCTGGAAACTTTTTTGTTTCATAGTCTTGATTGCCTTCATCATTAATTGAAAATTTTTTACCTTCAGGTAAAAAATAAGCTCTTAAGAAAAGTCTTAACCATGTATTTCCACTTTTTGGATAAGAGGCCAGCCAAATAATCATGATATATTTATCGATATCTATTCGATATTTTCAAGTTATAATATTTATATGACAATTTACGCATTATCATCCGGTATTGGTCAATCAGGTATAGCTGTAGTACGAATATCAGGACCTGAAACAAAAAAAGTAATCTCGAAATTAACAAATGGTCCATTTCCAAAGCCTAGAATGGCAATGCTTAAAAAAGTGAACAATATCAATAAAACTGGAATGATCGATGAGGGCATTATTATATGGTATCCTGCGCCAAACAGCTACACTGGTGAGGATATGGCCGAAATTCAAGTACATGGTAGCAGGGCTGTTATCAAAGCACTTCTAGATTCAATTTCACAGATTAAAAATTGCAAAATAGCAGAACCGGGTGAGTTTACAAAGCTAGCCTTAAGGAACGGTAAAATAAATTTATTAAAAGCAGAAAGTATCGGCGATTTAATTTCATCGGAAACGGATTTACAGATGAAACAGGCACTAAAAATACTTGCAGGTAATAATTTAAAACAGTTTGAAACATGGAGACAGAATTTATTAAAAATATTATCAAATGTTGAGGCAAAAATTGATTTCCCTGACGAAGATTTGCCTACGAATATTTTAAACGAGATTAAAATTAAATCAAAGAAGATTATAAAAGAAATGGAAAAAAGTTTGAATGATAAAAAGGTTGGGGAAATAATTAGAGAAGGATTTAGAATATCTATAATGGGTCCTCCAAATGTGGGCAAATCTTCTTTGTTAAATTATTTGTCTAACCGAGATGTTGCAATTGTATCTGAGATTGCCGGAACAACAAGAGATGTTATCGAAACACATCTAAATATAGATGGTTACCCTGTTATAATTTCAGATACAGCGGGAATAAGAGAAGCAAAAAACGAAATTGAAAAAAAAGGAATAAAACTTTCTTTAAAAAAGGCTGACGAAGCAAATTTGAAACTAATTATAATTGAGCCAAAATCTCAACAAAATCAACGATTTTTAGCAAAATATATTAATAATAAATCATTATTGCTGGTAAATAAGGTTGATTCTAAAAGTATAAAAATTCCCTCATATTTAAAAAAGTATAAGCCAATTTTAATATCTATTAAGAATAAAAAAAATATTAATATTATGATAAGAGCTATAAAGGATCGAATTAAATCAGATTTTAACGTGAGGGAAAACGTTTTGATTACTAGAGCGAGACATAGAAACAATTTAGATGAATGTTTAAAAAATCTTAAAGAGTTTTTAAAAAAAAATGATCTAGGGGATTTTGATAAAGGTGCCGAAGATTTAAGACTAGCATGTAGATATTTAGGTAAAATTACCGGAAAATTTGATGTAGAAGAGATATTAGATAGTGTTTTCAACGATTTTTGTATAGGTAAATAATCCTCATTTTCCTGCATTTTTGCTACTTTTTTAGTACTTTTCGTTGATAAAAGCGGTTTATTTGACCATGTCTAAGCCTGATCTTGTAAAAAATTGAATCAGATATAAATTTAGCATATGAAAAAAGATTTGTCATATGATGTAGTTGTAATTGGTGGTGGTCATGCAGGATGTGAAGCAGCAACAGCATCAGCGCGATTGGGAGTTAAAACTGCTTTATTCACTCATAATATAAATACGATTGGTGAGTTGTCATGCAATCCCGCTATTGGCGGTCTTGGAAAAGGACATTTAGTAAGAGAAATAGATGCTCTAGATGGTGTAATGGGTGACGTAGCAGACAAATCAGGAATACAATTTAGACTCCTAAATAGAAGCAGAGGACCAGCAGTTAGAGGACCAAGAACTCAATCAGATAGATCATTATATAAGAAATACATGTACGAAAAACTTGTAAACTATTGTAATTTAAGCATTTTTTCTGATCCTGTAATTACTTTTATTTTTGAAAAAAATGCTATATATGGATTCTACACCCAGTCAGGAAAAAAAATTAAATGTAGTAAGCTTATACTGACAACTGGAACTTTTTTGAATGGATTGATACATATAGGTGATAACAAAATTCCAGCTGGTCGATTCAATGAGAAGCCAACGACCGGGTTAAGTGAACAATTAAAAAAATGTAATTTTTCTTTAGGAAGATTAAAAACAGGGACACCTCCCAGACTTGATAGCGATACAATAAATTTTAAAGAATTAGAGGAACAGCATGCAGATGTAGACCCTTATTTTTTTTCTTTCCTCACTAAGAAAAATATAAATAAACAAGTTTCATGTAAGATGACTTACACTAATAAAAAGGTTCACGATATTATTTCAAAAAATATAAAGTTAAGCGCAATGTACTCAGGTGGTATACAAGGTGTAGGACCTAGATATTGCCCATCAATTGAAGACAAGGTTGTTAAATTCAAAGATAAAAATAGACACCAAATATTTTTAGAACCTGAGGGTCTTAACGATAAAACTATCTATCCAAATGGTATATCTACGTCTTTGCCAGAGCAAATACAGCATGATATACTCAATAATATCAAGGGTTTAGAAAATGTAAGAATTATAAGGCCAGGGTATGCTATTGAGTACGATTATGTTGACCCTAGGGAGCTATTTATAACTCTGGAAACTAAAAAAATCCCAAACTTGTATTTTGCAGGACAAATTAATGGAACAACAGGTTATGAAGAGGCTGCAGCGCAAGGATTAATAGCAGGTATAAATGCTGCTTTGTCCTTTAAAAGAAAACAACCATTTATTCTTGACCGATCAGAAGCTTATATAGGAGTTATGTTAGATGATCTAGTTACCAAGGGTGTTGCTGAGCCATATAGAATGTTTACTTCAAGAGCTGAATATAGATTAAGTTTGAGAGCAGATAATGCTGATGTACGATTAACAGAAAAAGGGATCAAAATAGGTTTAGTGGGAAAGTTGAGAGAGACGTTATTTAAAGATAAGATTTCCAAAATTAAAAAATTGGCAAAAAAAATGACTTCACTTAAAATATCTCCGTCAAAAATATCTAAATTTAATGTCAATATAGCAAAAGATGGAAATTATCGATCAGCAATGCAAATTTTAAGTCAAAATGGAGTGAATATGAGCAAAATACGTGAAATATGGCCAAAAGTACCCAATTTTTCTAAAGAAATTGACGAATGCTTGGAAATTAATGCTCATTATAAGGGTTATCTTAAAAAGCAAAACTCAGATATTATAGCCTTTAAAAGGGATGAAAGTCTCAAGATCCCAAAAAATATTGATTATGACAGATTATCAGGTCTTTCTAATGAAGTTAAGTCAAAATTCAAGAAAATCAGACCCGAAACTATGGGGCAAGCGCTCAGAATAGACGGAATTACACCTGCTGCTGTATATATTTTGTTGTCACACGTCAAAAGAAAGTCTATTAAACGTATAGCTTGATAGATTCGAATACATTGCAATATTCCGTTTTAGAAACCTTGAATGTTTCACGTGAAACATTTGATGATTTTGAGAAGTTTAGGGAACTTATATTATTAAAAAATAAAAAAATGAATCTGATAAGCCAAAGTACAGAAAAAAATTCAAAAGAGAGACACATAATTGATAGTGCGCAAATAATTGATTTTATTGATAAAAATGAAAATGTGTGTACAGATATTGGATCTGGGTCTGGATTGCCAGGAATAGTGCTTGCGATAATCATGAAACATAAAAAGGCTTCTATGAAATTTAACTTGTATGAAAAAAGTTTTAGAAAAAGCGAATTTTTAAATTATGCAATAGAAAAATTAAAAATAAATGCAGAAGTTTTTCAAAAAAATATTTTTGAGGAAAAAAATTTAGTAACAGACATAATGGTAGCTAGAGCATTTAAACCATTACCGACAATTCTAGAATTGGCAAAAGATAATTTTAAAAAATTTAAAAGTATAATCTTGTTTCTTGGTCGAAGCGGGGAAAATCATTTATCAAATAGTTTTAAAACCTGGAATTTTGAGCTCAAAGAAAAAAAAAGTATTACAAACCCTGATTCAAAAATTGTAAAAATATATAACTTAAAAAAATTATGAAAACTAAGATTATCTCAGTAATAAATCAGAAGGGTGGAGTGGGTAAAACTACAACAGTGATAAATCTAGCCGCTGGATTATCTATACAAAAAAAAAAAGTTTTAGTTATAGATCTTGATCCTCAAGGAAATGCTACTACAGGATTAGGGTTGTCAAATGTTCAAAATTCTGATGACACGATTTATAGTGTTTTAAATGGGTCAAAAAAAATTTCAGAAGTAATACAAAAAACAAATTTTGAAAATCTCGAAATCGTAACTTCAAATGTGGATTTATCTGGATTAGAAGTTGAAACAGCTGGAGATAACCGCAGAGCGTTTATTTTAAAGGATCAATTAACCGCGTATTTAAACGATTCTAGAGTAAGTTACTCACATATACTAATAGACTGTCCACCATCTTTAAGTCTGTTAACAGTAATGGCTTTAGTTGCATCAAACTCACTAATTGTTCCATTACAAACAGAATTTTTTGCTCTAGAAGGCATCACACAACTCATTAAGACTATTGAGCGAATAAAAAGCAACTTAAATCCTGATCTTTCAATAAGAGGGATCCTCTTGACCATGTACGATAAAAGAAACAAGTTATCTGGACAGGTAGAGAAAGAGGCTAGAGATTACTTTAAGGAAAAAGTTTACCGAACAATAGTTCCTAGGAATGTAAGGTTATCCGAAGCGCCGTCTCATGGTATCCCAGTGCTGATTTACGATAAGACCTGTCCTGGAAGTAAGTCATATTTTAATTTCACTCAGGAATTTTTAAATCAAGACGATAAATTTGAGAGTGCAGCTTAATGAATCCATTTAAATCAAAAAAAGGTTTAGGAAGAGGTTTATCATCTTTAATTGGTGACGTTAAAACTTCAACAACTAATAATAAATTAGCTATAAGTGATGTTGTAAGAAGTAAGCTGCAACCAAGAAAAAACTTTGATAAGCAATATTTACAAGATCTCACTGATTCTATTCAAGCCAGAGGGGTAGTGCAGCCAATAATTGTTAGAAAATCCAAAAGTGAAAATGGTAAATTTGAAATAGTTGCCGGTGAAAGACGATGGCTTGCTTCTCAAAATGCAGGTCTTAACGAAATCCCTGCAGTAATTATTGAGGCCGATGATCTAAAATCTCTTGAATTTGCAATTGTAGAAAATGTTCAGCGCCATGATTTAAATCCAATTGAAGAAGCCCAGGGTTACAAAAGACTTATGAGTGACTTTGGTTATGATCAAGATAAAGTTGCAAAATTTATTGGCAAAAGTAGAGCTCATATTGCAAATTGTTTAAGGTTATTATCCTTACCGAATAATGTCGTTGAACTAATTGAAGCAAATAAATTATCACAAGGTCATGCTAAAATTTTAGTTGGTCTAGAAAACTCTTTTCTATTAGCAAAAAAAATAATTGATAAAAAACTATCAGTTAGACAATCTGAGAATTTAGTTCGTCTCTTTAAAAATCCACGTAGGTCAAAAACTTCCTCAAAATCAGCAAATATAAGAGATTTGGAGGAAGTATTAAGGAATAAACTTGGCATTAGAGTCTCTATAAATAACAAGAAAAATAATAGGGGCGTGATCACCTTTGAATACAAAAATCTGGATCAGCTTAATAGAATTATAGAAGTATTAAAAACTAAGTATTAACTTTTGAATTTGATAATATGAAGTCATAAAGGATGTTGACTGCATTTTCATTTTCTTTTTTAATCAGTAATTCAACCTCATTTAAAATATACATCAGTTGACGGGCTCTATCTAAACTCCAAATTTTCATTTGAGACTTAACAATTTCTTTATCTTTCCAAAAAATTGGCGGTTTATGCTTAGTTATTATAGTATCTACATTACTCTCTTGAATATTTTCTTCTTTTAACTTCACAAGACGTTTTACTTTTGCAAGCATGGTTCTAATTATTGCTATACAGTCTTCAGAATTATAATTGTTTTCATTAAGAATTTTAATTGTTTTATTTAAATTTTTATTTAAGCAATGATCACTAAGTTCTGAGTAACTATAATTATCTGCAAGATTTGTGAGTTTTAAAATATCGTTATAGGAAATTTTTTTTTTATTTATTGAAAAACTCTCAATTTTTGACAATTCGTTATTTAAATTTTCTCTATCGCCCCTGCATCTTTCTACTATAATATTTATATTTTCTTGTGATATCATTATACCTCGTTCTCTAAAAAAGTGCCCAGCAAGTTTACTTAATGTTGAGCTGTCATCTTCGTAAAATGGAACGCAGACTAATTTTTTATCTTTTTCAAAGAGGTTTCTTAATTTTGATTTTTTTTCAAGATTTTTTGAATTAATAATAATTTTAATATTTTCAATATTTTTATTTAATATTTCTTCAAGTATTTTAAGAATTTTTTCTGACGATCTTGAAATTATTATTATTTTATCATCTTGGAAAAACGACTTGTTATTAACCTCAGAGAAAAAGCTTTCAGGATTGCTTAGAATTTCACTTTCTTCATATCTTAGTACCTCTTTTTTAGTTTTAAATATTAACTGATTTATTATTTGGTTTTTAAATCCTTCATTTTCACCATAAAATAAATAGAAATTAGTCTCTATCTCCTTCAATTTACTTATTTGAAAGCTTTTAATTATCATTTGTTTCAGATTTATTTGTGAAGCCGATGTTCCCTGTTAAAGATGCATTTGATTTGATATTAACCGGTAAACTTTGAAGATATATTAAAATATTTTCAATAATTTTTTCAGTTAAATTTTCTTTCAATGAATCTTCATACCTTCTTAAATTAAACTTATCATCATTGTTATTATAATTTATATTTTCTGCAAATATCATATCTACCTCAACATTATTATCATTTATATGTGTTAGTTTAACATTTACATTTAAAGAAAATGTTTTTGGATTTCCTTGTTTATCTTTTGAAGATATATTTTTAGTATAATCTGAATTAAGTTTTATCTTAAAAGACTTTAATGCTTCATCTACATTCATAAAAGAATTGAGTCTTCTTTTAATTTGTCTACCTATTTTAATATCACCCTCAATTAAAATTTCAGAAATTTTAAAGTTTATATTTTGGCTTGAATAAATTCTATCATATCCACACTGATTTAAATGAAGAGAAAAAATCAAAATTATTATAATTCTAAACATCATTTTAATAAAATATTTATTAACCTATTTTTAACAAAAAATATTTTGTTAATTTTTTTTTCTGATAAATTTTTATTAATTTTATCGTCTTTTAAAATAAGTTCCATAAGTGTTTTTTCAGAAATATCTTTTGGTGCAGTAATAGTGCCTCTTTTTTTACCCCCAATTTGTATGACAAAATCAATATTTTCTACTTCAAGCATTTTTTTATTAACAGATGGCCATGTTTGAAAAATATCTAAACTTAAACTTTCAAGGCACTCAAATATAATATGTGGAATGATAGGTGAAAAAACTATAAGAATTTTTTTATAATTTTCCTTCAAAGTTTTATTTGAAACGTCTTGATCAACAATTTTATTCAAAAAGCTATAAGTCTCATGCATGTTAGCTATAATTACATTATAGTTAAATTTATTCAGATGGTTATCTAATTTACTTATTAATTGATTAGTAAATTTTTCTAAATCTAAATTATTCTTTCCAGCTTTATCAGTTGAAGACATGCTAATTTTTTGTAAAATTTTGGAATGCAAAAGCCAAAATTTTTGAATAAATTTATATGACGCTACCATTCCCTGCTCTGACCATTGGACATCTTTTTCAGGAGGACTATCTGACAAAATAAATAGCCTAACGGCATCTGCGCCATAATTTTCAATCATTGTTTCAGGATCTATTGTATTTTTTTTTGATTTTGACATTGACTCAGATGGACCTACAGAAATCTTTGCTTTTGGATTTCCCTTAACAAAAAAATTTTTCCCGTCTTTAGTTTCCACTTCGTCTGGTGAAAACCATTTTTTATTTGTATCCTGGTATGTTTCATGGCAAACCATTCCTTGAGTAAAAAGGCTACTAAAAGGTTCAGTTAAGTTAAAATTATCATCTTTATAATTCAAGGCGTTCATAAAAAATCTAGAATAGAGTAAGTGTAATATTGCATGCTCAACCCCGCCTATGTATTGGTCTACTGGCATCCAATATTTTATTTCTTCATTAGAAAAGCCATAATTTTTATTATTTGGCGAACAAAATCTTAAAAAGTACCAAGACGAATCTACGAAAGTATCTAGAGTATCGGTTTCTCTGATACAGTCTTGACCGTTAATAGTAACTGATTTCCAAGTATCCTCCTTGTCTAATGGATTGCCTTTAGAATTTAAGTTTATTTTTTCCGGTAACTTAACTGGCAAGTTTTCATTGGGCACAACTAAAACTTCCCCTTTTTTGTTATAAGCCACAGGAATTGGACAGCCCCAATATCTTTGCCGTGAAATACCCCAATCTTTAAGTCTAAAGTTGATTTTCTTTTTACCCAAATTCTTTTTTTCTAGAATCTCAATTGTTTTAATAATAGATTCCTCAGGAGCCTTTAAGCCGTCTAAAAATTCAGAGTTAAAAACTGTACCAGGGCCGGTATACGCAAGATTTTTAACTAAAAAATTATCGTCTTCATTTGGTGGCTTTACTACTGTTTTAAAGGGTATCTTATATTTGATTGCGAAATCTAGATCTCTTTGGTCATGAGCAGGACAACCAAAAACTGCACCAAATCCATAGTCCATTAAAACAAAATTAGCAAAATAAACGGGGACTTTCTGATTTTTATTAAAAGGATTAATAGCTTGAACTTTTGTTTCAAATCCAATTTTTTCGCCTTGTGCAATTGACTCCTCTGTAGTTCCAGTTTTGGAACATTCTTTTTTAAATTTTATGAAAGCCTTATCATTAGAAAAAAATTTAGATAAAGGATGATCCACAGATACAGCTAAAAATGAAAAACCAAATAGAGTATCAGGCCTAGTTGTAAAACATTTGATACTTTTAACAGGTAAATCGCCTTCAATTTTAAAATCTATTTCACATCCAAAAGATTTTCCGATCCAATTTTTTTGCATTATTTTAACCTTGTTAGGCCAGTTTTGTAAATTTTCTAAACCTTTTAATAAATCATCAGAAAATTTTGAGATATTGAAAAACCATTGATTTAATTTTTTTCTTTCTACCACTGCACCTGATCTCCAACCTTTGCCATCTATTACTTGTTCATTAGCTAAAACTGTTTCGTCAATAGGATCCCAATTAACATAGTTTTCTTTTCTATAAACAAGACCTTTTTTGTACATCTCTATAAAAAAACGTTGTTGATGTTTATAATATTCCTCAGAACAAGTAGAAATTTCTCTTTTCCAATCAATCGAAAGACCAAGTTTTTTCAATTGGTTTTTCATGACAGAAATATTTTTTTCAGTCCAATCTTTTGGATGTAAATTATTTTCTCTGGCAGCATTTTCTGCAGGCATTCCAAAGGAGTCCCATCCCATTGGATGTAAAACATTAAAACCTTGCATAAATTTGTATCTTGAGAGTACATCACCAATGGTGTAATTTCTCACATGTCCCATATGAATTTTTCCTGATGGATACGGGAACATTTCTAGACAATAAAATTTCTTTTTATTTAAATCTAATTTTGCTTCAAAAGAGGAATTTTTATCCCAATAGTCTTGCCATTTTTTCTCTATTTTTTTGAAATTATATCTTTCCATTTTTTTTAAAGAGGGGATGACTTTGATATCTTGTCAATTTTATTTGTTAAAAGCTTTTCTTTTTTTCTTCTTTTGTTTTTTTGTTTTTGTTTTACTTTCATTTTGATACATTGCAGCTTTTTTAAGAATTGCTAGTTTAATTTGGTTTGTAATTTCAGATTCAACCTTCTGTATTTTGCAATCACTTTTGTTTGTTGAGCTACATATTTTTTCATGTAACGTAATTTTTAATCCATCTGCCCTTACTTCGTTACTAAAAAACCTTACCGTAATCTTAAGTTCTCTCGAGCTTAATTCATCACTTTGCTTTTTACCAGTAAACCAGTCTGTAATTATTATACCACCAGAGTAACTAGCATTTGTAAAGCTAACAAAATCTAAAACTTCAATGGACGCTCTCCACATTTCATTCGATGATGCAAAATCAAAAACACCGCCTTTTTTTCCTGAAGAGCCAAAGGTGACGCCTCTGCCTTCTTCAATATTTTTTTCTACTCTTTCAGAAGCATCAACAGGTACTTCTCTAGCAGAGGGAAATGTGAATGTGTTGCCTCCACAATTAGTCAAAAATAGTAGAGCTAAAATTAATAAAACTGAGATTTTTTTTTGCATTTTAAATAAGTTATAATTAAGTTATTTAACCTCAAAATTGAAAAAAACACTTATAAATTAAATTTTTAGACGAAATTTTGAAAATTTTTTTTATGTTTAAAAAAGCCCAAAAAACATAGCTTTTTCTGTTGTATAATTACAACACTTCAGCAAAAAACGACAATTTTTATGAGATTTAGAGCAAATAATAGGCTTTTAAGTTTATAAATCCTGCATTCATATATGAATAAATAAACAAAGGAGTTTAATATGAATAAACTTAGAAAAATCGGACTTACAGCTTTAGGAACATCTTTAGTTGCAAGTTCAGCAATCGCAGCTGATGCAAGTTTAACTGGTAACGTTGGTTACACTTGGTCATCTGAAGAAGTTGGAACTCAAACAACTGATGGTATCGGTTATGAGGCAGACTTCAACATGGTTGTAAGCGGTGAGTTAGATAATGGTTGGACTGCTACAGGTAGTTTACTATTAACAGAAAGTGCAGGACTTTCATCTAGCTGGACATCATTAACTATGGGATCAGCAGGAACAATAATCGTTGGTAACGGTTACGGTGGTGTTGGTCA
>MDTG01314091.1_pt1 | contig 14540 bp, 11 predicted proteins | sample 811421 | NCBI WGS metagenome assembly MDTG01 (sample SAMN05326645, study PRJNA326480) | marine metagenome | isolation source: seawater | place: Pacific Ocean: South East | collected 2011
CGGCCCGGCGGCGGGGGGCGACGGCCCGCTGGCGGCCGGCGTCCAGGCGGCGGGGGCCGGCGTCCGGGCGGCGGGGGGCGGCGTCCAGGCGGTCGAGGGCGCCGCCCGGTCGGGGGTGGGGGGCGCCTGCGCGGGGGCGGGCGGCGCTCTCCCTCGCCCTCCTGCTCGTCCTCTCCTGGGGTCTGTTCCGCTTCCACTCGACACCCACGCTAGTTCCCTCGGACGCTCGCCGCCACCGGCGGCCATAGAATCCCCCCATGAACGAGCGAAACGTCGACCCCGCGAACTGGCGCGAGATCTGCGCCGACTACCACCAGGTCACCAGCTACGACCGCGCGACCCTGGAGGAGATCTGGGAGGAGCGCAGCTACGACCGCGACAATCGCCCCGAGACCTACCTCAGCTACCCCGACGCCCTGGCGCGGGTGCCCCTCGGCCAGCCCGAGCCGCCGCCCGCGGCGCCCGACCTGTGGGCCGTGCTGCGCAATCGCCGCAGCAAGCGGGACTACCTCGACCAGCCGCTGAGTCTGGCCGAGCTGAACCTCCTGCTCTGGGCGACCCAGGGGATCACCGGCGACCTGGGCGACTACCAGCTACGCACGGCCCCCAGCTCGGGCGCCCTCTACCCGATCGAGACCTTCCTCTTCGTGCAGCGGGTCGAGGGGCTCGAGCCCGGGCTCTATCACCTCGACGTCAAGGCCTGGGAGCTCGAGGCCCTCCGCCACGAGCCGCTCGAGCAGATCTCGACCACGGCCTGCGAGGTCGCCCTCGACCAGGAGCACGCCCGCCGCGCGGGGGTCAACTTCCTCTGGACCGCCGTGATGGAGCGCTGCCGGCGCAAGTACTACGAGCGGGCCTGGCGCTACGTGTGGTGGGACTCGGGGCACATCGCCGAGAACCTGCACCTCGCGGCGACGGCCTTGGGGCTGGGGAGCGTGTCCATGGGCGCCTGGTACGATCGCCAGGCCCACGAGGTGCTCGGGATCGACGGCGTCGAGCACTTCACGACCCTGATGGCCTCGGTCGGGAAGATCGGCGGCGAGGACTGGCGGGCGGACCGCCGAATCGAGGAGGGCTGAGCTTGCAGGGGCGGGGGCCGGCCGCGAGGATCGTGCTCGAGGAGCTCACCCATGAACCGTCGCACTCTCGTCGTCGCCTTCGCCGCCCTGCTCGCCTTCGCTGGCGCCTCCTTCTTCAGCGCCGAGGCCGCGCCCAAGAAGAAGCGCAAGATCGCCGGGACCTGGAAGCTCCGCGGCTGGAACATGGGCAAGGACCCCAAGCAGAAGGAGGACTACACCGGCGAGGTCAAGGTCAGCGCCAAGGGCAAGAACACCTTCGCGGTCAGCTGGGTGATCGGCGGCAAGACCGTCAACAAGGGCGTCGGGATCTACCACCCCGACGTCGACGCCTTCGCGGCTGGTTACTCGATCGGCGGCAGCGCCGGCTGCGCGATCTGGACCTTCTCCGAGGACGGCAAGACCATGACCTGCACGGGCACCTTCGAGAAGAAGCTCGGCAACGTCGCCCACGAGGAGTGGTCCAAGTAGAGCTTGGCCTTCGGCACGCGCTTCGCCTGACCCACGGATCCACGTGAGTTGCGCCGGGCCCGACGTGGGCCCTTGCCGAAGCGCGCGTCGCCAACCAAAACAGTAGCGTGGCGAGCAAGCGGAATCAGAAGATGTCAGCCGGTCGTCGGGCCTCCAAGCGCCTGACGGACATGGGGCGGGTCGCGCTCGCGCCCGTGACCGCGGCGCAGCGAACGCGCGAGGTCACCAACGCCCTGCTCTTGCCGGTGGCGGTCCTGATCGGCGTGGCGGGGATGTTCGCGCTGCTCGGCTGCGGAGTGCTGGCCTCGATCCCCCACGAGCGCTGGCCGAGTGGGCTGAACCCCGAGCAGCTCCCGGTTTACCTGACGACCTCCCTGATCGCCGCCAGCCTGCTCGGCTGGGGCTGCATGCAGAGCGGCCTGGGCCGAATGCGCGAGGCGATCGGCTGGACGGTCGGCGGCTGGCTGCTGGTGCTCCTGCCCCTGGTGTGCGCGGTGCTCGTGCTGCTCGCCTCGAAGGAGGTGATCTCCTCCCTCGAGCAGTGGCCGCTCGCGCCCTGGAGCGGGCGCCTGCTCCGCTGGTATCCGCCGACCTTGATGGTGATCGCGCTGGGCGTCTACCTCTGGGTGCAGTGGGGCAAGGCCAAGAAGGGCGAGGACCGACTGGTCCGGCGGGCCGGCGCCACCGTGCTCGTGCTGCCCTATGTCGCGCTGATCAGCGTGCTGGTGTTCGGAGTCGACTCCCCTCTGCTCAACGACTCGCTCAGCGAGGTCATCGAGTGGCTCGGCGGGAGCGCCGTGGTCGTGCAGCTAGTGCTGGCTTACTTCATCAGCCCTGCCTCCTCCTCGGGTTAGCCCGCGGCGTCAAACCTCCCTTACGTCCGGCAAGATCACCCCAAGGCCCGCTCGTCGATCTCCGGGCGCAAAGGACTTGGCCTCGGGAACAGGGATTGCCCTGCCCTCCTGCAAGCGAAGAGGAGGGTCCGTGCGACTCAAGATCTCCCTGGGCGGGAGGGCGCTCGAAGAGCAGTCCTTCCCCGCCGACGTGCGGCGCATCGGCGTCGGGCGCGCGCCGGGCAACGAGCTCGTGCTCGAGAACGCAGCGCTCTCGCGCCATCACTTCGAGCTCGAGCGGCGCTCGGGCGGCTGGCGGCTGCGCGATCTCGCCAGCACCAACGGCGTGTTCGTCAACGGCGACAAGGTCCAGCTCAGCTCCCCGGTCGAAGACGGCGACGTGATCGCGATCGGCAAGTTCAGCCTGCTGGTGGCCTTCGACGAGGGCGACGAGTCGGCGCGGGCCGGGGACCCGAGCGCGGACCCCGTCCACCAGGGCTACCTGGACGTGCGCTTCCTCAACGCGCTCCCGCGGGTGATCCTGCTCAACCGCGACAGCCTGCACGTCGGACGACACCCCAGCTGCGAGCTGCGCCTCGAGGGCTGGCGGGTCCCCTCGCGCCTGGCCCTGATCACGCGCGGCCTCGGCGGCTTCAACCTCGTCAACCTGGCGGGGCGCGCCGTCTACCACAACAGCAAGCCCCTCCCCCTGCGGACTCGTCTGCGCGAAGGCGACCGGATCGAGCTGGCCAGCGCGCTCGCGACCTTCCACCTCGGCCAGCCGGAGCGACGGGTATGAGCGACACCTACTCCAGCACCGTCGACACCGTCCGCGTCGCGCGCGGGGCCGCCCTCGAGGTGGCGCCCTCGCCCAACGCGGCCTGCTACGCCAGCGTGGAGGCGACCCTCGACCTCCCCTGCTGGCTCAGCGACGACCTCGCCAGCGGCCCGCCCGCGGGGGCCGGGCTCTCGGTTCCGGCCTTCCAGCTGGTGATCCTGCGCGACGGGCACCCCCTCGGTCGTCACGTGTTCGCGAGCGACTCGGTCGTGATCGGGCGCGCCGCGGGCTGCGACGTCCGCCTCGACGAGCCGACCGTCTCGCGGGCCCACGCCCGGATCGAAGGCGGGGTGATCGTCGACCTCGCCAGCGCGAACGGGGTCTACGTCAACGGCGAGCGCGTCACCCGGCACCGACTCCAGAACGGCGACCTGGTGCGCCTCAGCGACTACGAGCTGATCTTCCAGCTCGCCCCCATGAGCGGCTCGACCTCCGCCGCGCCCAGCTCGCCGAGCTGGGTCGAGAGCGACGACGATCTGCAGCGCGTGCTCGGGCGGACTCTGCGCCTCGACCCCAGGCGCCACGACGACCAGGCCGAGCGGAGCGTGCGCCAGCGGGCCTACCTGCTGGCCACCGGAGAGGGGCGTCGCCTCCAGCCGCGGGCCTGCCAGTTCGTGCTCGACCGCGACCTGTTCCTGATCGGCGGCGACGAGGGCTGCGACCTCAAGATCGAGGGCTTCTGGATCCCGCGCCTGCTGGTCGCGATCCTGCGCGGCCCGGCGGGCTACACGCTGGATCCCCTCGGCCGCTGGCCGGCGCGGGTCTACCTGGCCAACCGACCCGTCCTGCGCCGCCAGCCCCTGGAAGACAAAGACCGGCTGACCGTGGCCGGCCAAGGCTTCGTGTTCCGACTCGGCTAAACACAGTCGAGACCACTTCCCACCACGCCACCAACGCTTCGGAGCAGGAAGCAGGCACGCGCCCCGGCCTCGTGGCCGGGTCGCTGTCTGTACCGCCCGCTAGACCGGGACGTCGGCGACCAGGCGCGCGCAGAGGCAAATGATCACGCCCGTCGGCACCTGGTGGCGCGCGGCGACGCGGCAGTCGCTGAGCGCGCCGCGGCCGCCGCGGTAGCGCTGCACGCCGAGGCCGAGCAGCGGGCGGTGGTCGTGGGGCCCGATTCGGTAGTCCCGCTGCTCGAGCGGAACCTGCGCGCCGTAGGCCTGGTCGAGCGCGGTGTCTGCCACGACCTCCCCCACGTTGCCCAGCACGTCGACCAGGCCGAAGGCGTTGCGCCGCTCGCGGTGTAGCGCCGTCGACATGCCGACGCGGTTGGGGGCGTTGGCGTGCCAGCAGTGCTCGTCGTCCATGTCGTCGCCCCAGTAGAAGCGGCTGGTCGTTCCGGCCCGGGCGAAGTACTCCCACTCGGCCTCGCTGGGGAGGCGGAAGGGCAGGGCCGCGACCCAGGAGACGATGTCGGCGGGCTCGGTCGTGATCGCCGGCGCGCCCTCCTGCGGGAGGTGCTCGGGGAGGTCGGCGTGGCGCTCCTGGAAGAGGAATCTCCAGCGGCGAATCGGCGGGACCTCCAGCGCGCGGTAGGCCTCGAGCCCGACCGGCTCGGGCTGCACCAGGAGCGGGGGGACCTCGACCTCGTGGGCAGGCCCCTCGCTCAGGATCGCCTCGTCGTAGGCGGCCCGATAGTGCTCCTCGATCTGGTCGACCTCCCGACTCCAGGCCACCTCCGCCCACGGGTCCTCGCTGCCCATCCGGTAGCGCCCGCCCGGGAGCAGGTGGAAGCGCCAGCCAGAGTCGCGATGGCGGAAGCGCGCGACCCGGTGCTGCTGGCCGCCGCAGGCGTAGCGCTCCACGCCTTCGAGCGCCCATTCGGCGTAGAGCCGCGCCTCGGCGTAGGCCAGGGCGGCGTCCTGCTCCAGGTCGGCGGGCTGCGCCCAAGCCTCGCGCTGGGACCACAGCGCGCGGACCTCGTCCTCGGCGAAGCAGCGACGCAGCTCGCGCGCGTAGCGCCGCCAAGCGCTCCCCTCGCCTGGTTGGACGCCTCGCGCCAGCCGGCGCAAGCGCTCGTCGGCGCGGCGAGGAGGCGGCTGATCCTCGACTTCGAGCTCGACCACCGCCTCGTCCCGCGCCAGCCGCAGCGCCCCGAGGTAGGCCTCGGCGTCGGACTCGAGCTGAGCGGCGCGCTCCAGGGGCGGTCGCCAGCCAGCCAGCACCTCTGCGAGCAGCGCGCCGTCGTCGGGGTCCCAGGTGCAGAGCTCGACCCGCGTCAGGCGCGGGGCGCGCGCCTCTTCGATCGCCTCCAGGCTGGCCTCGATCACGGCTCGCAGCTCGAGCCCGCCGACGCCCGTCCCCAGCAAGGGCAGCGAGAGGCTGCTCAGCTCGTCTTCGGCGGCCAGCTCCAGGGTCACGCGCAGGGCGTGGCGCACGTCAGCCAAACGGCTCCCGCCGCGCAGGTCGTGGCGGATCACCGCGGCGTGATAGACCCAGCGCACCCCTTGCTTGGCGAGCCCGAACGCGGCGGTCCGCGCGACGCCGCCCAGGGGGAGGGGGGCGTACTCGCTGGCGGCCTGCTGGAGCTCCAGTCCGCCCGCGGCGCGCAGGGCGCCCGCGACCCCGCCGCCCATCAGCAGCTGGTCGTTGGCCGCGCACACCACGCCCTGGCAGCGCGCGTCAGCGATGTCCCCGACCCGGGGATCCAGCCAGAGGGGGCGCTCGTGAGTGCGGAGGAGTTGCTGCATCGTGCCCCTATCGACCCGGCTCGACGCGGCTCCTCACGCTGGCCCCTCACCCCGCCTCGCGCGGCGCGGCGCCGGTGGTAGCCTGCCGCCCAGCCACCGCACCATAAGCGAGCGCACCGTGCAGATCCTGGACACCACCCTCCGCGAAGGCGAACAGACCCCCGGCGTCTACTTCCCGCCGCACGGGAAGCTGGCGATCGCCCGCGCGCTCTCGGCCTTCGGCGTGGGCGTGATCGAGGCCGGGCACCCCAGCGTGAGCCCCGGCATCGAGGCCGCCGTGCGCAGCCTCTCGGGCGCCGGCCTCGAGGCCAGGGTCGCCGCCCACGCGCGCAGCCTCCAGGACGACGTGGACCTCGCCCTCGACTGCGGAGTCGGCTTCCTGGGGATCTTCTACTGCGTCTCGAGCGCCCGCCTCGACGGGGTGTTCAAGCGCAGCCTCAACCAGGCGGTCGACCAGATCTGCGAGGTGGTCCGCTACGCCAAGGAGCGCCAGCCCGGGCTCCAGGTGCGCTACACCCCCGAGGACACGGTCCGCTCCGACTTCGACAACGTGGTCGAGGCCGCCGCCCAGGCGGTCCTGGCCGGCGCCGACGTGATCAGCGTCGCCGACACCACCGGGCACATGGTCCCGGGCAAGCGCAGCCTCTACGACTACGTCTCGCGCCTGCGCGAGGCCCTCGCCGCGCGCGGGGCCGAGCCCCTGCTGGCCGTGCACTGCCACGACGACCGCGGGCTGGCGCTGGCCAACGCGCTCGAGGCCTACCGGGCCGGCGTGGACCTCGTCGACGCGACCGTGCTCGGGATCGGCGAGCGGGCCGGGCTGGTCGACCTGGCGCAGCTCGCGGTCGTGCTCACGACCGACTTCGGCGAGACGAGCTGGCAGCTCGACGCCCTGCCCGAGCTCTACCGGACCGTCAGCACCTACAGCGGGGTCCCGATCCCGCGCGGGTTCCCGATCGTGGGCGAGAACGCCTTCACCCACTGCGCGGGCGTGCACACCCACGCCGCGACCCGCAACGCGGTCCACTACCAGAGCCTGGACCCGGCCCTGGTCGGGCGCGAGATGAAGGTCTCGCTCGACCACATGAGCGGGCTGAGCTCGGTCCAGTACGCGCTGGCCAAGATCGGGGCGGAGGACGCGGCCGAGGACGCCGAGCTCTCGGCCGCCGTGCTGGCCGAGGTCAAGCGCGTGGGCGAGGTCGGCCGGACCGTGCTCCACCAGGAGCTGCTCGACATCCTCGCGTTCTGCCGCGCATGAGCACGATCGCGGAGGAGATCCTCTCCCGCCGGGTCGGGAAGCGGGTGGCGGCGGGCGAGATCGTGACGGTCGAGCCCGACGTGGTCATGAGCCACGACAACACGGCCTTCATCGTGAAGCGCTTCCTCGAGACGGGGCGCACCCGGGTGTGGGACCCCGACAAGATCGTGATCGCCTTCGACCACTGCGTCCCGGCGGTCGACCCCGAGCACGAGCGCAACCACCGCGAGGCGCGCGAGTTCGCCGCCGCGCAGGGGATCGAGCGCTTCTTCGACGCGGGCGTGGGCGTGTGCCACCAGCTGATGGTCGAGCGCGGCTTCGCCCGCCCGGGCCGGCTGGTCCTGGGCGCCGACAGCCACTCGACCCTCTACGGAGCGGTCAACGCCCTGGGCGTCCCGATCAACCGGACCGAGATGGCCGGGATCTGGGCCACGGGCCAGATCTGGCTCAAGGTGCCCGAGTCGATCCGGGTGTGGCTCGAGGGAGAGCTCCCCGCGGGCGTCTCGACCAAGGACGCGGTGCTCAAGCTGCTGCGCGAGCTGCGGGCCGACGGCGCGACCTACGCCTCGCTCGAGTTCCACGGCGAGGGGGTGGCGGGCCTGAGCCTGGCCTCGCGGATGACCCTGACCAACATGGCCGTCGAGCTGGGCGCCAAGGCGGGCGTGTTCCCCTGCGACGCGGTGACCGAGGCCCACCTGCGCGAGCGCGGCTACGAGGACTACGAGCTGGCCGCGCCCAGCGCCGACGCGCGCTACAGCAGCGAGGTCCGCCTCGACCTGGGCGCGCTCGAGCCGCAGGTCGCCTGCCCGCACACGGTCGACAACGTGACCGACCTCAGCGCGGTCGCGGGCACGCGGGTCCACCAGGCCTACTTGGGCAGCTGCACCAACGGGCGCCTGGAGGACCTGGCGCTCGCGGCGCGGATCCTGGCGGGCAAGCGGGTCAAGGAGGGCGTGCGCCTCGTCGTCTACCCCGCCTCGAGCGAGGTCCGCGCGGCGGCCGAGGCGGCGGGCGTGTGGCAGACCCTGGCCGACGCCGGCGCGGAGCTGATGAGCGCCAGCTGCGGGCCCTGCTTCGGCGCGGTCGGCGCGACGCTGCAGCCGGGCGAGGTCTGCATCAGCTCGTCCAACCGCAACTTCTGCGGGCGAATGGGCAGCAAGGAGGCGGAGGTCTACCTGGCGAGCCCCGCCGTCGTGGCCGCGAGCTGCCTCGAGGGCGCGATCGCCGACCCGAGGAGCTACCTGTGAAGATCGCTGGCAGCGCGCTCTCCTACGCCGAGAGCGACGACGTCAACACGGACGTGATCTGGCCGGGCAAGTACACCTACGTGCAGATCCCCTTCGAGGACATGCCCCGCCACGCGATGGAGACCTTCGACCCCGAGTTCCTGCAGAGGCTGGGCGAGGGCGAGGCCAAGCACCGGGTGCTCGTGGTCGGCAAGAACTTCGGCTGCGGCAGCTCGCGCGAGCAGGCGAGCGAATGCCTCAAGGCCTCGGGCGTGCAGCTGATCGTGGCCAAGAGCTTCGCGCGGATCTTCTACCGCAACAGCCTGAACCTGGGCCTGGCGGTGCTCGAGTGCCCCGGCGCGGTCGAGGCCGCGCGCACGGGCGCGCGGGTCGAGGCGGACCTCGCCGAGGGCTGGCTGGAGGTCGAGGGGCAGCGCTTCCCGGTCGCGGCCTACCCGCCCTTCGTGCTCGAGCTGGTCCGCGACGGCGGGCTGATCCCTCACATTCGCAAGCAGGTGGAGCAGGAATGAGACTCTGCGTCCTGGGCGGCGACGGCATTGGTCCCGAGGTCACGGCGGCGGCGCTCGAGGTGCTGCAAGCCAGCGGGCTCGAGTTCACCCCCGAAGCGGCCCAGATCGGCTTCGGCGCCTACGAGCAGACCGGCCAGTCCTTCCCCGACGCGACCGCCGCCGCGATCGAGCGCGCAGACGCGGCGCTGCTGGGCGCGGTCACCACGCCGCCGGGGATCAAGGGCTACCGCTCGCCGATCCTGCAGATGCGCCAGCGCTTCGCCCTCTACGCGAACCTGCGCCCCTGTCTGTCCTTGCCCCACGAGAGCTGCCGGCCGGGGATCGACCTCGTGATCGTGCGCGAGAACACCGAGGGCCTCTACTCGGGCCGCGAGCGGGTCGAGGACGGCGGAGACACCGCGATCACCGAGCGCGTGATCACCCGCGCCGCCAGCGAGCGGATCGTGCGCTTCGCTTGCGAGCGCGCCCGCGGGCGACTGGCGCGCAAGGTCACGATCGTGCACAAGGCCAACGTGCTGCGCGAGAGCGACGGCCTGTTCCGGCGCGTCGCGCTCGAGGTGGCCCATGGCTACCCGGGCCTCGAGGTCGAGGAGCTGATCGTCGACGCCTGCGCGATGCACCTGCTCAAGCGCCCGACCGACTTCGACGTGATCGTGACCACCAACCTGTTCGGGGACATCCTCAGCGACGAGGCCTGCATGCTGGTCGGCGGGCTGGGGCTGGCCTGCTCGGCCAACCTGGGCGAGTCCGCGGCCGTGTTCGAGCCCGTCCACGGCAGCGCGCCCGACATCGCCGGCCAGGGCAAGGCCAACCCCCTGGCCGCGATCCGCTCGGCGGCGCTGCTCCTCGACCACGTCGGCGAAGCCGAGCGCGCGGAGCGGGTGCGGGCCGCGGTCGCGGGCGCGCTCGAGGCGGGCGAGGTCACCCCCGACCTCGGCGGCGCGCTGGACACGGCGGGGGCGACTCAGGCGGTGGTGAGCCGGCTCTAGGGCCTTTGGGGCGGGGATCTCGCCCGAGGCCCAGCACGAGGCCCACCAGGCGGCGTGACACAGGTTTTACGTGGGCTGGCCCAGGCCGCCCGCTACCTTGTGCGCTTCGCGGAGGAACTCCCTATGAAGCGCATTCTGCTCACGCTCCTGGCTGGCCTCGTGCTGGGCCTCGGCTCGCCGGCTCTGGCTCAGGAGGGCTCGGACTCGACCTCGGCCGCGCCCGAGTACGACTGGGTCCTGCACTACTACATGGCCTACGACAACAACCTCGCGCGCTGCGGCCCGCCGATCATCAAGATGCTCGCCAAGGGCATCACCTCGGAGAAGGTCGCGGTCGTGGTCAGCGCCGACTACCCGGACACCGAGGGGATGAAGCGCTTCGTGCTGCGGATGGGCCAGGCGCCCGAGATGACGCAGCTGAGCGAGGAGGGCAGCGCCGAGGAGGAGGTCCTCGCGAGCGAGCTGGACTGGATCCGCAAGAACTTCCGCGCCAAGAAGTACGGCGTGGTGTTCCTCAACCACGGCGGCGGGCTCGGCCAGATGTCGGTCGACGACAAGCCCCGCGACGGCGGCCAGCGCTGGCTCTACCCGCCCAAGGTGGCCAAGGTGATCACCAACTGGCGCACGCAGGTCAAGGCGGCCGCGGGCGAGGTCGAGCTCGTCTTCTACCAGCAGTGCGGCAAGGGCTCGCTCGAGAACTACCACTGCATGGCGCCCGCCGGCAAGTTCGTGATGGGCAGCCAGACCGTCGTCGGCGCGCCGAACTACTACTACACCAAGGCCCTGAACCACCTCTGCCAGAACCTCTCGATCGACGGTGAAGCGCTCGCGAAGCAGATCACCAAGGACGAGACGCCCAACATGTTCACGACCTACACGACGATGAGCAGCGCCGAGCTGGCGAACCTGCCCAAGGAGATCAACGCGGTCGTGGAGCCCCTGCTGGCGGTCAGCTCGCTCAAGCTGCCGGCCCTGGGCCGGAGCCTCAAGCCCTGCTTCGACTTCAGCAAGCGCGAGATCTTCTTCGACGGGCTGGCGCTCTTCGAGCAGCTCTACGACGCCAACGGCCTGGACAAGGGCCCGGTCGAGGCGCTCAAGAGCTACCACGGCAAGCTGATCACCAGCCACCGCGTCTCGCCCAGCCAGAACAAGGGCGCCGAGACCTGGTGCGGCTACTCGATCTTCTTCCCGGTCAACCCGCGCCAGCTCGTGCGCTACAAGGACTACCCGATCTACGCCGAGACCAAGCTCGACGAGCTCTTCAAGCACGTCTTCAAGTCGGTCGCCGAGCGTCGGGCCGCCATGCGCGCCGCCGCCAAGAAGAAGGCCGAGCAGGAGCAGCAGGGCGGCGAGTAGCGCTTCCGCTCAGGCGACCGGGCAGGCGACTGGGCAGGCGACTGGGCAGGCGACTGGGCAGGCGACTGGGCAGGGGGGGGCGAGAGCGAGCGCTCTCGCCCTCGCTCGTTGGTTGGCCCTAAGCGCTGACGCGTCGGTAGGATAGGCGCGTGGAGCTCCTGGGCACGACCGTCGACGGTTGGGAGGTGGTGCTGCGCTCCGGACAGGGCGCCACGGGGACGGTCTACGAGGCCCGCCGCGGCGAAGAGCGCGCCGCGCTGAAGGTGATTCGCCCCGAGCGGGTCTCCGAGCACAGCGTGATCCGCTTCCGCCGCGAGGCGCAGCTCCTGCAGGAGCTCGACCACCCCCACGTGGTGCGCTGTATCGGCTCGGGCGAGCACGACGACTACCTCTACCTGCTGCTCGAGTTCCTCGACGGGGGCTCGCTGGACCGGGTCCTGCGCGAGCGCGGCCGGCTGACGGTGGCCGAGGCGGTCGGGGTCGGGCGGGCGCTGCTCGAGGGGCTGGCCGCGTGTCACGAGGCTGGGATCGTGCACCGCGACGTCAAGCCGAGCAACGTCCTGCTCGACCACGCGGGGGCGGTCAAGCTGGCCGACTTCAACCTGGCCCGCGGCGACTCCCAGGACCTGGACGTGACCGCGACGGGGGCGGTGGTCGGCACGCCCTACTACATGGCCCCCGAGCAGGCTCGGGGCCAGGACGTGGGGCCCAAGGTCGACGTCTACGCGGTCGGCGCCGTGCTCTTCCACCTCGTCTCGGGGCGCCCCCCCTACCAGGGAGGCAGCTCGTTTGCGGTCCTGCGCCGACACCTGCAGGAGCCCGTGCCCGACCTCTGCGCCGAGGTCTCCGACGCCCCGGTCGCCCTGGGGGAGGCGATCAAGGTCTTCATGGCCAAGGAGCTGGAGGAGCGCCCAGACGCGCGCGCCGCGCTGGAGTTCCTCGCCGAGCTGCCCAGCGCGGTCCTCGACCTCGACGCCAACCTGCCGACCTTCGCGCGCGAAGCGGCCATGGAGGAGAGCGACAGCGACGGCGGCAGCGAGAGCAACAAGGACCTGTTCAACCTCGAGCCGACCAAGCAGCTGACCCCGACCGGGCGCTGGGGCTCTCCGAGCAGCTCGGGGAGCAGCCGCTTCGGCTCCGCCTCGGGCCGCTTGGCCGCCAGCGGCGAGCTCGCCGACCGGATCGTGCCGCCGCCCAAGCCCACGGCCCCGACCTCGCCAGTCCATCCGCTCCCGCCGCCGCGCCCCAGCCGGCTGGCGGACGTGTTCGCCCTCGCGGTGCTCTCCTTCGCGATCCTCTACCTGGTCGACCTCTCCGAGCGCGCCCGCGGCGGTGACCTGCTGGGCACCTCCGAGCTGCTCAGCTGGCTGCGCGACCAGGTGGAGGCCGTGATCTGGCTCTCGCTGCCCCTGGCGGCGGTCGTGTTCGGCGACCGGGTCCTGGTTCGCCTGCGCGGGGTCGGCCTGGTGGGCGCGCTGGTCGCTCGCCTGCGGGCGAAGCGGCGCCTGGCCTTGGGAGAGGTCGTAGAGGCCGCCGAGCTGCTCGAGGCCGCCAACGCGCGCCTGAGCGCGGCGAACCTCCTGCGCGAGCACGAGCGCTTCCTCGAGGCCGCGGAGGTCTTTGAGCGGGCTGGCTTCCTCGAGCACGCGGCCGAGAGCCTGGTGCAGGGGGGCCACTTCGAGGAGGCGGCCGAGGCCTACCGGCGCGTGGGCACCAAGCGCGCGGTGCTCAACGCCGCGCGCTTGGGGGACACCTCGGACGAGGCGATCGCGGCGCTCCTGGCGGAGGGCATGGTCGACGACGCCGCCGAGGCGCAGATGCGGCGGGGGCGTCCCCTCGAGGCGGCGCTGACCCTCGAGCGCGCGGATCGGATCGACGACGCCGCGCAAGCCCTCGAGGCGGCCTACGCGGCGGAGCAGTTCACCCTCGAGGAGGGCGAGGACCCCGAGACGGCGCGGCGAGACCTGGCTGGGCGGATCGCCGGCCTCCAGCTCGAGCGCGAGGACTGGGGCGCCGCGGCGCGCTGGTACGAGGAGTCGGGGGAGCTCGACACGGCGGGCGACCTCTACCGGCGGATCGACGACGAGCGGGGCCGCGCGCGCTGCCTGAGCCGCTCGCTGCCGCGCAAGGGCTCGCTGACGACCGCTCAGCAGGCTCGCGCCGAGGAGGCGGCCCGGCTCTACACGAAGCTGCGCGACGTGGCGGGGCTGCCGCTCCTCGTCCGCCTCGGCGACCACGCCGGCGCGGCTGAGCTGGCGCGCGACCTCAACGAGTACGCCTTGGCCGCGCAGTACTTCGCGCGCGCGAACCGCCACTCGGAGGGCGCCCTCTGCGCCGAGCGCGTCGGCAACCGCGAGCTCGCGGCCTACCTCTTCGACGAGGCCCACGACTACGAGCGCGCCGTCGAGCTCTATCTGGCGATCGGCCAGCTCGACCGGGCCGCCGAGGCCGCCCGCAAGGGTGGGCTGCATCGCAAGCGCGCGGACGCCCTGGGGCGCTTGGGCCGCTATCTGGAGGCCGCGGAGTCCCTGCGCGCGCTGGGCCTCGACGACGAAGCGCTCGACCTGCTCAGCCGGGTCCAGCGAGGTGACCCGGCCTGGGAGGAAGCACAGCTCCTGGTCGGCGAGCTGCACCACGCGGCCGGCCGGCACGGCCTGGCCAAACGGGGCTACCAGGCGGCGCTCCCCGAGCGGGTCGAGACCTTGGAGGAGGTCGGCCCGACCCTGCGCTACGCTGAGAGCCTGGCGGCCCTGGGCGAAGAGTCCCAGGCCCTCGTGGTCCTGGAGCGCTTCCGGGATCCGCGCTTGGCGCCGCCCGACCTCGGTCGCCGCAAGAGCGCCTTGCAGCGCCAGGTCGACTCCTCGGGCAGCGCTCCGAGGCGTCCAGGCTCGGGCCCGAACGAGCGCCAGCACGCGCGCGGGACGACCTCTCGCGCGCGCCCTCGCCCGCAGCGCCGCGCCTCGCCAGCTTCCGATCGGCAGACCCGCAGCGTGCCCGCCCCTCCCGGTCGAGAGCGCCGCGGCTCGGATCGCTACCGCGGCGCCGAGGCCGGCGGGCGGCGCCAACCCCCGGGCAGCGGCGCGGGGCGTCGCGAGCCCCCGGGGGCCGGGCAGCTCCGCCAGCCGCCGAGCTCGAACCAGCTCCGCCAGCCGCCAGGTTCCGATCGGCAGCTCCGCCAGCCGCCGAGCTCGAACCAACTCCGCCAGCCGCCGGGCTCGGACCGTCACTCCGTTCAGCCGCCGAGCTCGAACCAGCTCCGCCAGCGGCCAG
>MDTG01322452.1_pt1 | contig 14539 bp, 17 predicted proteins | sample 811421 | NCBI WGS metagenome assembly MDTG01 (sample SAMN05326645, study PRJNA326480) | marine metagenome | isolation source: seawater | place: Pacific Ocean: South East | collected 2011
ATTATTAAAATAGTTTTAAAATTCAACTTAATATCATGTAATTATATCTGTATTTTGAGTATAAAATTTAATAAACCATAGTAATGCTAGATAATAACTTAATTCAAACTACTTCTTCCTGGCCTTTCGTAGAAGTGAGAAAACTTTTAAAAGATAGAAAAGAGATTATAAAAAAAAACAAAAAAATCACTTTTCAAACTGGTTATGGTCCCAGTGGTCTTCCGCACATAGGAACTTTTGGAGAGGTAGCAAGAACTTCAATGATGATTAATGCTCTCAACCATATACAAAAAATTGATCATGAATTAATTACTTTCTCAGATGATATGGATGGATTAAGAAAAGTTCCGGATAATATACCAAATGATGAAATATTAAAAAAAAATCTTGGTAAACCACTTACCTCAATTCCTGATCCTTTCAATAAATTCAGCAGTTTTGGTGAACACAATAATGAGATGTTAAAAGAATTTTTAAACAAATTTAATTTTAGATTTATTTTCAAAAGCTCAACTGAAAATTATAAAAATGGAACTTTTAATAATTCTTTAATTCGTGTTTTGGAAAATTACGACGAGATAATGAATATCATTTTACCTACTTTAAGAGAAGAGAGACGAAAAACTTATTCACCTTTTTTACCTATCTGTCCTAAAACAGGGATAGTGCTTGAAATTCCAATTTTAAGCATGGATCATAAATCTGGAAAAGTAATTTTTGATAACAACGGAGAAAAAATTGAAACGAGTGTTTTAGATGGTAAATGCAAATTACAATGGAAGGTGGACTGGGCAATGCGTTGGTTTACATTTGATGTGGATTTTGAAATGTATGGAAAAGATTTGACTGAAAGTGCTATCTTATCAAGTAAAATTTGCAAAATTCTTGGCAAAGTTCCCCCAAGTGGATTCGCATATGAACTATTTTTAGACGCTAAAGGAGAAAAAATATCGAAATCAAAAGGTAATGGAATTTCAATTGAACAATGGTTAAGATATGCTTCACCTGAAAGTTTAGCTTTATATATGTATCCTAATCCTAAAAGAGCGAAAAAACTTTACTCAGAGGTGGTACCTAAAACAGTAGATGATTATCTTTCACATATAGAGAAATTTCAAAACCAAGATATAAAAGATCAAATATTAAACCCTGTATGGCACGTTCATGGCGGCAAACCACCAAAAGAAAGAATCGTTATGCCTTTCTCAATGTTATTAAATCTAGTTGGTTCAAGTAATGCAGATAATAAAAATATTTTATGGAAGTTTATAAATAAATTTCACAAAGAAATTAATCCAAAAGATAATAAAATTCTTGATGATCTTACAGGTTATGCAATTAATTATTTTAAAGATAAAGTTGAACCTAACAAAAAATTTAAAAAACCAAATTCAAAAGAAAAAAAAGCTTTAGAAAATTTAATTTTAAAACTCAAATCAATAGATCAATCTTTAAAACCCGAAGAAATTCAAACACATGTCTATACTGTTGGTAAAGAAAATGGATATGAAAAAAATCTAAGAGATTGGTTTAAACTCATTTACGAAGTTAGTTTTGGTGAAGAAAATGGACCAAGAATGGGTTTTTTCATAAGTTTTTTTGGACTAAATGAAACAATTAAACTAATCAGTGATAAAATAAAATAATGTTTTCTTTGTTTAAACCATATATTTTTTCTCTAGACCCTGAAACAGCACATGATCTAGCAATTAAATCTCTAAAATTAAATTTACTTCCACAAAGCGTTTTTAAAGTTGAAGATGAGGAAATGCTCGAAATCGACCTTTTTGAAAAGAAAATACCAAATCCAGTTGGATTAGCAGCTGGATTTGATAAAAGCGCTGAAGTCTACAACTCATTATTTAAACTTGGATATGGATTTGTTGAAGTTGGAACTATTACACCTAGAAGACAATTAGGAAATCCAAAACCTAGAGTTTTTAGGCTTGAAAAAGACCAGGCACTCATAAATCGTCTTGGATTTAATAATCATGGTTTAGAGACCGTTTTAAAAAGATTGGAAATTAATTTACCGAAAGGTTTTCTAGGAATTAACATTGGGCCAAACAAAGACACAGTTAACAAAGAAGAAGACTATTATTCATGTTTATCAAGACTTCACGAAAATGCAGGATATATAACAATTAATATTTCTTCTCCAAATACTGAGGGATTAAGAAATTTTCATGATCAAAAAGAGTTAGAAAAACTTTTAAAAGGCCTAGATAAAGTTAAAAAAGACAACAAAATTTCAAAACCCTTAGTAATTAAACTTTCACCTGACTTAAACGAAAATGAAATAAGTAAAATTATTGAGATAATTTTTAAATATAAAATTTCAGGTATAATTATCTCAAATACTACTGATGGTAACCGTGATATGTTATCTGATATAAAAAGAAATGAGGCAGGAGGTTTATCTGGACAACCGTTAAAAAATATTTCTACAGAATTAATTAAAAAATTTTATAAACAAACAAAAGGTAAAATCCAAATTATTGGTGTTGGTGGGATAGACTCTGGCCATTCAGCGTTTGAAAAAATATCCGCGGGCGCCAATGCTGTACAATTATATACAGGAATGGTTTATAAGGGGCCTGGAGTAGTTAAAGATATTAAAAAAGAGCTAATTTCTATTTTAAAAAAAGAAAATATGAAAAATATAAGTGAGGCGGTTGGAATTAATACTTGACCGCATCCGCTACTATAATTATATAGCTTAAGGAAAAATTATGTCTAAAAGATGCGAATTAACAGGTATATCACCCTTAAAAGGTCACAACGTCAGTCACGCTAAGAACAAAACTAAAAGAAGATTTTTACCGAACTTAAAAAAGGTCACTTTTAGAAGCGATGTGTTAAAAAAAGATATAAAGTTAAATGTTGCAAATGCTGCACTTAGAACTGTTGATTTTAAAGGTGGATTAGACAAATATCTTTTAGCAGTTAAAAACAGTAAATTATCAAAAAAAGTAAAGAAAATAAAAGCATCAATTTCTGCAAAATTATAAAATGAATTTATTTTACAAACTGTCAATATTGATGGGTTTGATAGTGGTTCTTTCCAATTACTTAGTGCAGTTTCCAATTCAATATTTAGGATTAAGCGAAATTTTAACTTATGGAGCTTTTAGCTATCCTATTACTTTTTTAATAACAGATTTAGCCAATAGAGCTTATGGCAAAATTGTTGCAAGAAAGGTAGTTTATATTGGTTTTGTAATTGGGATACTTCTTACAGTATTTGTATCTACCAACTTTTCAGATATAATTTCTATAAGAATTGCTATAGGATCTGGGGTAGCATTTTTTATTTCACAAAATTTGGATATTAAAGTATTTGATAAACTTAGAAAAAAAAATTGGTTTGTTGCTCCACTCACTTCTTCAGTTTTAGGTTCAATAACAGATACATTTTTATTTTTTTCAATAGCTTTCTATGCAACAGAAATCCCATGGATCTCATTGGCATTTGGAGACTTAACAGTAAAACTATTTATTGCATTATCAATGTTGTTACCATTTAGAATTTTGTCAAATAAAATAAAAGATTACACAGAAAATTCAGTCTCTAAAGTAAAACTTTAGTGGATAGTTTTTTCTGATTTTTCTACAAATAGGTCCGTTAACTGATTAATCATTACATCACCGAGATCTTGTACATCAGTAATTTTTACAGCTCTGTTATAATATCTAGTCACATCATGCCCTATTCCAATTGCCAAAAGCTCGATATTAGATTTGTTTTCAATCCATTTCACAGTATTCTTTAAATTATTTTCTAAATAATCACTTGTATTTGTGGAAAGAGTCGAGTCATCAACAGGGGCTCCATCTGATATTACCATTAAAATTTTTCTATCCTCTTTTCTTTTGTTCATTTTATTAAAAGCCCATTTAAGAGCCTCCCCATCAATATTTTCTTTTAATAAACCCTCTTTAAGCATCAGTCCCATATTGTTTTTGGCTTGTCTCCAAGGGGTGTCAGCAGATTTATAAATAATGTGTCTCAAGTCGTTTAATCTACCAGGTAGACTTGGTTTATTATTTTTCATCCATTTCTCTCTTGATGAACCACCTTTCCAATGCTTTGTAGTGAATCCTAATATTTCGACTTTTACAGAACATCTTTCTAAAGTTCTTGAGAGTATATCCGCGCAAATGGCTGCTACAGAAATTGGTTTACCTCTCATAGAGCCTGAATTATCTATTAATATTGTAACTAAAGTATCTTTAAATTCCATTTCTTTCTCCTTCTTGAATGATAATGAATTAAATGGATCCATGATAATTCGTGGAAGTTTCGAGTTATCTAACAATCCTTCTTCTAAATCAAAATTCCAAGACCTATTTTGTTTAGCCAAAAGTTTTCTCTGTAACTTATTTGCAAGTTTAGAAATAAAATTTTTTAATTGTAAAAGTTGTTGATCTAAATTTTTTCTAAGTCTTGTCAATTCATCTAAATTCTCTAATTCCTCAGCTTTGATAGTTTCATCAAATTCCTCAGTATAAGTTTTATATTTTAAATTACCAAGTTTCAGACCACCTTTTTTTCTAAGATCTGGTCTTGAATTATCTTCAATTTCAAACTCTTCCTCAGATTTGTCAGAGTCACTTGCTACATTTTCTAAATCTGGTATACCAGCATCAATTGACATTTCCTCATTTTTTTCGTCTTTTTTTCCTGTTTTTTGTTCTTGATTTTGGGGCTTAGATTTTTTATCGATTTCATTATTTTCCTCATTTTTTCTCTCCTCATCATCAATACTTTCATCCAAACTCATACTCGAAATTAATTCAGAGATAAGAGAATTAAACTTTTCTTGGTCTAAAGTAAGATCTTTCAATTTATGAATTTTACTTCCAAACTTACCATTTAAATCATTTTTAAATAGATCCATTTTTTTTTCAATTTTACTCTCATTTTTAAAGTCTAAAAATTTAACTCTCATATAATTTTCAAAGGACTCAATTATTTTTTCTTCACTATTTTTTAAATCTAAACCAGAGACTCTTTTTTTATAAAATTTTTCAATATTTTTCTTTACTCCCTTGAAGTAAGTTGTTCCAATTTTTTCACATCTGATTTTTTCTGATATATCATAAAGTTTTCTTGATATATTTCCTTGGGGTTCGAACCTTTTTAATATTGCATTTTTTGAAAATCTTAACTTTAAAGATTTCGAGTCAGCAACGGCCCTTATTTCCTCAAAATTAACGTTATCATTTATTTTTTCTATATTTGGTAAATTAAGCGAATTTTTACTCGATTTTGATATCTGATTTCCAAAAATTACTTCTACTTTTTCAGAGTTTGAAATTGAGCGAACAGTTGAACTTATTGCAGCTTTAAAGTCTTCTACCTTTTCTTTTTTAGTTTGCACTTTTATAACGAAACGTTAATTGATGACTCGGGTAAATCTTCTCCATAACAACGCTGGTAGTATTCGGAGATTATTTTTTTTTCAAGTTCATCACATTTATTCAAGAATGTGATCCTAAAAGCGTAACCATTATCTTTAAATATATCAGTATTTTCTGCCCAGTGAAGAACTGTTCTGGGGCTCATTACTGTTGAAATATCGCCATTTATAAATCCTTTTCTTGTTAAGTCTGCTACTTTAATCATGTTTGATAATAATTCTTTTCCCTCTTTATTGTTAAAATTCTTGTTTTTTGCCATTACAATCTCAAGTTCTTTTTCAAATGGAAGATAATTTAGGGTAGAAATAATGTTCCATCTATCCATTTGGCCCTGGTTAATTTGTTGAGTTCCATGATAAAGTCCCGTGGTATCTCCAAGACCGACGGTATTAGTCGTAGCAAATATTCTAAAAAAATCATGTTGTTCTAAGACTTTATTTTTGTCTAAAAGAGTAAAATTTCCGTTACTTTCTAATACTCTCTGTATAACAAACATAACATCTGGTCTTCCAGCATCATACTCGTCAAAAACTAAAGCAACTGGGTTCTGTATTGACCAAGGAAGTATACCTTCTTTAAACTCGGTAATTTGTTTACCATCTTTTAAAATAATTGCGTCTTTGCCAATTAAATCTATTCTACTAATGTGACTATCCAAATTTACTCTAACGCAAGGCCAATTAATTCTAGCAGCAACTTGCTCTATGTGTGTTGACTTCCCAGTACCGTGATATCCTTGAATTAAAACTCTTTTGTTGAAAGAAAAACCAGCTAAAATAGCTAAAGTAGTATCTTTATCAAACTTATAATCGGGATCTATTTTAGGCACATACTCATTTTTTTTAGAAAATGCTCCAACTTTCATATCACTATCAAATCCAAAAGTTTGTTTTACTGACAGTTTTATATCTGGTTTTTGTTGAAGGATTTCAGTTTTCATTTTTTCCCTAAAGTTTTTTTTAATTGACTATAAGCTAGCGTTATTTTTTTTAGTTTATCTTCAAATTTTTTACTGCCTTGGTTTTTATCAGGATGAAATTTTTTTACAAGTTCTTTAAATTTTGTATGAATTTGTTCCCATTTTACATCCTCATTTAACTCCATAACGCTTAAAGCATCTTTATCTGTATGAGATATTTTTGTTTTTTTAAAATCCTTGAAATTTGTACTATTAAATATATTTAATTTGTCATCAAGCGCGTTATTCCAAAGAATATTAAAAAAATTATCAGTCGAACCAAATTTTTTTGTTGTTTTATGCCAAGTTAAATCTGACTTTATGAAATACTCTATTTCATGATCATTCATATTCTCGAAATAATTCCAATTTTTATTAAAAATTTTAATATGTTCCAAACAAAGTAAACGATACTTTTTGCTATTATCCTTTTCTAAAGGAGCCTTATAAGACCCTGTTTCATTACAATTTTCCCAATCACAAATTATTTTCATTAATTTAATCTATATAGTAAAATTGAGTTAATGAATAATTATTTCATTGAAATTGAAAAAAAATTAAAAGAAAGAATTGAATTTGAAAAGCTAGAAATTGTTGATAATTCTCACAAGCATAAAAATCATAAATCTTTTTTACCTGGTAAATTACATATACATTTAAAAATAAAATCATACTATCTAAACTCAATCTCAAGAGTTAATGCACAAAAAATGATAATGAAAATATTAAAAGATGACTTAAAAACAAAAATTCACGCATTAGAAATTAGTATCGAGCGATAATTTTACTATATTTTTTTAATTCTACCGTAGAAATTTTATATTTATTGGGATTTGTAGTCATGCCAATATTTTTTAATAAAATAAAGTTTATTTTTTCATCATCATTTTTTTTATCGTTCTTTAAATAGGGTATTAAAGAACTGACAAAATTTTTGTTAGAAAATTTTTTAAATGTATAAGATAAATTATTTTTATAATAAATATCCTCAATTTTCACTAAAGTAGCTTTTGAACAAGTATTTTTTATAACAGAAAGTCTAGTTGCTAAAATCATTCCCGATAAAACTGCTTCTCCGTGAGTAATTTTTTTTGAATAATTATTTTTCACTTCGATAGCGTGAGCAAAAGTATGACCAAAATTTAAAATCATTCTAAGATTTTTTTCATGTACATCCTGATTTACAAAGAATATTTTGATTTGACAGCTTTTCTTTATAGCAGGAATAATAGCGTTTGATTTTTTAGATAAAATAAATTTTGAATTTTTTTTTAACCATCCGAAAAAATTTTTATCTTTAATAATCGCATGTTTTAGAACTTCAGCATAACCACAAATCATTTCTTTTTTTGGCAAAGACTGCAAAAATGATGTATCACTAATAACTAATTTTGGTTGATAAAATGAGCCTATGAGATTTTTTCCATGAGAAGAATTTACTCCTGTCTTTCCTCCAATAGCTGAGTCGACCATCGCAAGTAGAGTTGTAGGAATATTTATAAAGTTTATACCTCTTTTAAAAATACTAGCTACAAAACCTGCAACATCTCCAGTTATACCACCACCAATGCTAATAATTAAATCTGATTTATTTAGATTATTTGAGAGCAACTTATTTAAATATTCGTTAACTATCTTTAAAGATTTCGATTTTTCACTTGAAGTAAAATATAAAGAAATTAATTGATATCTTTTTAGCCTTTTTTTTAAATTGGTTAAATTTTTTTTTGGTACTTTTTTATCTATAATTAGAGCAATTTTTTTTGTTTTTGGACAAAGATATTTTATTTTTTTTTCTAATACTCCAAGAATTCTATTACCAATAAGTATTGAGTAATTATTTGATAAATTTCTAAATTTTACTTCATGAATTTTCATATAATTCTACTATTTTTTCCGTAATTTCATCTTTTTTTAAAAAGTCACATTTGATTTTGAAATCAGTTTTACTATAATTTCTCTTTCGTTCTAAGTACATTTTATTAATCGCTTCATTGAGATTTTTTCCAAACAATAGCGGTCTTTTTTTTGATCTTTTAAGTCTTTTTACAAGCATGTTAACATTAATATCTAACCAAAAACTTGCCGATGTTTCCTTGACTTTTCTGCGTATATTTTTATTTAAAAAAGCACCTCCCCCTAAAGCTAACACAGAATTAACTTTATTTAATTCTTTAATTGTAATTTTTTTTTCAATCATTCTAAAATAATTTTCCCCTTTATTTTTAAAGATAATGTTTATTGATGTTCCCTCATATTTTTCTATAACTTTATCAATATCAATAAAAGTATAAGAAAGCTTTTTAGCAAGATTTTTGGCAATCGTTGACTTACCAACTCCCATCATTCCAGTTAAAACAAGGTTTTTTTTCAATTTTTTATCTTATTTTTAAATTTGATTTTTCATAAATATGTCTTATTTTTCAAGTTTAAATTAATTCACAAAGTATGCAACTTAAATACAACAGGCGACCAAGTTTGGGTGGATCCATAATAAGGATAGTTATAAAATTATTTTTAGCATTAATAGTTTTTATAATAGTAATTTTCTTAATAGAAAAAATAAAATTTCCTAGCCCAGAAAAAAAATTCAATATCGATATTACAAATGATATTAAAAAGCTTTAGATATTTTTTTACCTTATTGTTAATATTTTTATTTATTTCAAAAACGAATGCTGAAGATAGCATTGATATTTGGAAAAATAAAAAAACTGATCAAAATTCTATTTTAAAAAATCCGACTACAGAAAATAGAATAAACGTGGAGATACAATCTGCAGAAAAGGTTGTTCCAGATAAAGATATTAAAATAGAAGGAGGAGTTTCCTCTGTAGATAATGAGGTTAAAATTTTTGGTATCTACGATCCAGAAGATTATAATTTTAATATAAATATGTGGTCGTCTACCAATGCAGAGGATGTACGAGCGAGTTTGAAAAGACTAAAGAAGATCAAACTATCAAAAACTTCTAATGAAATTTTAGAAAATATATTACTTTCTTTTTCTTTTCCACCAGATGGAATGAATGAAAAGGAATTTGTAAATTTAAAATTAAATTGGTTAATAGATAATAATAGATCTGAGCTAATAGAGGAATTTCTTAAACAGAACAAAGAATTTAATGGTAAGAGTAAAGCAGTTCAATATTTAGTTGATGAAAATATTGCAAGCGCTAATATTAAGAACGGTTGTGATAAAATTGAATTTATAGATAGCACTATTAAAGATGCCTACCTTGAAAAATTTAAAATTTATTGTTTAGTCTTCAATAACAAAAATTCAGAAGCTCAACTCTTATTAGATCTTTTAAGAGAACAAAATCAATCAGACAAATTTTTTGATGATAAAATAAATTATCTTTTAGGAATTACCTCAAAAACTACAAACAAAATTAATGAAAAGAACCTTTTAAATTTTTATCTTTCTAGCATTACTGTAAAAGACTTTAAATATGAGCCATCAAAAAAAACAAAAAAAGAAATCTGGAAATATTTAAATGCTGCAAACTTGATAAAACTCGAGGACATTACAGATAAAGAAAAAGTTAAAGACTTAGAGCTAGCTGCAAGTGTTGGACAAGTAGATAGTGAGCTTATATTCGATATATATAAAAATACCCCTTTTAATATAAACAATCTAATAAATGCAAAAAATATCTACCAGACTTTGAATGGTAGCGATGCAAGAGCATTAATTTTCCAGAAATATCTTTTATCAGAGAGTCTAGAAACAAAGATAGAGTACCTTTTTTTACTGGAGGATCTATTCAAAAAGGACAATATTAAGTTTGTTTATTCTAGCTTTTTAAGCGATGAAATAAAACAAATAGGTTTAGAAAATATTCCAGAAAAATTTAAAGAAACTGCAAAAACTCGTTTATTATTTGAAGATAATATGAATATTAAGAAAGTAAAATATAATGATAAGATTTTACACCAATCTAAAATCATAAAATTTTATCTTGAGGACGAAGGTGAAAAAAAAATACAAAAAGACATTGATAAAATATTTAAGAAGATAAGCAAAAATAGAAAATATTTTTATTCTGCAAAAGATTTAGCTCTTATCGATGCGCTTTTAAAAGATGGATTTAAAATACCAAGTAATTTTGATAGAGATGAATTGGTGGAAAAATATGACATACCAAAAAATCTATTCCAATTAATTGAAAAAAAACAAAATGCCTTTTTAGCACTCAAAATTGTTGAGATTATTGGTGAAGATGAGCCTTATCAACTAGATCCAGAAACTATATATTTTATAACAAATCTTTTAAATGAGACAGATTTAATTCAACTTAGAAATAAAGTATTAATTTCAGCACTACCTCAAAGAGTTTAATTAGAATATAATTTAGTCATGTCAAAGCGAAACATAGTCATAGAGCCTGATCCTATCCTTAAAAGAAAAAGTTCAGCTATAGAAAAAGTAAACGATGAAATAAGACATTTGTTAGATGACATGTTAGAGACAATGTATGAGGCGCCTGGAATTGGTTTAGCTGCGGTTCAGATTGGTATTTTAAAACGTATTATAGTTATTGATATTTCCAAAGAGGATGAGAGTAAAAAGCCCCTTTTTATAATAAATCCCGAAATAACTTTTAGGTCTCAAAAAACCTCTGTTTATGAAGAGGGTTGCCTGTCTCTTCCTGGGCATTTTGCAGAAATTGAAAGACCAGCAGAATGTCACTTAAACTTTATTGATTATAACGGTAAAAGAAAAGAGCTGAAAGCAAAAGGACTTCTAGCAACTTGTATTCAACATGAGATTGATCATTTGAATGGAATTTTATTTATTGATTATTTATCAAAGCTTAAAAAAGATATGATAATAAAAAAATTGATTAAACAAAAAAAAGAGATAAATAAAATAATTCTTTAGAGATTATGCCACTTAATTTAATTTTTATGGGAACCCCGAATTTTGCAGTACCCATTTTAAAAGCAATCCAAGATTCTCATCACAATATTTTAGAAGTATACACTCAACCTCCAAATAAAAAAGATCGTGGACAAAAAATTAGTCTATCAGCAGTTCATAAATTTTGTAATGAAGTTAATCTGAAAGTGAGTCACCCTGATAAATTGGATGAAGAAATTGAAAAGATTAATAAACTTAACCCAGATATCGTAATTGTTGTAGCCTATGGAAAAATTTTGCCTAAAAAACTTTTAGAAATTAAAAAAACAAAATTTATAAATATACACGCATCTCTACTTCCAAGATGGAGAGGGGCAGCACCAATTCAAAGGGCAATTATGAATTTGGACAAGGAAACAGGTATATCAATAATGAAAATTGAACCAAAATTGGACTCAGGTCCTATTATGATGAGTTCAAAAATCAAGATATTCAAAAGTACTAATTATGATAATTTAAGCAATCAATTATCTGTATTAGGAGCTGAGATGATTTTGAAATCTTTAGATTTAATCGAAAAAAAATTAGAAAAATTTATTCCTCAAAATGAGAGCAAAGCAACTTATGCAAAAAAAATAAATAAGACCGAGACTAAAATTGATTGGAGTCAAAAAGCAAAAATTATTATTGCACAAATAAATGGGCTATACCCTAATCCTGGTTCTTGGTTTGAATTTAACGGCATTAGAATTAAACCAGTTAAAGCAATTGAAATTGAAATTAGCGGAAAACCAGGACAGATAATTGATGATAAATTCACAATTGGTTGTTCAGAAAATTCTATACAAATTTTGGAGTTACAAAGAGAAGGAAAGCAAAAAATGAAAGCGGAGGAATTTCTAAAGGGAAGTAATTTAAAAGCTGGGATGAACATACTATTTCGAAATGTTTAACTATATGCTTAAAATAGAATATGTTGGCTCAAATTTTGTGGGATGGCAAATTCAAAAAAATGGTGTTTCAATACAACAAAAAATTGAAAAATCACTTTATAAAATTTTAAGAAAAAAAATTAAAATTATTGGTGCCGGACGTACAGATAAAGGAGTTCATGCGAGAGCACAGTATGCTAATTTTAAGGTAGACAAAAAAATTAATGACAAAAAAAGTTTTATTAATTCCATAAATTTTTTTTTAAAAAAGAGCCTCATTACAATTATTGATATAAAAAGGAAAAATCTTAATTTCCACTCTAGACATTCTGCTAAAGAAAGAATTTATGAATATGTTATAATTAACAGATTGGGTTCAATATCTATAGATAGAGATAGGGCTTGGCATATAAGAAAAAAACTTGATTTAAAACTTTTAAAAAAAGGTGCAAAAATTCTTGAAGGCACTCATGATTATTCTACTTTTCGTGCGTCTTCATGTTCGGCAAAATCTCCAATAAGAAAAATTAACTTTATAAAAGTTTTTTATAAAGAAGATAAAATCACTATTTTTATTAAATCAAGATCTTTTTTACAAAATCAAGTAAGATCTATAGTTGGATGTTTAGAAAAACTGGCGAGTAACAAATGGGATTTAAAAAAATTTAAAAAAGTTTTTGAATCAAAAGACAGGAAAAATTGTGCAGCGCCAGCTCCAGCATATGGATTATATTTAAATAATGTTAAATATTAATTTTTTTTATTCTCCACCTAGAGCCTTCTCTTACAATGAAACCAACACAATTCTTTGATCCGCATCTACAAGGATATTGTCTAAAGTCTTTGTCAAAACTAAATCCATAATCATATGATAACTCTTCACCTTTTTTAATATCCTTCATAGCATATATCCATATTTTAAGACCTTTGCCAAGTACTTCACAATTTGGATCACAAGAATGATTTATTAATCTTGCAGCGTTAAATTTAAAGTCTCCATCTAAATCATATTTTTTGTTAATATTAAAAAGATAAATATCTTTACTGTTGTCATACTTAGGATTTACTTCACTTTGTTTTGAAGTGATTATTTTTCCTTTGTACTCTATAATTCTAGTGCCTTTTTTAATATTCTGGCTGGCATATAAACCATTTTTATCAATTTTCGATTTTTTAATTTTGTAAATTTTCACTTAAAAAACTCTACTAAAAATCGATTATATATTTTTGTAAGTTTTTTTAAATCGGATAAAGATACGCATTCATCTACTCGATGCATAGTTTTATTTACTAACCCGAACTCAAGACAAGGGGAAATTTTTTTAATGAATCTTGCATCAGAAGTCCCACCAGTAGTTGAAAACTTGGGAGTAATTCTTGTTATCTTTTTTATAATCTTTTTTGCCATAAAAATAGTTTTCCCTGGTTTTGTTAAAAACGCATCCCCATTTGCCATGTAATTAACTTTATATTTACATTTATTTTTCTTACTGATGTTTTTTATAACTAAATTTACTTTTTTCTTTAATGAAGAAGAAGTGTGTATATTGTTATACCTTATGTTAAATTGAGCTTTTGCTCTTGCAGGAATTATGTTATGGGCTTTGTTTTCTACGTTTATTGACGTAAATTCTAAATTTGAAGGTTGAAAATTTTTATTTCCTTTATCCAATTTTCTTTCCTTAAGTTTTTTACATATAGCTACTAGTGTATTTATTGGGTTATTTGAAAGATGAGGATACGCAATATGTCCTTGGGTACCAGTAATCTCTATTTTTCCTGACAAACTTCCTCTTCTTCCAATTTTTATCATCTGTCCAAGTTTATTTGGATTAGTTGGTTCTCCTACAATACAAAAATCTATTTTTTCTTTTTTTCTTTTTAGATACTCTACTACCCTCTTTGTTCCATTTATTGCATATCCTTCCTCATCCCCAGTAATTAAAAAACTGATTGACCCATTAAATTTTTTATTTTTCTTTAAAAAGTTATTTACTGCAGTAACAAAGCAAGCGATTGAGCTCTTCATGTCATTGGCGCCTCTCCCAATTAAATAATTACTTTTTACTGTTGGTTTAAAAGGATTAACAGTCCAATCTTTAATATTTCCAGGTGGGACAACATCCGTATGACCAGCATAGCAAAGGTTTGGTCCTTTTTTACCAATTCTTGCATAAAGATTTTTTATTGGTTTACTTCCATTACCTTTAAATTCAAGTATTTTACAATTAAAGCCTAGAGATTTTAATTTTTTGCTAAGAAACTTAATTGCACCTGCATCGACAGGAGTAATACTTGGAAATTTAATTAAATCTTTAGATAAAGTTAACTCGTTAATTATTTGCATTTAGTCTCTTA
>MDTG01145798.1_pt1 | contig 14538 bp, 14 predicted proteins | sample 811421 | NCBI WGS metagenome assembly MDTG01 (sample SAMN05326645, study PRJNA326480) | marine metagenome | isolation source: seawater | place: Pacific Ocean: South East | collected 2011
GCATTATACAAATCACGGTTGGTTGAAATACTAGAGCTTTTTCCACTACTGTCGAACCGACCTCTGTATTGTAGGGTTTTATTTGCATTAAACCCAAAAAAATCGGGGGTGCAAACTGCGCCATACTTTTGTGCTACTTTTTGGTTTCTATCGTGTAAGTACGGAAAATCGAACATATTTGCTTTAGACATCTTTTGCATATTTTCAAAAGAATCTTCTGGGTATAAAACATCATCATTGGAACAAATGGCTATTGTAGGAATATTCAAGACTGACAGTTTTTTTATGTCTACCGTCAGCTTTTCAAGAATAGCTTTTACATAAGGACAATGATTACAAATAAACATGATAAGCAAGCCATTTGCTCCATTTATTTCGGATAAATTCCAATACGTACCATCTACTCCAAGAAGATTAAAATCTTTTGCTTGCCATCCAAAGTCACATAATGGTGTATTTAAACTAGCCAAGGATCTCTCCATTAAAGTAATATGATGAATCGATTTTACCACCCTAGCCCATTAAAATTGAAGCAAAAAATAAATTTATCTGTGACGGCGACTCATCATGCATCCCATGTTCTAAGATTAAAGGTAGAGGACAAAATTATATTATTTCACAACGACTCTTTTGATTATTATGCAATTATTTGCAAAATTAATAGAAAGAATGTTGAGGTATATGTAAGTACAAAAAATAAAAATGATACTCATCCATCCATTAACTTTAGATTATTACAATCATTATGCTCTAATGAAAAAATGGACTGGATTATTCAAAAAAGTGTGGAATTAGGTGTTAATTCAATAGTTCCAATATACAGCGATCGCAGTATCATAAAACTTAAAGGCGTTAGGATAGAAAAAAAATTATTGCATTGGCAACAAATTATTATATCTGCTTGCGAACAATCAGGCAGATCTTCATTGCCAGAAATATGTTGTCCACAAACATTTGATAAATATTTAAGTTCGTCAAATAAAGAAATAAAAAAATCTCTAAAACTAATTCTCTCACCAAAACAAAATAATACCTTAAAAAGTATTGCAAGGTCATCACCAGAATCAATTGATATTATGATTGGACCTGAGGGTGGATTTACTGAACAAGAGATCAAACATGCCATAAAAGAAAAATTTATTCCAATAAGCCTTGGTCCTCGTGTATTGAGAACTGAAACAGCCCCTCTAGCTATTTTATCTTTATTGCAATATAAATACGGAGATTTTGCTTAAAATACAAAATTTACATATAATATTTATATAAAATTTTAATAATTTGTATGTTATGCAAAACAATGTAGCTGGTAATATTAGAAATTTACGTAAATTACGTAAATTAAGCCTTAAAGTTTTTGCTAAAACATTAGCAATTAGTCCTAGCAATTTGTCTCGTATCGAGCGGGGGGGGCTAAATATAAACGTGCACCTATTGCAAAAAATATCAGATTATTTTGGTGTATCAATACAATTTTTCTTCTCTAATAACCTCTCTTTTGAAACACTAAAAAATAATCAAAATAATTTTGTTGAACAATTTCGTGAAGCCTCTAAATATATTAATGAATTTTCTATGCAAACTTTTGTTATTGCATTTAGTGGGGATATCATTCATGACAATCAATTAGAAAATATTGTTCAAGACATTAATCTTTTACAAAGTTTAAATATTCGTATTGTGCTTGTTTATGGCATTCGTCCGCAAATTAATTTTCTAATAAATGATAAAAATTCCAATTCATTAGTGCGTAATATCCGTGTAACCGATCAAAATATTCTTGCAAAAGTAATCGATATAAATGGGAGAAATAAAGTCACAATCGAGTCGGCTTTATCATCTAAGAAATTAGATTTATCATCTGGCGTTAAAGATAATAAAGTGACATCTGGTAATTTCATAACAGCTAGACCTCTTGGAGTCATTGATGGAGTAGATATGCAATTTACAGGGCAAATAAGACGTATTGACGACGTATCAATTAAAAATAAATTAGATGATAAGGAAATTGTTCTTATTTCACCATTAGGTTTCAGTCCTATTGGAGATGTATTCAATCTCTCTTATGAGCAAACAGCAGCCCATGTTTCTTCAGCGATTAAGGCAGATAAACTTATTTACTACATGAATCATAATGGGATACTTAATATTGAAGGAGAATTAATATCAGAACTTACTACAGAAAAAACAAAGAAGTTAATTGCAAGTGTAGAAAAAAAATCTTCGCCAGAAAAGGCTCCTAATATTTCGATTGCAGACTTTAATATATTAAAAAGTAGTATGTATGCCATAAAGCATAATGTACCCAAAGTGCATCTTATCAACAGAAATATAGATGGTTCAATTATAGAGGAACTATTCACAGAAAAAGGTTCAGGGACAATATTTACAGAATATCCCCTTGAGTTAATAAGGCAGGCTGAAATTAAGGATATAGAGAAAATACACCGATTGATAAGCCCATTAGGAAGTAAAGGTATCTTAATTAATAGAGCAAAAGAGCACATAGAAAAAGATATAAAAAACTTCCACGTAATAGAACATAATCATAACCTCATAGGCTGTACTGCACTTTATCAATATAATCTTATGGGAGAAATTGCATGTTTCGCAATTGACAGTGATTATCAAAATAAAGGGTATGGTAATAAGCTATTAAGATTTTGTGAAAAATATGCAAAAAAAATTGGGCTAAATAAAATTTTCTTATTTACTACCCAATCAGAACATTGGTTTTTGGAAAAAAACTTTATGCTTGGTGACAAAAATGATATGCCAGTCAAAAGAAAAAAACTATACCATCCAAAACGAAATGCTAAATATTTTACAAAAAAGCTTTAAGATATAGTTATTAAATAAATATGCGAATAATATGAGCCCTAAAGAAAAAGCCAAAATATTAAGTGAAGCACTACCTTATATAAAAAAATTTTACGGTAAAACTATTATTATTAAATATGGTGGTAATGCCATGATTGACACTAATCTTAAGAATTCATTCGCAAAAGATGTTGTACTGTTGAAACTTGTAGGTATGAATCCAGTAATTGTGCATGGTGGTGGGCCGCAAATAAATGCAAGTTTAAAGAAAATAGGAAAAGAGGGTAAATTTCATAAAGGTTTACGAATCACCGACGAGGAGACAATAGGAGTAGTTCATAAGGTTTTAACCTCTATAGGCATAGATATAGTGAACCTTATTAAAAGCCATGGCGGTAAAGCAAATAGTCTTTCTCAGAAAGAATCTTTAGGCTTTATAAAAGCAAAAAAATTAAAGGTTTTTGATGATAAAACAAAAAAATGTGTAGATCTTGGTTATGTAGGTGATATTGAGAGTATTGATCCATATTTTATGAATGACCTAAGTGAACATGGAATTGTTCCAGTAATTGGGCCTATTGGTTTTGGTGAAGATAAAAAAGTCTACAACATAAATGCTGATGAAGTTGCTGGTAAACTTGCCGAAGTAGTGAATGCGGAAAAACTTGTCCTGATGACAAATACTAAGGGGGTATTAGATGATGACAAAAATCTTATTACAGGTCTAGTGCCAAAAGAAATAGAGGGTTTAATCAAAAAAGGTACTTTATTAGGGGGTATGCTGCCAAAAATTCATGCCGCACTTCATGCTGCTAAAAGTAGTGTTAATAGTGTGCATATTATTGATGGAAGAGTAGAGCATGCTTTGTTACTTGAAATTCTCACTGATCAGGGTGTTGGCACTTTAATTAAGGCGCATTAATTGAAGAAGCCCACGTGGATATTTGATCTTGACAATACTCTTCACGACACTGGAAGAAAGCTATTCCCTATTATAAATAAAAAGATGAATGCCTATATTCAAAATCTACTAAATATTAATGAACTTCAAGCTAGTAAAATAAGGCAAGATTACTGGATAAAATATGGTTCTACTCTCAAGGGATTAATGAAAAATTATGATGTTAATCCGCATGATTTTCTCAATAAAACACATAATATTAATAACTATAGAAACCTAGTTTTTCCTGCATATAACTTAATAAAAATTTTATCTAATCTTTCTGGTAGAAAAATACTTTTTACTAATGCGCCAAAACTATATGCTTTAAAAATAGTTAATCACTGCAATATTAGTCAATTCTTTCAAGATTTTCATTTTATCGAAAACTCAAGTTTCAATGGTAAGCCAAGTAAAGAAAGTATGATGAAATTTTTAGCCAAACATAAAATTAAAAAAGCATATTTTGTAGATGATGAAAAAGAAAATCTAAAAATAGCAAAGCAATTTGGCATTCAAACTATATGGATAAACAAGAGTAAAAAAAAGCCAATATATATTGATAAAAAAATAACTTCTCTTAAAGAATTAAAAGCAGTAAAATTACTATAGTTTCTTAAGTAATAAAAGTCTTTCATCATAAATAACCTTTTTTATTTCTTGCCCCGATAAAGTCTTATCAATCTTATTTTGGTGACCATTTATTAAATCTTGATAAAGATTGACATACTTTCTTGTATCCTCGATGGATTTAGAACTTTTTCCATTTCCTTTTAAAACTAACTCTAAGATATCTATCACTTCACGAAATATTTGTGGGCGTCGAAAAAAATCACAACCATATAAGCAATCCAATTGTTTCTTGTGCTCCAAATCTAAAAAATTGATAAGAATATTGCTATTTTTTTCTATAAGTTCTATGAGTTTTTTTTCTGAAGATGGTAATAATAATTTTTTTATATTCTCATAAATTTTATTATCAAGTTTATTTTTATCAAAGTTAATAATAAATAAAAAAAGTAACAGCCTCTTATTGGGTGAGGATGCGCATAAGTGGTGAGAAAGAGATAATATTTTTTTAATTTTTTCTTTATTTTTTTTAAAGTCTATTTCTGGAAAAATAAGCCCTATCGCTCCGCAATTACTTAAAACCTCTAACATACTGAATGCATCTTCTTGCTCAAAACCTCTTAAAAGTTCTATCATTACACGCTCAGATGATAAAGTTTGGATTTCTCCACTCTCCGCAATTTTATGCATCAAATTGAGAGTTTCATCATGAATAGAAAAAGAATTTAATTTTGCTTTAAATCTTGCAACACGAAGAACTCTTAAAGGATCCTCCTCAAAAGCTTGGCTTACATGCCTAATAACTCTATTTTTTAAATCATCTATGCCATTGAATGGATCAATATAATTATTATTATTATCCAATGCAATCGCATTAATTGTAATATCTCTTCGCTCTAAATCTTGTTCAAGCTTAACCTCTTGTGATGCATAAAATATAAAACCTTTATGACCAGTTCCATCTTTTCTCTCTGTTCTTGCTAATGCATATTCTTCTTTAGTTTTTGGATGCAGGAATACAGGAAAATCGTTTCCAATTGGTTTAAATCCTAAATCTAACATTTCTCGAGGAGAGCTTCCTACCACCAAATAATCTTTATCTTTTACTGGAATATTTAATAACTTATCTCTTACTGCTCCGCCTACTAAATATATTTTCATAATTAGCCTTTTGAACTTTTAGTTGCCAAATACTCGCTTAGTGTTTTAAGTTTTTCTTTGAATTGATAAGCATCATTTATTTTTGTAGTATTTTCAACAGACATTGATTTTAAATTATCTCGAGTAATAATTTTTAAAGGTAAGCACTCTAATATCCTAACCATAATATACGATATTTTCTTTCCCAATGGCAATATCCAAATATTCCTTCTCTGCCAATAAGCCACAAGTTTTAATATTTCAAGAAAAGAGTAAATTTTTGGACCACCCAAATCATAACTTTTATTAAAAGTTTTTTTATCATCAATACTTTTAATAATTATATCTACAACATCATTGACAAAAATAGGCTGGAATTTTGCATAAGGTGATATTAATAAAACTACAGGAAGGTACTTAATTATTTTATAAAATAAATTAATAAATTTATCTTCTTTACCGAAGATTATAGACGGCTTTAATATTGTCCATGAACAATTTACACATTCTTTTTTTATGTATTTTTCTCCCTTCGCTTTTGATTGCAGATACTTACTAGGGGCATTAATAGAGGAACCCAAAGCCCCCACATGAATAAATCGCTTTACGCTTGAAGAGGAAGCTATCTTTGCTATTTTCTTTAATCTTTTTGCATGTATCTCATCAAAGCTTGATTTTTTACTCTCATGCAATATACCAATAAGATCGATGATAATATCAGATCCATCTAATACCTCTTCGAGATTAACTTTATTATTTATTTCTATAATTTCAAGCTTGGGAGAAGGTTTTAAAAACTTTACCTTTAATTTATTACGAGTGAAAAGCCTTATTTTTACTGCTTTATCCTCTAAGCTTTTGATTAATTTTGAGCCTAGAAATCCACTTCCGCCAAATACAGAAATTACTCTCACTTTTTAAATATGAACATATTTTAAAAAAAGAAAAATTACTACAACAACTATTAATAAGGATAAGGAATAATTAATAACACTTTTTATTGCTCTTAGATATTTTTGATTTTTGGTAGTTATAAATAGGACTAGTAAAGAAGTCAACAATACTATTCCAAAAACTAATACATATAAAGTTAGTCTTGTCATTGTAAATTTTTTGTAAACCCTTGACTGAGTTCTTCGTTAATATTTAAAAAGCTTGATAAATTATTTAGTCCGATATCTTGAGTATTAATTGTTTTTAATTGCCATTTTTCTTTGTGATTTATTAACTCTCTTAGTAATTTATTGTTTAAATCATGGCCTGACTTGTATGCCACAAACTTACCAATAATTGGATTTCCTAAAACGTAAAGATCGCCAATAGCATCAAGAATTTTATGTCTGACAAATTCATCTTTATACCTGAGCCCTTCTTCATTTAATACCTTGTACTCATCAAGTACAATTGCATTTTCTAATGAGCCCCCTCTTGCCAAGCCATTTGATCTTAAATATTCTACTTCTTGCATAAAACCAAAAGTTCTGGCGCGGCTTATTTCATCAATATAAGAATCTTTAAAAAAATCAATAGAAACCTGACTATCATCATTTTTAAATGCTGGATGAAGAAAATCAATAGTAAAGTCTACGACAAAGCCATTATAAGGCTCAAATCTTGCAAATTTATCTTCATCCACCACCTCAATTACATCATTTATTACTACAAATTCTTTTGCTTTATTTTGCTCTAAAATTATTGCTGATTTTATTAAATGAATAAATGATACGGCACTACCATCCATTATAGGAACTTCAGGTCCATCCATCTTGATGAGAACATTATTTACTCCTGTAGCAGAAAGTGCAGACATTAGGTGCTCTATGGTCGCAAAAGAAAAATCTTGCTTACCAAGAGTAGTACATAATCTTGTTTCTGTAATTGCCAACGGATTTATTTTTAGTTTTGGTTGAAGTTTAATATCTTCTCTTTGAAAAACAATTCCATGGTCTTCAGTTGCAGGACTGAGCGTCAATTTTACCTTCTCCCCAGAGTGAAGGCCAACACCTAGAGCGCTCACTTCATTTTTAATTGTTCTTTGTAAAACCATTTATTTCTTTCTTAAGAAAGCTGGGATATCGTATTCATCATCTTCATCTTTAGCATAAGACTGGCTATTATTACTTGTGGTATCTGAAAATACATTAATAGATTCTTCATTATTAGAATCTTTTTCTTTATCAGATTGACGATCTTTTTCATTCTTTTCCTCATATACAAAAGAATGCATAACGCGCTCATTTATTTCATCTTTTGGGGAGCTTCCAGATAGTCCTGTTGCAACCATAGTAACCCTAATACTATTTGACATTGATTCATCAATGACATTACCCACTATAATTGTGGCATTTTCTGAAGCATACTGTTTGATTGTGTCCATAATCTCGAAATATTCTTTCATTTTAAAATCCCTACTAGCAGAAATATTTACTAAAATTCCTTTTGCGTTATTGAGATTGACATCCTCTAATAAAGGGCACGCTACCGCTGATTTAGATGCTATTTCAGCTCTATCGGCCCCCTCTGCAAAACCTGAACCTATCATTGCCATTCCCATTTCACTCATTACAGTTCTTACATCAGCAAAATCAACATTTATCATTCCTGGATTATTAATAATTTCAGCAATGCCTAAAACTGCACTATACAAGACATCATTTGCAGCTCCGAACGCATCAACAAATGTTACCTCATCTCCTAAAACACCCATAAGTTTTTCATTAGGAATAGTAATCAATGAGTCTACATAATTTACTAACTCTTCAATACCATCCTTGGCGACTTGTGTTCTTCTACCCTCAAAATCAAAAGGCTTAGTAACGACCGCTACAGTTAATATTCCAAGCTCTTTCGCAATTTGTGCAATCACTGGTGTAGCTCCAGTTCCAGTTCCACCACCCATTCCCGCTGTTATAAAAAGCATATCTGCCCCATCAATAGCTTCTATTATCTTTTCTTTATCATCAATTGCGGCTTGCTTCCCTGTATCAGGCCTTGATCCAGCACCTAATCCCTGAGTAAGTATTTCACCAATTTGAATAATAGTACTTGCCTGACTTTTTTGAAGGGCTTGAAGGTCAGTATTAGCACATATAAAATCTACTCCCATAACATTCTTTTCAATCATGTAATCAATTGCATTACCACCACAACCCCCAACACCTATAACTTTAATAATAGCTTTTTGCTTTTTATTTTCGACAATTTCAAACATAATATTTCCCTAATTATTCACTTTAAAAATTACCGTGAAACCAAGTTTTAACCTGACCTACCAGCCTTGAAAATACATTTGCATTATTCCAGTTAACCTTACTATCTTCTATTTCATCCCTCCCCATTTTTAACAAGCCGATTCCAGTAGCATACCTCGGATTTTCAACAACTTGAAGTAATCCATCAACATCTCTTGGTAAACCTGTTCTTACTGGCATATTAAAAACCGTCTCCCCTAAATTTACCATCCCTCTCATCATTGATGAGCCACCAGTTATAACAATTCCAGAGGCTATACCGTTACCCAAACGACTTCTTTGTAACTCGTTACGAATTAATTCAAAAAGTTCAGTAACTCTTGGTTCGATTACCTGAGATAATGCCTGAGTTGTAATTTTTTTAGGCTCCATCCCACTTACAAGAGGAATCTCAATAATTTCATTAATTGAAGCCATATATCCTACTGCAGAGCCATGATTTATTTTAATATCTTCCGCAGACTGATATGGAGTTGTAAATGCAACAGCAATATCATTAGTTATTTGATCGCCAGCTATAGGAATTACTGCTGTATGTTGAATAGAGCCATTTTTAATTATAGCTATATCAGTAGTTCCTCCACCAATATCAACCAGGCATACCCCAAGCTCTCTTTCATCTTTTGTTAATACAGCTTCACTTGATGCTAGTGGCTGAAGAACAAGCTCTACAACATCTAAACCACACCTTTTTATGCATTTAACAATATTTTGTGCCGCAGCAATTGCTCCCGATACAATATGAACTTTAACCTCTAATCTCATACCGCTCATCCCTAAAGGCTCTCTTATATCATTCTGGTCATCCAAAATATATTGTTGAGTTAAGACATGTAATACTTGTTGATCATCGGGAAGTGTAATGGCTTGTGCAGTCTCAAAAACCCTATCAATATCCATTTGTGATACCTCAGAATCTTTAACCTTAACCATTCCATGAGAATTTAAGCTTTTTATGTGGCTACCTGCTATTCCAGTATATACGTCTTTGATTTTACAATCGGCCATGAGCTCTGCTTCTTCAATAGCTCTTTGAATTGCCTCAATTGTTTTATCTATATTTATTACTACTCCTTTTCTCAGCCCTGCAGATCTATGCTGTCCTAAACCTACAATTTTTAAAATACCATCCTCTTGTAATTCAGCAACAATAACTACAATCTTAGAAGTACCAACATCTAAAGCTACTACCAGATTTTTTTCTTCTTTTCCATTAATCATAAAATAATTTTTTCTTTCTTAAATTTACGTAAATTTTCATCTATAACCTTTACAGAAAATCCATTTTTGTATCTTAAATCGACGTAATCTATGCGTTTTTTTACTTTATAGAGTACATCTTGATAATAACTAATAAATAAATTTAACCTTTCCAGTATATTTTCTTTGCCTAGAATAATTCTAAGATTGTTAGCAGTAATAATTTCCCAAGATAATCTATCGGATAATGTGATTGTACCAATTTGCATGAGTTCCTTACTGAGTATTTCATTTATTTCAAAATATTTTTTTGTAATATCAGTTGCAAATTCATCATCTCCAATAAATAAAGGGAGGTCTTCCTGATATGCCGCATTAAAAATTTCGCCATAATTATTTATTAGGCCAAGATTTCCCCATCGGGCAATTACTTTATGTTCTTCAATATTTACTAATAACTTGTCTGGCCATTTTCTTCTTACGCTTACATCTCTTACCCAAGGTAATTTTTTGAAAGCGTTTTGAGTAATCTTAAGATTTACTGCAAAAAAATTTCCAATTAAATATTTATTGGCTATTAAATGAACTTGTTCGCTATCTATAAAATGATATTCTCCTTTTACCTTTATTTCATTAATTGGAAAATCTGCCCTTGTTATTATTTTTAAGAGTAAGTAAAAAGATATAGACAAAATTAAGATGTAAGTAAGAAAGCTTAATTTTTTTAAATTTGATAATGAATTAAGCATTTGAGGTATCCAATATTTTAAGAACAAGATCCTTAAATGAGATGCCTGCATTTTTTGCGGATAAAGGGACAAGACTGTGACTTGTCATTCCAGGTATTGTATTTGCTTCAATAAAAAAAATTTTCCCATTTTTATCAATCATCATATCAATACGACCCCAACCAGAGCAGCCGAGTATTTTAAAAGAATCTAATGATAATTTTTTGATTTTTTTTATTACTGACTGACTTAAATCTGTTGGGCAAATAAAATCTGTATCAACACGATGGTATTTGGCCTCATAATCGTAAAAATCTGTTTTAGTACAAATTTCTACAACAGAGAGTGTCATATTATTTAAGATAGGTAATGTAAATTCTCTCCCATCAACCATAGCCTCGGCAATTACTTCAGAGTCTATTTTAAATGCTTCTTGAAATGCTTTATAAAATTGATTTTCTTTACAAATTTTACTAATTCCAAGACTTGAGCCGGAGTTAGATGGCTTTATAAAGAATGGGAGGCCTAATTTTTTAACTACATCTTTAAAATAACTCTTTGAATTTATTTTCATAAATATTGGCGTGTTAACCCCCTTAGAATGCCACAAACTTTTTGATAAAAACTTATCCATACCTAGTTTAGATGAATTTGCATCACTGCCCGTATAAGGAATATTTATTTTATCAAGGTATGCTTGAATCTTTCCATCTTCACCGTCTTTGCCATGCAAACAAATAAAAGCTCTATCACAAGCTCTTATCAAATCAAGAGAATCTAACTTTGGGTCGATTAAAAAACAATCGATATTACATGCCTGTAATGCACTATATACTGCCTTTCCACTCATAATTGATATTTTTCTTTCGTTGGATTGTCCACCCAATAAAACAGCAACCCTTCCATATTTATTAGGTTGCATCTTTTACACCTATAAACTTAATTTCTGTTTCAAGCAAAATATTTGTTAACTCATAGACTCTATTTTTAACAAAATTAATTAATTTCTCAATGTCTGAAGCAGATGCATCTCCCAGATTTATTATAAAATTTGCATGTTTTTTAGAAATTTGAGCTCCCCCAATTGTAAATCCTTTCAAGTCACATTCTTCAATTAATTTTGCAGCATAATTATTTACCGGATTTCTAAATGTTGATCCTGCAGAAGGCCATTCTATTGGTTGAGTTTGCTTTCTATGCTGCAACAAATCCTCTATGACTTTTTGTGCTGAAGTTATTTCTCCCTTTGGAAAGTTTAACCATACGCCCAAAAAATATTCTATTTGGACATTTTTATTTAAAGCTTTTCTATATCCAATATTAAATTCCGTCTTATCTCTTACTACTTCATTACCATCAAGGTCTACCAAAAGAACTTTTGATACAAAATCCCATATCTCAAAACCATAGCAACCTGCATTCATCGATAAAGCTCCGCCTATAGTGCCAGGTATTCCAGCTAAAAAAGCTGAGTCTTTAAATCCATGCTTAGCTACATATCTTGCTAATTTTGAACATCGTGTGCCAGATTCTACGTAAAATTCATTGTCCTCAAGGATAATCTCACTCATGCCTTTATCCATCATTATAATAGTCCCACTAATAACTCCATCTCTAAATAAGGTATTAGATCCGAGACCTATAAAATATAAAGGAAGTTTTAAAACTTTATTCTTAATATTAGCTGCTAAAAGATTCTTATCTGAGCATATATAAAAATTTTTTGCGACTCCGCCTACTCTCCAACTGTTAAATTTTTTTAAAGAAATATCATTGTAAATTTTATTCTTTTCCATAATTTATTTAATAAATTGCTCCGCAAAACCACCAATAGAACCAGCACCCATTATAAGAACGATACTTCCTGAAGTGATATTACTTGTTATGATTTGATGAGCTTTTTTACTCTTTGGAAGAGAAAAGGATGTTTTATTGCCAAGATCTTTAATTATTCTATCAGTTGATATATTTTGTATAGGTTTCTCTCCGGCAGAATAAATATCAAATAAAAATACTTTTTTAGGTATTTTAAATACTTTTAAAAAATCTTTATAACAGTCTCTCGTTCGAGTATATCTATGTGGTTGGAATACAAGATAAATATCTTTTTTTGGGAAGCCTTTTTTAGTTGCTTCAATTACGGCTTTAATTTCCGTAGGATGATGACCATAATCATCCACAATAGTTAAGGATTTATTGTCTTTTATTATATTTCGGTAAACGTCATACCTTCTTGCAACGCCATTAAAATTATTTAGCGCTTTCTGGATATTTCTTACAGAAACCTTGTACTCTAATCCTACTGCAATAGCAGCTAAAGTATTATTAACGTAATGAACACCAGGTAAATTAATATTTATTGGGAAAGTTGAGTTCGTATAAATGTTATCTTGAACATTAAAAGACATTCTTTCTTCCGAGTGTACTAAATTAAAGGCTCTAATATGCGCTTTTTTCGATAGTCCATAAGTTACCATTGGCCTGGAAATAAATGGCATTAAATTTTTTATTTCACGATCATCAATACATAAAAAGACATTGCTGTAAAAGGGAACTTGATGAATAAAATCAAGATACGTTGACTTTAGTCTTTTAAAATCTCCTTGATATGTTTCTAAATGTTCCCTGTCAATATTAGTCAAAATTGTAGTAACAGGATTTAAATGTAAAAAAGAAGCGTCTGATTCATCAGCTTCAACAACAAATAAGTCTCCTAACCCAAGTTTAGCATTTGCTTTCATTGAATTAATGCGGCCCCCAACTACAAAAGTTGGGTCTAATTTACCTTCCGATAGAATACTTGCAAGAATACTTGTTGTTGAAGTTTTTCCGTGTGTACCAGCAACTGCAATACCTTTTTTAAATCGCATGAGTTCGGATAACATTTCAGCCCTAGGTATTATTGGAATATTTTTATTCTGAGCAGATTTAAGCTCTATATTTCTTTTTGAAATTGCAGAGGATACAACAATTACATCAACATTTTTTATATTTCTTGTATCATGCTTCAAAAAAATTTTAATTCCCATTTTCTTCAGCTCTGTTGTAACTTTTGATGATAAGGAATCCGATCCTGATACATAGAATCCTAAGTTATGCATAACTTCTGCAATACCAGACATTCCAGATCCACCAATTCCAATAAAGTGAATTTTTTTTATTTTATTTTTCATGATTAATCAAATATTCATAAATTTTCTTACTTGCTTCTTGCCTTTTTCTTACCTTGGCATTTTGCGCCATGCTCATACATTTTTGCCGATTAAGGGATAAAACGTAATCTTCAAGCTCATCCTCTATTTGGTTTTCCATAATTATTTTGGCACCACTTTTTTGACTTAAGACTTTTGCATTAAAATATTGGTGATTATCTACCGCATAGGGAAAAGGTATTAAAATACTAGCTACTCCAACTTCGGCTAGTTCTGAAACTGTTAGAGCACCTGATCGTGAAATAACAATATCTGCCCATGCATAATTTTTATCCATATCATGAATATACTTTATTGGTTTGACATTGATTTGATATTTTTCATATTCTTTAAGCAAAAAATTATAGTAAAATTCTCCTGACTGATGGGTAATTTGAAGATCTTTTTTCTTGGCAACTTTTGATAATATTGCCGGTAATAATTCGTTAAATTTTTTTGCTCCAAGACTTCCTCCAAAGATTAATATTCTCAGAGGTCCTTTTCTCCCTTGAAATCTTTCTGCTGGATCAATAACCTTATATAAACTCTCACGAATTGGATTACCAACAACTATGGAATTCTTAAGATTATTTTTAAAACCAAGAAATATTTTTTTTGCGATAAAAGCTAATAATTTATTAGATAATCCTGGTATTGCATTTTGCTCATGTATGATAATTTTAACTCTCATTAATTTCCCA
>MDTG01161781.1_pt1 | contig 14538 bp, 7 predicted proteins | sample 811421 | NCBI WGS metagenome assembly MDTG01 (sample SAMN05326645, study PRJNA326480) | marine metagenome | isolation source: seawater | place: Pacific Ocean: South East | collected 2011
ACCCCTGAGGGCGACGCCCTCAGGGGGCCGCCAATTTTCCTAGAATATTTTTTGGAATTGATACCCGTAGGGTATCGTGATACTCAAATGCACGTTCTATCCGAGTTGTTGATATATCGGTCGCGAGTGGCGGGTTGCTTCACACGGGTGATAACATGACTAAACTCGACACATATTTGGGAAAAATTAGCGATATGAAGAAAACCAGTTGGTCACTAATTATGGTGACTTTGATGGTAGTATCAACCCTCGCAGGGTTACAAATGAATGCAATGTCTGAGATTCAGGAAAATTGGTCTGAATCGATTCAACGTACAACTGTACAAACACACGATCAAGAAGATCAACCCTTCAGAGAATCTGCAGATAGAGGTAGTCAACCAACACCTTGGAGCCATCCTGCATTGCTGGACTCACAGTATGCAGATATTGGTGTCATGTATGGTAAAGTTCACGATCTCAGTCTCTTGGATTTACGCGCATCAGGTTGGACCCTCCATCTCGAAGAGCGAATTGGAGATGATCACGATAACGATGGAATCGACGATCTGAATGATTTGGATGACGATAACGATGGGATTTACGATCTTATCGAGCGTTTCGATGGTTGTTATGGAACAGGACCCCTAGATCATGACAATGACGGCATTCCTGATGAAGATGATTGGGATGATGACAATGATGGAATATTAGAGGGCCCTCTCGATCCGAATCAAGGAGCAGACCCACTAAACGTGTCAACAGATCGTTATGTCATGCCAGGCACGATCCATCCATGGACTGGCGACGTTCTTCCAATTGGTTACCTAGCAGACCAAAATCCATGGGACCACGATAATGATGGTGTACCCGACGAAGATAGTGATGGTTCCGGAGCAGGTTCATATGACGAGGACGACGACAATGATGGACGTATTGATCAGTTCGTTTGGCCTTGTGATTTTGATGGTGATGGTGTTATGGATTACTTTGATGATGATGACGATGGCGATGGAGTGACTGATCGAATCGACGCTCACCCATACGATTCTTCTAATACAACTGTAACCAGCTATTCTTACACGACATGGCAATTAGTTGACTACGCTGCATACAGTGGCGGCCTTGACTTTGTTGCTTTAGAATCTCTCTATCACCCAGGGAATGAAACATTTACCACAATCGTGGATGGTGATTTAGATGGCGACGGCATTCCAAATTTCCTTGACCCAGATAATGACAATGATGACACTCCCGATAGTGCAGATACAGATGACGATAACGACGGTTTACTCGATATGTCCGATCCCGATGATGATAATGATGGGATATTGGATTCCTGCACAAATCTTGATATGAATGGGGATGGATTGAATGATTTCACAGGTGATAATACAGCACCTTACCATGTACCTGGTGCAGATGGAGATTCTGACGGAGTCATTGACTGTGAAATCGATTATGATCGAGATTTAGATGACGACCGTTGGAGAGCAATCGACCAGAATTACAACGGAAAGTGGGATTGGTTTGATACAGACATGGGGGGAGTAGCAACTCCTGATAACCCATTAGGGCAGCCTAGTTGGAACGTCTCAGACTTACCTTGGGATATAGACAATGATGGCGAAGAAAATGAAGTTGACCGTTATCCAACAATTCCAACCTCAGTTGTCAATGGATGGAACTGCCAATCAGCTAACCCAGATCCGCGTTGCGATACTGAGCGCGCATCATTTGCTGGATTCAATGATTGGGATGGCGATGGAATTGACAATTGGAAGGATATTGACGACGATAATGATGGAATCATTGATTGGCTAGATATCGATCCAGATTGTGACTTTGATAATGACAATGATATTCACCAACTTAATGGTAGTAAGTACCGAGATGATGGTCCCAATGATATTGATTCAGATATCGATGGTGACGGGCTTGAGAACAATATCGATTGGGACGATGATAATGACGGAATAAATGACTTGTATGATCCTGACGATGGCAATTGTGGTGTTGTTGACACAGATATTAACGACCAATTCTATCAACCATACTATCCTGTTTCGGATGGAGATTCACTTGATGGCAGCAATGATGCCCAAGAATACACCGCAGATGTAGCCAGTCATTGGAATATGTCATATCTGGTGAATCCATTTACAGTTACACAAAACTTCGTTCTTGACTACAATGGATATGATGGAACTACAAGTCCAGTAACTAGTGGAACCGTTCCAGAGTTCTATTGGTTTTTATTATCGCGGTGGTCTCCTTGGAATGGAGGCAATGAAGCAGATATTGATGCTGATGGAGATAGTCTACAGAACGGTATAGACATTGATCAGGATGGAGATGGCATGCCAGATTGGTGGGATCAAGACGAAGGCAACGACGGCCTTCTAGACATCAATGATTTCAAGATGGGAGGAACATTGACCAATAACAACGAGTGTGGTTGGACTAGACAGAATGGCTACACTTGTGGTTATGCATATGCAGCCCTATACCGCCTGCCATTGGAATCCGGATTCAACAATGGCCAACTAAGTGTTCCATTCTCAATTCGCGCAGATCCTGATTTCACACAGGGGACATTTACTCCCCCGAGTTCATCAGCATCGAACTTTGGTTGTTCGGCATCTTCATGCTATCACATACCATTCAACGGAGCAACGGTTTCAGCCTTCAATTATTCACAAGTTGCAAACAACCGAGATTTATTCCTATCATGGATTGGTCTGACAACAGGCCTATGGAATTGGAATGCAGATATCAATGGGAATGAATTCCCGGATGAAAACCTTGCAGATTTCTATGATGATTTCACAGATCCAGATGATGATTGTGGTAACGTTGTAGTTGTCGACGGTCAAGGGAATAAGTACGCTCCAACATGCCAATTCAACGATACTGCAGACCTAGATGATGATTTAGACGGCGTATTCGACTTGTTTGACGTAGATGACAATAACAATGGCATATGGGACTACCTCGAAGTCGATACTGATGGTGATTGGGATGACGATGCCAATACTCTCCCACCTGGTAATTTCTTCACAGGTTTCAACTGTGATGACAATGATGATGATGGTACAGATTCAGATCCAGATGAAGACGGATTCTACCAAGCTGTTTGGGATAGAGGCATACAGGGTCAAGGATTGCTATTCCCTGAGTTTTATGATGTAGACAACGACAATGACGGGATTCCTGATGGAGAAGATTGGGACGATGACAACGATGGTGTATCAGATGAAGTCCAAGAGCAGCAGTGTTTCTGGGGAGAAGAACAATCTCCATGGGACCACGATAACGATGGTACGTTAAACTGGGCAGATGATGACTGGGATGGTGATGGCCGCAATACAGCAGCAGAGACAAGTGGATTGAATCCTCTTGTAGCACCTTGGGACCATGACAACGATGGCTTGCGCGATGATATCGATTTAGATGATGATGCTGATGGAATGCATGATGAGGATGAGATTCTCCTTTGGCCGACTCGCTTTGCCCGCAATTCAACTAATCCATGGGATCACGATGACTATGGGAATGGTGAGGGCCTAGCTCATCCTAATGATCCATTTACCGGCCCAGACCTTGTCGATTTGGATGATGATAATGATTCACGTGTAGATGGTAATTTCGATATTCTAGAAGAAGGATACAATTCGGATCCTTGCTATAATGGAAACCTTTCAAGTGATTGGGACCACGATAACGATTGCATACCTGATGAGGATGATAAGATACCAACGCGTGTAGAATTAGGAGTCTACGATGGGCAGAATTATTCAGTTCCTAATACGTTGTATATTGATGCACAATTCCCTGCAATCTTTACTGGGACAGTATTTGCCCTGAATATTTCATCCGGTACTTGGGATCCAACGGGCAACTTACCAGTCCAAGTCCATGTTGCATGGGTACAAAATGGAACCGAGGCGATAGAGACAATCAATGTACTTTCAAACGAATACGGATCATTCAGTGTTGGCCAATTCCTCTTCCCCGAAGACATTCATGTTGGAGATAATACGACCTATGAAATGTGGGCGGAAGTAACTGAGATGTTTATCCACGATGGTTCGGAATCACTCAAGTACCCAGTCGCAGTAAACGCGAACTTGACCTTAGATTATGTCTCATGGACCTATTTCCGAAGCGATGAGCAACCACTGTGGCTTGATTTCAAGACACATTACACAGCGGATTGGGAACGTGGAATGTTCGATCGAAGAATGACCCACGCTCCAATCACATTCTCGATAAGTGGAGGTCCATTTGGTAACCGGACCACTCCGACCAACTACACAGGATTTGGTCAAGGATACCGTGCTGATGAGGGTGGCTGGACATCACTCACTTATGTGCAGCAGTCTGGCTCCGTAGGCGATTGGAAACAGGTTCGTTGGAATTCATCATATGACAATGGACCAGGAATGTTACCTGGAGGATATGAAGAAATCGTGTGGAATAATTTCTCTCTAACACACGATGTTGTAGGAACTTATGATTATTCCAATACAAGTTTACCAGTTGGAGATTACGAGATTACTGGTAGAGTAGATCCAACATTAGCATCCGAATGGCCATGGCCCTATGTTGAGGGTGACGAAACAGAACCATTCACGATTAGGAGTATGCATCGGATGTACGTTGAAGCGGAATTAATTGTGGCAGCCCACAATCCTGTTTACTTCTATGATGCTACACAATTTACAGGAAGCAGTTATGGTTCATGGAGAGCGGTATTCAGTTCACAGGGACTAAGTTCCGCGGGCATGACTTACGAAGAAGCACGACTTGGGAAACCATACCCATTACTTTGGGATGGGAACCCGGCATCCCTCATGGATGAGTCCGCTAAATTGAGGCCATTCCTTCGTGCAAATAGCACACATTGGTTTGTCACAATGCAGAATGGCGGCGATTTCGATGCACCTCCTTGTGGTCAGATTGACCCAACAGACCCCAACAGTAACCTGCGATGTGAGATTATTCCAGAGATGAATACAGGTGAAACTTTCCGAGTTATTGGAAATGTCACAAATCGAACAGGTACACCTTGGATACAAGATCCGATGGCTTTGCAAGTTGACCTTGACAACAACGGAATATTCCAAGGTAGTCAGGAAACAGGTTATGCGCGAGTACCGTCAATGTATGGTGGCGAAGCACGATTTGATTACAATTGGACTTGGTTTAGTCAGTATCAAGCATCCACTTATGGTATTCGAGTTGATTTCACTAATTCAGAGTTTTACTTCACAGGAAATCAAGAGAATGTATTGGCACCAACAGGGGCATACAACAATATTTCTGTGATTGGCACAACTGACTTTGAATTGAATACCATGCCTAGATTGTACCGTAATCAAAACACAACAGTTGAAGCACGACTTGTGGACAATGCCTTACAGCCTGTAAAGAACGCGCCAGTAAATTGGACATGGTCAGCTACAGGTGAGAGTGATTTCACTGAAACCGATGCAAATGGCATTTTCAAGATTGATTTGAATATCTCATCTACCGATGAACTGGGTAATTTCTCGCTTGAGTTTGCCTTCCCTGGAAACCCTGCGTTACAGGGCTCCTTGGTGAATCAACCAATGTGGGTAGTTAGTAGAACATATGTCGATTTGATTTCCACCACTCCCAATTTACGTAGTACTGGTGAATATTGGCAATTCTCAGCCAAGGTTACTGATGACAATAGTACACCAGCATTGAGAGACCCTGGTGCAGCATTGGATGGAAGCGGAGCAGAAGGAGGCATTCTCCAAGTCATCTTTGAAGGTACAGACTTTGAGAACGTTCAACACCGACAAGTGATGTTTGAATTAGAGCCTAATTTTGGTGATGTAAACGCACAGGTCGCGTTGGATGCAACGATTTTGAGAGAGGACCCCTCCTCATATCTGCCGGATGGTTTTGGTCCAGTGAATGTTATTCTGAGGTTCCAAGAAAACCTTCCACATGAAGGATGTGAATCACTTCAGGAGTACCAGTTGGGACTTCAGGGTGCCTGGGATCCCTGTACAACAGTGCAAGGTAGCGACCACTACCGTAGAATAATGCAATACAATGTCGATGGATTCTCATTGATTGGTAGAACAACACTTGGTGTCGATGATCAAATAGTTTACACAAGTGAAATCGACCCAGTAACAGGGGAAAGCATTGAGAAACCAATGGTTGTCACCGGACAATTGATTGACGAACTTGGTACAAATTTGACCAATAGAAACATCCGAGTTTCTTATGAGATGCAGGGAAGTTCACAAGGAGTGGTACCTTGTCAACCAGGCACGACGGATAGTGAAGGCATGTTCGAAATTACTTGCCCACTCGATGACGTGATGGCAGGTCAAGCTAGAGTCACTGTAGAGTACAATGCATACGATAACAATGACAGATATCGCTACAAGAATTCGAGTGTTACACGACTATTCCCAGTGTTCAGTAACTCAACGTTGCTGATTACTGAAGTTGGACCATTCAAGACTGACGTGGATCGGTATGAATACCCTAGCGGAGAGTCGTTCCCAGTTCTGTACTTGAAAGAGAATTATCACATCAATGCTCTACTTGAGCAAAGTAATGGAAATCCATTGGGTGGGAAGTGTCTCAACATTTACATCGATCCGGACCAGAACACTCGGCCAGTCGCCACAGCAGTTACCGGTGATGAGTTTGGTACAGTTGAATGGTTCAGCGGAGATCGTGACCAAAACCCAAGCCGGAAGGGTATAGAGCCCAACGGAAACAATCTCGAAGGGTTCAGGACACTGCGATTAGCCTACGAACCAGATCTTGATGTTCCAGGCGGTTGTGCAAGTGAGACAAATGCAGTGGTAAATGGCTCTCATATGGATGTTATTGTGTTGGTTCGAAGCCGAGTTGATATGGTAGTGAAGACACCATGGCATAATACAGATGGATATCTCGAAGGCGATGTAGTCGAAGGTGCTGTTGCAATACTGCGAGACCGGATTGATCTTGCTGTGGAAGGCGAAACTGTGACATTCGTATTCCAGTATTACAATAGTAGCAATGAATGGGTTACTTATGAGATTCGTTACGTACAAACAGATGAACAAGGTGTAGCAAACTTCACTTGGGATTATCTTGGCTCTTCGCTAATACCTGGCGAAGATGGCGAATCGGCTAACGATGGACAATGGCGAATTACAGCTATATTCAGCGGTAGTGACATGTTCAAGGAATACGGAGAGAATCGTAGTAGAACAATCTTCGAAGGTGAAGCCATTAAGCAACAATCAACAGGTTTGAGTTTACAGGTTCTGCTACCCATAATTATCGCATTCTTGTTTGCATCAATTATTGGTGCAATCATGTACAAGCGGTACAGTGAACGAAGACGCGTCGAGATTCTGCGTGGTATCCTTACAGATTCGCTTATGGCATTGCAGGCTCGTAATGAGTACATCCAAGTAATCTTCAACTGTTACAAGGATCTAGTACGCTTCTTCCGCCAGCAAGGCTTCATGAAGAAGGTGTATGAGACAACTCGCGAGTTCGAATGGGCTGTAAGAAAGGCGTTCTACATGGTACCCGCAGATCAACTAGATGATTTCCTCGCAATTTTCGAGGAAGCCAGGTATTCTGATCACAACATTGGAATTGCCCAGAGAGATAAGGCCATGTCAACACTAAGTGCTATTACTCAGTCAATATCGATGGCACTTGGCGACTCATTGATATCGCGAACTGCCGAACATGAGGCAGCACTCCATGGTAACCTAACCAAGGCAGGAGAATTTGTTGATTCGGAAGGTAATGTACAACAAGCAGGGCTGGAAGACGATTCGGAAGCGAGCAATTTCAGCCTTTGATTAGAAGGAGGTTTGCGAGTGCGGGGCCATGTCCTTGCACTCGCTCTCCGTCCTGCGAAGAGTGCACCGATGCAGTTGTGCCATGAATTGGCTCTAACCCCTGAGAATGGAGTGATTGGAGATCATGGTACTAGCCTAAGACGCCAAGTTACACTGCTAGATAAGGCGGCTTGGGATTTAGCCTGTCAAGAAGTTGAAACTGAATTGCCATGGATTACACGAAGAGCGAATATTCTAGTCACAGGTATTGAGTTGCAAGAATTAGTTGGTAGAAGAGTACAGATTGGAACAGCGATTGTAGAAGTTATTGGTGAAGTAGATCCGTGCCATGTAATGGATGCAGCACAAAGTGGACTGAGGTCCGCTCTAGAATCAGATTGGCGTGGCGGTGTATATGCCAAGGTTATCGAACAAGGGAAAATACAACTAAACGATGTTATAGTTTGAAATCTCAATTTTCGTAGTAGTTACCCTTCGCGTCCAGCAATATCATGGCCAAGTCAACTTGTTCACATGTTTGCAAGATTTCGTCATGCATCTGATCACTAAAGGCATCCAATGCTTGAAGAGAATCAGCATTGGGGTCTCTTAATTCATCGAATATGTGGTTCAAAACACAAGAAACTCCGTATGCTTGACCGGCTCGAAATGCGTGATCAACTCCCCCTGCACCGGGGTCTTCGGCACGCAATTCCATCATCACTTGCTGTGCATAAGCAGCTAGCGCCCCATAGACCGATTCCATTGCAATGCCTACATTCGGATTCGTATTCAAAGACGTTTGAGTTGCCGAGGTTGCAGCATCAATACATTGCTTAAATTTCGCAAATGCAGCGATCGCATCATTTGATTCTAATTGCATCGCTTCGTTCATTAGGGTCTTCCAATCAGTCATGCCTATCACATCCTCCGAAAGAGTGTCGTACCATAGAATTTGGCAGAAGACTGCCCCCCTACGGGGGGCCAGTACTATCCGAGGGGTTCATAACGGGACGGTTGGTCGCGCGGCTACCCACGTCGAGGGAGTCATATGGAAAAGAACACGAAGACCAACCCAGGCCTAGTCACTCTAATCAGTGATCTAAAGGCACAAACAAGGTCGAACGGTGCTCCGCTATGGCGAGACGTTGCTCTGCGACTCGAAAAGAGTCGCAGTAATTGGGCTGAACCAAACCTAAGCCGATTGAGTCGTTATGCCTCAGATGAGAAAGAGATTCTTGTCCCAGGAAAGCTACTTGGTAGTGGTGAAGTAACTGGTAAGCACACCGTCGCCGCATTCAGCGTTAGCACCTCGGCTAGAGAAAAGATAGAGGCTGCAGGCGGTAAAGTCGTCAGTATCCACGAGATGATGAAAAAGAATCCAACAGGCAAGGGGGTGTACATCCTTGGCTGAAGTAAACACATTTGTTTACAATGCAGAGGACAAAGTCCTCGGTCGATTGGCAAGCGTAGTTGCAAAGCAACTTCTTTCTGCAAAAAAGTCAGGCGAAGATACTCGCGTGATTATTGTCAATGCAGAGAAGGCCATTGTTAGTGGTAAGAGAAGTAGCGTAATGTCGGATTATCGTCAGAAGTACGAATTAAACCACGCACGAAAAGGACCTTTCTTCCCACGAATGCCAGATCAGATTCTGAAGCGAACAGTTCGTGGTATGCTACCTTATCAGAAGAATAGCAGTGGACGAGGTGCCCTCAAAGCACTCCGTGTTGAGATAGGAACACCATCAGATCTTGCAGGAGATTTACCAGATGGGTGTGAGTGGGGAGATGACTCAAAGATTGAGCGCCCCCTTCCTGAAAGATTCGTTCGATTGGGCGAAATCAGTAAAGAACTCGGTGTAAATGCACGATGGGAGGTTGAGTAAATATGGCGAAAAAGAAGCAAGCCAAAGTGGTTAACACATCAGGTAAGCGAAAGACAGCAATCGCTAGAGCAACAGTCAAGGCAGGAAAGGGCCGTGTTCGAGTAAATTCCGAACCAATAGAGATACTTCAACCAGAAATGGCACGCAATAAGGCCATGGAGCCATTGACAATTGCAAGTGCAATGAACAGATTAGATAGAGTTGATATTAACGTCAATACCACAGGTGGTGGACAAATGGGTCAAGTTGATGCGATTAGAACAGCAATCGCTCGAGGCCTTGTTCACTACAATGATGGTGCAGAAGGTATCGACGAGGAACTAAGAGATGAATTCCTAAGATTTGACCGAAGCCTACTCGTAAACGACCCGCGACGGAAAGAACCGAAGCATCAAATGGGTCGAGGTGCACGAAAGAAGTGGCAGAAGTCCTATCGTTGAGGTGATATGAATGATAATTCCAGTAAGATGCTTTTCCTGTGGTCATGTGATTGGACACTTGTGGGAACGATATTCCAACGGTGTCAAAGATGGTCGCGATGCAGGTGAACTACTCGATGAAGTTGGCTTGAAGCGGTATTGCTGCCGTCGAATGTTCGTCTCTCACGTCGAACTTATCGATCACGTAGCTCCATTCAGCGTCACAAGAAAGCAGGAGTAAATCTCTACATCTGTGAAAGCAGATTGTAAAGGGCCCGTAGGTTAGCTTGGCCTATACTTGACGGCTGGGGGCCGTCAGACTCCAGTTCAAATCTGGACGGGCCCACCTTTGATTTTCAGTGACGGCAGACGGTAGGGTTCAAACCTCCCTTTGAACACCAACTGTTCCATGCGCCGACGTAGTTTCACGGTTCTCTTCCTCGCGACCCTATTTGTTGCACCCTTGATTATTTCAGCACCCGGTTCTCTGCAAGGCCAATTATATGGGGAAGTAGTCCATACAACCGATCAAACATGGTCTGGTAATATATCATTAAATCAAGATGTCACCATATCATCTAGTGCTACCCTCACAATCGAAGCAGGGACCCACATTAATGTTACAAATGATGTAACAATTACAATTGATGGAAACCTACTCATACAGGGCATTGAATCAAATCCGGTTTTCATTTGGGGTTCCTGGGTTGCCGAGACATCAATTCAAGCTCGTTGGCAGGGATTCTTACTCAACCCAGGTTCATCTGCCACAGTTTCTAATGCCAATATTTCAGATTCGCGTGGCGGATTCGATGTAGAATTGGGGGCGACATTAACCATTGATGAAACGAACTTCACAGACAATATGATTGGGATTTGGTCCAAAGGGATATTGTCAGGACAGAGTTTTGGCTGCAATTCTGCAGCAATTTCATGTCTACGTGTTGATGGTTCGGCTACACTAACTAGCGTAACTTCTACTCTTAGTTCTGAAGTGGTGCACGTGCATAATGGAGGCGAAGCAGATATTGAAACCGTGGTTTCATTTGATGATGCGGATGTCGTTGTATTAGACGATGGTTCAACATTTACTGGTAATGTAAATGCAGATGGGTTTTCAAGATTGGTGCGCGGAAGCGGCGCGGTTACAGCAACCATCGTTCCAAACAGCATAGGAACTGGAGAAGTACTCGTTGAAGCAGACTCACTCACAGGACTTGTGGTTACAGGAAGTTCACCCTGCATCTCTAATTGTACAGTGGGTTCAATGCTAATCGGATCAGTTGAAGATATTCAATTCAGCTCAATGCAAATATTCTGTGACGGAATTAACACCTGTATAGACGCCCGTATTGATGGGGCTCTATCTTTTGTTGGTGCTTGGCCAAGTACCAATATCCAGAGCACATCTTCCTTCGCTCGTTTCAGAGGCGATGGTGTAGTTGATATTGATGAGATCAACATCCAAGCAGGAGGTACGCTATTTGATGTATCAGGGCATGGAAGTTTGGAAATTTCCAACTCTACAATGCAATTTCATGATGGTGGAACAGTATCTGGTTGGTCTTTAGAAATGACAAACACAGTATTGGTAGCGAATACAGATGGTTTGACTCTGCTTGATGTCGATGCCAGTTTCACTGAATCAGAATTATCTCGCACCTTCGCTAATTCAGACACCACATCAATTGGTTTGCATGCCGTGTGGTCTGATATTGAGATTTACGATTTTGAAATAACCGGCTGGAATGAAGGGATTCGCTGCGAATCAGAGTGTGTCATTGTCGGTTCAGAATTGTCATCAGGTGGCGGGGGCCGCAATTCGGGAACTGGAGTGACTGTAGCAGGAGGTTCAGTAACAATTGATGTCTTGCAAACCTCCGCATCAGATGTTGGGATTAGTGTACAAGAAGGACACCTCCATGTTAATCAATGGACAATTGATATGGCACACAGAACCTATGGCATTGAATTATCCAGTAATTCTCAAGCAGTTATACGAAATATGCCAGGATATACAACATCTGGGTTATACGATGGATTTGGTGATGGGACATTGCTATGGGGTTCATTGGGAACTCCAACATTGGCAGTTAGTGTAGAAGAACAGTTTTCGGAATCTGTAATCCACGTCACTGATTTGGTAGGTTCAGCAATTAGTGGCGCCATAATTGAATCTCATGGTTTTTCATCAACAACTGATACAAACGGAGATGCAACACTCCCCCTTCTTTCTGCTGGTTCACAGGTACAAGCCTATGATCCCTCTAGTGGATTCGGCACCGAGTCCGTACTAACACCTCCTGGAGGAGATATCCTAATTGCTGTGGTTCCAGGTACAGGGGATTGGATTATTCCAAGTGGAGTTAATGCACGTCTTGTTGATGGACATTTCACAATTAATGGTGATTTGGAAATTGAAAACACAGCGTCACTTTACCTATACAATTCAACACTAGTTATTCCGGAACAAGCCAATTTGACAATTGCACCAAATGGTCAGTTGATTGGAGACAATGGTACATTGCTTGGTGGCACGGCGTCATTAACTGCTGGCTCACCACTAAAGGGTGAAGGCAGAGGTTTGACTCTGACAACGTCGGTAATTTTCACATGCTATGATCCGTGGACGTGGTTCAAGACAACAATTAGTGGAGATTTACAACTCAATCAGGACTGTGAATTGATATTGGATGGTGGTAAGGCAGAAGGCACAGTAACCATAGGAACTGATGCATCACTAACACAGCAAAGCCAACTTACGGTAACAGTTTTGGATGCCGGATTGCCGGTACAAGGGGCGAATGTATCAGTTGGTGGTTCAGTGCAAACGACTGATGCCAATGGACAGATTACAGCATCCTCTATTTGGCGATATTATGATGAGACAGGTGATTCGCAAAATACTGCGCAAAGAACAGTAGTGATTCAACACGCTAACATCAATCGATATCGTTCATGGCAACCAATTAACAATGCCGGGATTGAAGTTATGATTTCAACGGTACCTACCGGTTCAACAACAGAATTTTTGCGACTGGAGCCACTATTTTCCCCTTGGCATCTTGGTGATGATCTGTTGGTATCTTCAGGGACAACACTCGAGATTCTTTCAGGGGTTGAATTGTCTCAATCGACCGATTCAACGTTCATCGTAGAAGGTACACTTCGTTCTGATGGTGCTTGGTTCGGAGGAACTGCATCAGGAGGAATCGATGTAAAAAATAGTGGTTCTCTGTTTATGGATTCAAGCAGTTATTCGGGTGGCCCAATCTCTATATCTGGGCATAGTGATTTCAATCAGATGGTGATATCTGATGCCCCCTTGACAGTTACGGATTCAGGTATTGCATCTATCACTGATGGAATTATCTCCAATACAGATATTTGCATCAGAGTTACAGGTACAGTTCACATAAGTGGTACAACAATTCAGGATTGTTCGATGTATGGAATTTGGACGACCAGTGCCAAGCAAGAGATTACTGGTTTGAATGTTGGAGCGGGGACGCCAAATGGAGCCTGGATCCAAGAAGGCTCTGGCAATCTGACTGACTGGAACAGTTCATCTTACGACGGCAGTGGTTCGGTATTATTTTTGCAAATGGTAGATGAATCATTACAAGTCCATGGCATGGATTTACACACGAATGGTGGTGGATTTGCGGTGCGTATTGAGCAGTCCGATGGTTTTGAATTATCGGATTCGATGATAACGGGTTCCCCTGGAATTAGTATCGAAAATAGCCATATGCGTTTGTTAAGGGTGGATTTAGTAAATGACAATTCAGGAACAGGAATATTCGTTCATGGTGTTCCTTCAGCTGGCACGACAATCGAAGATTGTGACGTAGATGGATATGAAACTGCATTGTCTTTAGAAGGGGGTTTGAATGATATAGAAGGTCAAGGAGTTACGATTTTCGAATCACATTTACATGCAACAGTTTCAATTGATTCAAACACCCTTCCCTTCACATTATCTGGTGGAGAAATAGATGGTGAAATTCGTCTGAGAGGCCCTGATAAGACGTGGGCTGCCAATATCATTGATTACGATTATTTCATGACAAATATCACAGGCTCTGCACGACTTTTATCCTCACATAGTTGGACTGTTCAGGGACTTGCAGGGCTAAACTTGACAATGACCATACCTGAATTTGATTTTGTTATTGGGGAGCAATCATTGTCTTGGAATAGCCCAACCAACCTGTTAATTCTGCATGAGGTATACACTTCCGATGGCAAACTCGAAGCTTCGATTGCTCAATGGTCGGCAGAATTAGGAGGCTATTTGCCCTCATCTGGCCAATTGCAATTAGACACCACTGGTCAACGTCACCTCACTATTGAAATGCTACCGAATATCCCTCCATTGGTCACGATTTTAAGTCCGCAAAGTGATGAGAT
>MDTG01327910.1_pt1 | contig 14538 bp, 9 predicted proteins | sample 811421 | NCBI WGS metagenome assembly MDTG01 (sample SAMN05326645, study PRJNA326480) | marine metagenome | isolation source: seawater | place: Pacific Ocean: South East | collected 2011
GGTATATACATCGCGAGAGATATAAAATGGTGGAGAAAATGGATTCAAAATGTATATGGGGCTCATGCGGTAATTGAAGAAGATGTTGAAGAATTCATGGAGATGGTAAAAGAATTGGTTAATCCAATAGATGGTGGTGGTTTAAAGTATCTAAAATTAACACAGGAAGTTTATGATTATATTAACGATAGACATAATGGTAAGAATATTTTTGAAACAGCAATAGCTGATATTAGAGACGCTTACGAAACTTTTGGTAGTTACTCAGTTAATAATAATTTAAACATCTTACAAGTGATGGATATATTTAATAGGTGGTTAGATAATTTAGAAAAAAATAATATTCCATTACATATGGAAGACGGTCAAAGTTTTAATATAGATTAATGAAAAATTTAAATTATACATTAAAAGAGTTATTATTTGAGTCTCGTAGAAAAGATATTATTGAAAAATACCGTGATAGGTTGACAGATACTTTAAATGCCGAACCCACACCAATAAATGGTATGATGGAGGATGATTTTGACAAGGTAGTGGAATATATTGAATCCGAATTACCACACCCAAAATACTTAGAATTTGTTTTAGATAGTCTGTGTTGTGATGGTTATGGTGCAGACCCCGAAACAGTTCTACCATTAATTCAAAACTTCCATAAATTAGCAGAAAGAAATCTTATTAAAAATAAAGACATTTATTCTAAAGAATATGCGACACCACAAGATAGTCAGTATTATCCATATGTAGATTTATCTAATTTGGCTGATGCTGTAAATAAAGCTAAAGAGTTAGAGAAAGAAAAAGAAACCGAAAAACAAATTAAATCTCAAAGAGATGTTATTTACGATGGTGATAGATGGACGGTTATTGTACCTAAATCACATTTAGCTTCTTGTAAATACGGTGCAGGTACCAAATGGTGTACTACTACAAAAAATAATGATAGTTACTTTAAAAAATACACATCACAAGGTATATTATTTTATATATTAGATAAAAATGATATACCAACATTACAATCCCAAGGTATAGTAACAGATAACAGAATGTATAAGATGGCTCTTAATTGGGAATATATTTTAAAAACCGATGGTAATATAAATAAGTTTTTTCCAACAAACATGTACAATAATAGGACTTGTAAATTATATGATATAAAAGATAATGAAATACATACCTCAAATGTTTTACCTTTATTACCATTAGATATGATTCAATCTATTACTGATTATTATGAAAGTGTAATTGAGGGTAGGAATAAAAAAATAAAGGAGGAGGAGAATAGGGTTAAATACTTGTTAAACGATTTTCAACAGAGATTAGTTGATGCTGGTGTGGTGAAAATGTTTATGGATAAGTTAGAAAAAGATTTACCAAAAGAACAAGTAGTTAAACTTAATGGTGGTTTGGGTGATTTTGAAACAGATGTTAATACACACACCTTTTGGTTTACACTAAGGGATTACACTTCAAATGAAATGGAGGTTAGTGAAGATACAGAAGCTATTTATAGTGGTTTTATTTTAGGTATACAGGATTACACAGCAAGAGAACAGTTTTTAGATTTAAATTTAACTGATGAGAATGGAGAGATTATAGAATCGAATGAAGTACTTATGGGTAAGGATGGTTTTGGTGAAATATTTGGTAGTTCATTTATTAGAGACGCAAGAAGTGGTTTTGTTAGTTGGGAACAATGGCTTAAATACCTATCTACTAAAAAAGATGAGTTTTTTAATGTTAACCCTAATATTATTGTTAATTTTTTATATAAAAAAGTTATAAACTTTATTAGAGACAACTCTTGGAGGCGAGAGTGGAGAGGTGAAAATTCTGGAAAAACTTATTTTGAATCTATTAATGGTGAAGTTTATTGGGTACCAGCTAATTGTTCTTCTACATACGTATTTAAATACCCACTAAAAGAGGGTACAACAAGTTCTAATTTTATAGAATATATTAAAGAAAATCCAGGTTCGACATCTAAACAGTTTTACTGGGATGTTTACCAAAAAGATTATTTCCCAGGTTTAAATAGTGCATTAACACCTAGTTTAAGAGATGCTGGTATTGTTAAAACTAAAAAAGGAAGACGTGGTGAATTAAAATATTATTTAGGTCCTAATTATAGAAAGTGGACTCAAGGTAGGGTACATAGATATAGATTACAATGTATACCCATGAAATGGAAAACAAGATAATGAAAAATGTAATATTAAAAATATTAAAAGAGGGTGAATTTGATTGGATTCAAAACACACCTAGTTTTTTAGAGATTCTAGGTCCAATTAGTAATAGAAACCCAAAAGACTCTTTTAGATTACACTTTAATTTAGGTTATGGTGAAAATGGTGCTAGATGGTCTTCAGATTGGGTACAATTTAATAATAACACTAAATCACTAAATAATTTAAGAAGGTTAATTAGAATGTTAAATTTCCCTAGCAGAAACGGCAGGATAAATACTGAAGAATTAGCCGAAATGTTTGTTGATGGTGCAACATGGATTGGAGAACCGTGGTTGGATGATTGGAAAAGAAGTACTGATGAAGGTAATTCAAGGAACCATCTTGTTGATTTAGCTATTGAATGGTTAGAAGAAGACTTACGTGACTGGGGTATTTTTGATTTTGATGATTATACAGGTGATTTAGCTACGATTGAGGATTGGAAAGTTACTTACTTTGATAAGGATGGTATTGAACATGTTGTTAAAGTTAATAACGCATAAAAAAAGGACCTTTCGGTCCTTTAATCATTAATTACCAATTACCTCATCTATAATACCATAATCTAAAGCTTCTTGTGAACTCAACCATAAATCACGAGCCGCGTCTTTTTCAACCTTTTTAGCTGTTTTACCACAGTATTTACCTAATAACTCAAACAAAGTCTTATTAACTTTTTCCCACTCATCGAACTGAATACGTGCGTCTTGAATATTACCACCAGCTCCACCACTTGATTGGTGTAACATTGTTCTTGAATGTTTTAATGAACTTCTCATACCTTTGGCTCCTGCTCCTAATAATAAAGAACCCATAGATGCTGCCATACCAGTGTTTATGGTTTGAATGGGGGTTTGAATATAATTCATAACATCTATCATTGATAGACCAGCCTTTACACTACCACCAGGACTATCAATGTGCATTGTAATAGTTTTCTTTGGGTCTTGTTGTGATAAGAATAAAAGTTGTGCTTGAACTGTTATAGCCATTCTATCATCTACAGGACCAGCACACCATATAATTCTGTCCATCATTAACCTATCAAATACAGACATAGCCGCTACGTTTAACTGTCTTTCTTCAATAATTGTAGGTGTTACTGAATTTTCAACCATTGGTGTTATTGATTGTATATTTTGGTAACTTGTGATGATGTTAGGGTTTAAACCTAAATGTTTTTTTGAATATTTGTCGAACTCCGTCATTTTGTGTTTTTTATATTTAGGTTAATTATACCATTTTTATTCCGATAAGTCAAACGATATATTAGTTGTTTTTGGTTTATTAACATATTTATAAAAAAAGATATTTATGGAAGAAAATAAGTATGATAACGCTTTAACTAAGTTATATGAATCTTTAGAACCAATTGAAGATAAAGATAGGTTAGATGAAGGAGCTTGGGAAACTATCAAGTATGGGTTATCAAAATTAGGTAGATATAAAGCTGGTGGTAAGATAATAGGTAAAAATAAAGTCACAAAAGCTGCCGAAAGAAAAATACGTGATATACTAAATAAAGAAACTAATAAATTATTACGTGGGTTAGATAGTGAGGTTAATAAAGCGGCACCAGAATTTCCAAACGATAAAAAAAGAGTGACATTCTTAAGGGGTATTATAACCATTGGAGCTTTATACGATTCTATTGTAGCGGCAACCAAAAAGAAAGAAGGTCAAGAAGGTTATTTGCCAGTTGACGCAGCTAATGATATTATAGCTGATATGAGAGAGTATGTTAAAAAATTCTTAGATGTTGATTTAGCTGGGGTGTATACAACAATGGAATCAGAAGAGAATAAGGGTAACGTATTAACAGAGGAAGAACAAGAGATTTTAAAATATGATGTACTAACTGAAGAAGAAGTTTACTTATTAAGTGAAAAAGGTTTCTTAGGTAAAGTTGGTAAAGCCATAGGGAAGGTTGGTAAAGGTATTACAAGAGCTAAAGATAAAGTGATGGATAAAGCTTTTGGTGCTAAGAAAGGTTCTGATAAGCCAGCTAAAGGTGGTTCGGGACAATCAGCTAAATTTCAAAAATCATCTGGTAGTGGTGAATTTGAGAGTGATAGAATGGGTAAAAAAGGTTTAGCTAGTAATAGGTTACCAATTATCCTTAATATGGTTGGTGGTGCTATGGGAGCATATTCTTGGTTAGCTAACACAGAATGGTTTAAGAGTTTATTTACAGAAGAAATTACTTACACTGATACCGAACAAGTTACTGAGATGATTGAAACTAAATCACAAGTTCTTAATGATATTAAACCTGGTGAAGGTCTTTATAAAGGTCTAAGTAGGGTTACTGATATAGAGGTTAATCCTAGTTCTAGCCCAGAAAAATTTATTCAACAAATGTCACAAATTGGTGGTGGTGACCCACATAAAGGGGTTGACTTACTGTGTCAAAAAGGGGGGTGGATGATGAAACCAGGTGAAGCTTCGAAAGGTTTACATGGGTTAGTTAATAATCCAAATAGTGTTGATAATATGGGTGAATTCTTTTCGGGTGAAGCATCTGGTACAGGTAAATTAGTGGACCCTAATTCAGGTTTAAACACTACTTTATACGGTACAAAAGCTGGTACAACTTTAACTTCTTTACTTGTAAAGAGACTCCCTGTTGTAATTACAAAAGCTGTTACCAAAACCGCTGTTAAGACAGGAGCTGCTTATTATACCGCTAAGGGGTTGGGTAAAATTTTAGGTCCTATAGGTTTGGCTTTAGTTTTAGCTGGAGCTACAGTTAAAGTATTAAGAGAAAAAGGTCAAAGACAATCTAGAGCTAAAACTTTAGATGATTTATTACAATCTTTAAAAGATATTAAACCAACAGATGGTAATGAACCTATTATAAATGAACCAACTGGTGAGGTTGATGAACCACAAGGTGATGAACAAGAAGGAAAAACCCCTCCACCAATACCACCATCTGTACCAACAGATTTCTTACAAGGTAATAGAAATATGCAGTTAGCTTATTTATCTAGTAACTTTTTACCCCAAGGTGAGGACTTTTGGTCTAAATTAGGTCTGAAGAAAGGAACAGTTATTCCTAGTGGTTTTTTAGACGCAGCATTACAACAAGGTAAACCTAAATCTGATAAGTATTTAAGAGCTTTCTATAAACATTTAAAGAAGAATAATTCTTTTGAAAAGGATGTTGATGAAGATAAGTGGGTTAATACTGTGGTAAAAGAATCGGATAATTTAGCTTTAATTAAATGGGTCAGAAATACTAGAAAAGGTATTGGTTCCTTTGTTACTAAACTTAAAAAAGCTTTCCCAGAATTTGAAATAGGTGAACGACAGAAAGCTAAATCTATGAAACCTGGTGAAAGAGGTAAAGCTATGGGGTTAGCAGGTGAATCAATTAAAGGTAGAACTGACTTAATTTTGGAAATAGGTTTAGGTAAAGTAGCTGGAGAAGCTGGGTTTAACGAGAAATTGTTTATGAAAAATTTACCACAATTTATGGAGATGTTAAGTACTATGTATTTTGGTAAAAAATCGGGTTCAGGATTACCTTACAATAAAGAGGCTGTTTTTAAGGTATGTAAAAAATATGGTTGTGACGTAAGTGGTTCTGGTAAAAAATATAAAAGAAAAAAATCTGACGATTACAGGTTTATGATGACTGATAAAATTGAAACAATTCAAGAAGAAATAACAAGAATAAGACAATTAATGAAATAAAATAAAATTGTCGCATATTTATAATTAAAGATAATAAAAAAATAAAAAACATTAAACAATGGCAGATTTATTAATGAGGATGCCTGTTCCTTACGAACCAAAGAAAAAGAACAGGTTTATATTCAGATTTCCAACACCACTTGGTATTCAAGAATGGTTTGTTTCTACAGGGGCAAGACCAACATATACAGCAGAAGAAACTGAGATTCAATTCTTAAACACATCTACTTTCGTAATTGGTAGATTCGTTTGGGAGACAATCGATGTAACATTTAGAGACCCTATAGGTCCTTCAGCTACTCAAGCACTTATGGAGTGGATTCGTTTACATTCAGAATCAGTAACAGGTAGACAAGGTTATGCAGCTGGTTATAAAAAAGACGTTGAATTAGAAATGTTAGACCCAACAGGTGTTGTAATTGAAAAGTGGATTCTACAAGGAACCATGGTTACTTCAGCTAATTTTGGAGATTTAGATTACTCATCATCAGATATCGCTGATATATCAGCAACTCTTAGATTTGATAGAGCTATTTCTGTATTCTAATATTGGTAATATATTTTATATAAAAAAAGGGGAACTAAATGTTCCCCTTTTTTATTTATTAATTCAGATTAAAAGAAGATATTTTTTTCATCATCTTCATCATATTCATAATCTGTAAAATTTGATACGTTATCCGAATCATCATAATATAAATCATCATCCTCATCATCAACGTAACTTTCGTAATTATTATTTTCTACTATCACATTACTACTTCGTGATAAACCACCGAAAATTCTTTGAATTGGTTTTTCCTCATCTTTTCTATTGTAAAAATTTTCACCTAATATTTGGTGTAATTTTAAACCTAACTCAAAAGCGTTTTGTACATCATCAACAATAACATACTCCGTTGAAGTGTGGTAGTTATAATATCCAGCCGCTAAATTTAAACAAGAAAATTTAAATTTTTCCATTAAAGGCCATATGTCAGTGAATGGGTGTCTAGCCCAATCAGTAATACCATGTTCTAATATTAGGGGACTAACCTTGTCACCAAAGTCACTAGTTTTATTGAATAAATCCTTACCCATAAGTGACATACTCATAGAGTTACCTTTTGGTGAGTCATATTGAATAGCATAACCTACGTTTTGAAAAAACTCAGTATCAGCTTGCTTTGAACCTAAACAACCAATTTCTTCAGAGACAAAGAAAGCCGCTTTAACGTTATCTAATTTATCTAACATTTCCAAACAAAGATAAACACCACATTTGTCATCACCGCCAATTCCAGAAGGTTTCATAGTCTCACTATCAACACCAGTTAAAATCTTTTGACCATTTTCTTCTAACTCAACAACTTTAAGGTTATGATTTATATAATGAACTGTATCAGTATGTGCTACAAAACAAGGGTAGTGTTCCACCTTTCCTTTAGTAACATATATATTACCATGTTTATCAGTGAAAAAATCGTAACCTTTTTCAGTTAAAACTTCTTCTAAATAAGAAATCATCAAATCCTCTTCTCTTGAATGAGTAGGTATTGATAATACTTCTTTTAATCTTTTTAATTTATTTTCTTCCATTTAAATAATTTTATAATACAAATATAAGTAACTTTTTTTGATTGGCAAAAAAAATATTAAAAAAAACTTAAAATATTGTATTTATAAGCAAAGTTAATAATGTTTACATTCTCACTATTGTAGATATTATTAATATACAATAATATATAAATTTAAAAAAAAAGTTTTATAATGTCAAACGTAAATACAGAAAATAAGACAGCTAATTCAGCTGCTACTGAAGAATTTAGTTTTGAAACTCCTTTCGATGTTTTGGAATTACCCTCAAAAGGTGTTTTGTACCCTGGTAGACCAGAAACAGTCAAAGTAGAATTTCTTACGGCTTCAGATGAAAATATTTTAACCTCACCAAACTTAATTAGAAGTGGTAAGGTTATAGATGTTTTACTACAGAAAAAAATTAAAAGTACAGAAGTTCCGGTAAACCAAATGTTGGTAGGGGATAGAAACGCTATAATGATTTGGTTAAGAGCTACTGGTTATGGAGAAATGTACCCAGTTAAAATGGTAGACCCTACAACTGGTGAGGAGTTTGATTATGATATTGATTTATCTACCTTAGATACTAAACCTTTAACAGCTCAACCAGACGAAAATGGTGAATTTGATTTTGTATTACCTAGAAGTAAGAAAAAAATTAAATTTAAGTTACTAACTGTGGCTGATGAAACTGGTATCACTAAAAAAACAGAAGCCAGAAACAAAGCTACTAAATCACAAATTAGTATGGCTCTAACTTATAGACTACAGGCTCAAATAATGGAGATTGAAGGTAATAGAGACCCTAACGTAATATCAAAATTTATTGAGGTTATGCCAGCATATGATTCACTTAAGTTTAGAGAATACTCTGACGAAATTGAACCAGGTATAGACCTAGAAGTGGAAGTGGAGGGTCCTTCCGGTAACTTTCGTAGCCCCTTTGCGATTGGACTCAACTTTTTTTGGCCTAACGCTGGAGTATAGAAAAAGTTTAATAGAACAGACCTATTACTTAGTAAAACATTTAGGCTTTGCTTATTTTGAAGTTTTAAGGATGCCAGTATATGAAAGAAAAATATATTTAGATATGTGGCAGAAAGAAATGGAAGAGGAACAAAGACAATATAAAAAAGCCAGAGGTAAGAAATAAATAAAAGTATTTTAAGGCATATTTATCAATAAAAGTAATTACTATGCCGAAGGATATAAAAAAAGTTCTCGAAAATTACAAAAAAAATTTAATAAGAAAAAAAGACTTATTAGTTGAGAACCCAGACAAACCTTGGAAAACTAAGGTGAAGGGTTTAGATACTGATGATGCTGGTAATGCTGCTGGTAGAGCTGATTTTCTAGGTTCAGAAATTAAAAAAAATCTTAGAAATTTAGGGTTTGATGTTGATGATTTAGATAAACAAAAAACAATAGCACAATTAGAGGTAGCTCCCTTTGGGTTTACATATAGTTTATATTGGCCTGAGAAAAATGAATGGGGAGAAGAAGGAGCTGTAGAAAACCTAAACGGTAAAGAAATTAGTAATCCAACAAAAACTAGAGCTAAAGTTGTTAACCCTAACTCTAATGGTGGTTTAATTATTGAAACTAAAGAAGGGTTACAAATATACTTTTTTGATGAAAAGGAGTTAAATAGGACTTTAGGTAGTGGTGAAGGTAAATTACCACCAGGTAAAAAGGGTGAAAATTATAAGAGACTCTTGGAAGAGGGTGTTACATATAAGGTTAAGATAGATGAACCTATAGAATTAGATTGGAGTGGGAAGGAATTTGAAGATGGTGAAAAAGAAAAAGATTCTGAAGATGATTCTAATGAAGAAATAACAGTACCAGAAGAAATAGCTTCGGGTAAAAATAGAAATGAAGTTTTTAGATTGTTATTAAGTAATTTCGCTGGTTTGAAAGGTGATGTTGTTTATGGAGACGGTTTTAAAGATATAAAAGACGCTAGAGAATATTCTAAAATAAGAAGAAAAGTTAAAAAGGGTGAGTTAGATAAATCTGCTATTAAAGATTTTTTATCTAAATCTAATAGAGATTCTTATAGTATGATGGTGGCCAACCTTAGAAAATCTTACCCTAATACATTTTTTAAAAAATTATCTAAAGCTTTCCCAGAATTTAATATTAAATACGCTAAAACTAATGTTGATGAGTCTTTGGATAGTATCACGTTGATGGAAGAAGAAAACGTAGACAAAATGAAAAGGTGGTCATTAGTTTTTGATAAATCAGTACTAACCAATAAAAATATAGACAATCTAGATAAAAATATCCAAAAATTTATGGCGACAGTAAAAAAATGGTTTTCTGTCCCAGTTAAAGGTAATGACGGTAAAAAAAGAAGTTATAATATATCTTACGATGAAAATAAGGTTAATGATTATTATAATAAATTTTATGGTAAGAAAAACGAGTCATACATTTCAATAGCTTCTTTATTAAAAGAAATTATAACAGAAGAGGGTGAAGTAATTAAACCTGATTACATTAAATTAAAAATAGAAGCGGGTGGTTTATATACTCAAGATGAGGGCACAGATGAAGTTGAAGCTAGAGCACAAAGAAAAGGTAAGAAGTCTGGTGGATTTATTGATGCTGTTATCATTAAAGTTGGTAATAAGTTTGATGGTAGTGGTAAATTAAGTGGTGGACCATTTAAAGTACAACCAGGTTTTGCTAACAAAGAAATGGGAGCTTCTGATGAAGATTCTGAAATGGATTTAAGTTTAGAGTATGATGGTGATGGTAATGTGACTAAAGGTAATATTAACATAAAAAATAACCCTGAAGGTATTAATGATTTATTAAATCAAGTTATACGTGGAGGAAAGATGAAAGTAAAAAAGTCAGAAAAAGACGGTGATTATATTATTTTATCTTATCCCAGTCAAACAGCTGTAGGTGATAGGATAAATAATACTTGGCAAGAAATATTAAAATAGTTTTATTTTTAAATGGCAGATTTTAAACAAAATAATAAAGACGCGAAAGAGTATTACGAAACGCAACAAAAAATTGCTGAAGTAGTAAAAAGACAAACCGAGAATTGGGAAACTTACGGTGACGCGGTGAAATCTGCCGCTAGGAACGCTAAATTAATAAAAGAACAACAAAAAGAAATAAATAGGCTAGAAGCCGAAGGTACCCAAGAAGCTATACTTAAAGCTGAAGAATTAAAAAAACAACAAGCTCAATTAATACAAATTAATAAAGAGATGTTGAAACTTAGTACAGCAGGTAAAGCTTTTGGTAGTTCGATGAAAAATGCGTTCAAAAATGGGATGGCAAAGCTACGTGGCGGAGCTATGGACTTGTTGGCTATCTATGATGAAATGGATAAATCTTCTAGGTCTGCAGCTATTGAGACTGGTATGTCTGTTAAAAGAATGAACCAGTTTAGAATGATAGCGGCTAAATCAGCTTCAGAAATGGCAAGAGTTGGTTTAGGTGCTGAAGTAGCTGGACAAATGCAGAAAGCTTTTTCAGATGAAACAGGTAGGCAGGTGATGTTAAGTAAAAAAGCTCTTATCCAAATGGGTCAGTTATCAAAAAGGACTGGTATAGGAGCTGAAGAAATGGCTACTTTTGCTGGTGAAATGGAATCTTTTGGTATGAGTTCTACTGGTGCTGCTGCAATGTTAGAGTCAATAGCTGATTTATCTGATAAGGCAGGTGTTAATACTCAAAAAGTAATGAAGGATGTTCAAAAAAATCTTTCATTAGTAAATAAGTTTAGTTTTAAAAATGGTGTCAAAGGTTTAGCTAAAGCTGTAGCCTACACACAAAAAATGAAACTAGAGATGGCGGATGTAGCTAGTTTCGCTGAAAAAGTTTATAGACCAGAAGGTGCTATTGACGCGGCTGCTAATTTACAAGTATTAGGGGGTGAGATGGCTAAGTTAGGTGACCCTATGAAAATGATGTATGAAGCTAGGAATAATCCAGAAGAATTCGCTAAAAGTATTGTTAGTGCTACGGGTGCTGTGGCTGTTTTCAACAAAAAGACTGGTGCTTTTGAGGTTAATGGTATGCAATTGGATAGACTTAGAGAAGCAGCTGATGCTACAGGTATACCATTAGAAAATTTAGTTAAAACAGCTAAACAATCATCTAAAATTAATATGTTCGCTGACGCTATTAAGCTTAAGGGTGATGATAGGGCATTGTTAGAAGGTATGATGGAAGTTGACGGTGGTGGAGCTTTTGTTATCAACCATGAAGGTGATAAACAATATCTTAAAGATTTAACGGCTTCAGAACAACAACTATTAGCTAAAAGGGATGAGAATGCTAAAAGGGAATTAGAGGTACAGAGTACTCAAGAACGAGTTACGAATGAGTTAAAAGCTGCTATCTCTAAGTTATTACCAGGTATGGTTGAATTGGACAATACAATTAGGGGACCCCTAGTTAATGCCATTGAACAACTTGGGAAATATATAGATAAGTTATTAGGTTTATCTCCAAAAATTGGGTTATTAATAGCGGCTATAGGTGCTTTTATTGTGGCTTGGCCGTTAATATCTGCCGCACTCGCCCCAATAGGTTGGCTTTTAAGGGGTAGAATGTTAGCCAAAGGTTTTAATATGGGTATGAAAAGTTCAAAATTTATGGACCAAATGACTGGTGGTGCTGCGGGTGGTAAACAAGGTAAATTTTATAAAGGTGGTCAATTTATGAAAGGTGGTGGTAGAGCACCAAAAGGTGGTGCGTTTGGTGGTGCTGGTAAAGGTGCGGCGGGAACACAAGCCATGGGTCAATCAGCTGGAGGTCAAGCTAGTAATTTCTTACAAGGTGCGGTAGCACTTTTAGCTATTTCAGCGGCTTTATTTGTATTTGCTAAAGCTTTACAAGAATTTGAGAAATTACAAAATGGTTGGCAGACTTTAGTATTAGCAGCAGGTAGTTTAGTTGTTTTAGGTTTAGCGTTGAAATTCATGCAGCCAGTATTAAGTAGTTTTGGTTCTTCTGCGTGGCCTGGTATAGCGGCTATGGGAGCTTTAGCAGTTTCAGTTATGGCTTTAGGTTTCGCCACAACCTTGTTCGCTCAAGGTGGTTTAGCTGGTACATTATTAATGGTCGGTGCTTTATTCGCTTTATCGGGAGCGGTACTTTTATTTGGTGGTTTGAGTTTAGGTGGTATAGGTTGGGCTGGTGTAGCATTAATTTTAGCTTTAGGAGCAGCTATGATAATGATGGGTTATGCTACTAAGTTAATGGCGGAAGGTTTAGCTATAGTTATAGACTCCTTTACTAGAATGTTTGAGGTAGTAAATTCTGATAATATAGTTTCATTATTACTTTTAGGACCAGCTTTAATTGGTATATCTATTGGTGTCTTCGCTTTAGCAGCTTCATTGGTAGCTTTAGGTGCCGCTTATGTTTTGGGTGGTTTCTTAGGTATATTCGCTTTGGGTGAAACAGCTGATAAAATTGAACAGGCATTTGGTGATATAGACCCTGGTGCTGTAGCTGCCGCTATTACAGCTATTAATAACGTTGATATGGATAAAGTAGCAGCTATCAAATCTCTAGCTAATTCTATGTCTATGTGGAGTATGTGGGGTGGTGGAATTAAAGTAGATATGGGTGATTTAGATGTTAAAGGTTCTATAAAATTAAAGAGTGATGATAGTGAAGCTACTACTAATTGGATTAACGACCCGATATTTGTAAGTAAATTAAAAGACGTTATTTTCGAAGATATGGAAGCCGGACAAAACGGTGGTAAAAATTAATAAGCTGCGCGCTTTTTATTATTACTTAATCATTTATTATTTATTGTTTATTACTACTTTATATCTAAAGCTTATGTGCGCGCTAAATAAAGTAAGTAAAATTGAATAAGTAAATATTTATTAGTATAAAAAGTTAAAAAATATGCCAAACGCTATAAATCCTAATGACTACAATGTAGAGTTTTTTAATACAGCTTTTCAAGGAACAACTACTGTAGAAGATTTTAGAGAATATCTTTTTAGTAGAAACTTACCTAACTTACCACCTGAATTAGTTAATAGTCCAGCGGGTAATTTTGAACCTTTCTATGATGAAAAGGGTTTAGAAAAAGATATTAATTATACACCGATAACAAATCCAGGGGATTTAGATGAGTGGTTTCTTAACGGAGGAGTGTCTGAAGATGTAGATGATGTTAGGTATGATATGATGAACCCACAGGAAAAGGAAGGTAAAAAGGGTAGTAAATACGGACCCGCCTCATTTAAATCATATAATTGTCCAAACTTAGAACCTACTTTTGATACAGGATTTATCCAATACCCAACATCTGCAGGAGGTGGTGATTTTAAAGATTTACTTAAAACAACATTATTAGATGGTCAACTAAATTTAGGACCTGGTGCGGCAGTAGACTTTAAATCTGATTTAGCTGAATTAGGTAAAGAAAGACGTAAACAAGAAGTTATTAATAGATTAAAGTTAGAGGGTGAAAATTTATTAGGTAAAGTTAATTTAGACCCATTAGGTTTATTATCTGGACAAGATTTAATTTTAAAAGATTTTGATATTACAGCAAGACCCACTAAAGGGGGTAAAATACTTGAATTCGCAACCGATTTAATTGGATTCGAAATACCAGGTAGCCCAATACCAGCTGGAGCTTTTGGTAGTTACAATGCTGACCCAAATAGTGGTAATGACGCGGAAAGTTATAAGGATATAATGGCATCTACAGGTTCAGCTACTAGAAGTTTAATATTTAAATCTATCGCTAGAAACGCTTACGGACCTATTTTAGAAGAAAAACCACCCGAAGGTGGTGGTGGTCTATTTGCTAGAATTGGTAATGCTTTAAGTAGTGGTCAAGCACCACAATTAAGAGCTTATACTGACCCAAACGTAAATCAACCAGTTACTACTAATAAAGATGGTGAATCAACAGACGAATTAAAAAAACCTTTAGTTGATAAGATAAATCAGGCCTTTGGTAACGCGATGGATATTTTGGTTAGTAGTAAAGGTGTGGGTGAAGAAGAAGATGGTCCCTCCACTGTTTTCCAAGTTAATAAAA
>MDTG01041315.1_pt1 | contig 14537 bp, 11 predicted proteins | sample 811421 | NCBI WGS metagenome assembly MDTG01 (sample SAMN05326645, study PRJNA326480) | marine metagenome | isolation source: seawater | place: Pacific Ocean: South East | collected 2011
CCTGGAACCGGCCGATGGACGTGCACCTGGGCCTTGCCGACCCCACCATCCCCAACTTCGAAAGAGAAGAAATCCTGCCAAATACTTGACGCGGGACACCTGTTCCAGATCGATATCGCACGCGGATATCTGTTGATCAGTCTGCCCGTTGGCATCCTGATGCTCTTGCTCGTGCGATGGCTGTGGCGCCAATGGTTGATCGCCAAGCGTGACGCCGGGCAGTGCATGGCACGGGTACTGCTGGTCGGCTCCCCCGCGTCAGTTGCGCAGATCGGGCCTGAACTCCAGGCGCAACGCTCGTTTGGATACCTCGTCGTAGGGGCGTGTGTACCCGGGGCACGGATTGGGAGTCGCGTAGAGGGGTCGTCGATCGACGTGCTCGGTGGCCTCGACGACATCCAGCGCGTGCTTGCCGAGACGGGTGCCGACACGGTCGCGATCACGAGCTCGGACGACCTGCCCCCTGAGAAGGTCAAGCAGATCTCATGGAGTCTCGAAGCCGGCCGGCAGCACCTGGTGCTCGCGCCGAGCATCGCAGACATCGCAGGGCCACGTATCCAGATGCGCCCGGTCTCAGGTCTACCGCTCATGCACGTCGAGACTCCGAGATTCTCGCTGGGGCAGCGGTTCGGCAAGCGGATGACAGATCTCGTGCTGACGGGCATCGGCGTCATCGTGATCAGCCCGCTGCTGATGCTCGCACTGCTCGTGAAGTTCACCTCGCCCGGGCCGGTCCTGTTCCGCCAGACGCGCATCGGATACCGCGGACACGAGTTCACGATGCTCAAATTCCGCTCGATGGTCGTAGATGCCGAAGAGCGGCTGAGCGAGTTGCAGGAGCAGCGCAACACCGGCGCGATCGATCTCGATGCTGGCAACTCCGTGATGTTCAAGATGAAGAACGATCCGCGTGTGACATCCGCTGGCCGGTTCATGCGACGGTTCAGCCTGGACGAGCTGCCGCAGCTGTTCAACGTGCTGGGCGGATCGATGTCGCTCGTCGGGCCGCGTCCGCCGCTTCCGAGCGAGGTGGAGCAGTACGCGGATCACGTGCACCGGCGATTCCTGGTGAAGCCCGGGATCACGGGACTATGGCAGGTAAGCGGACGCTCGAAGCTGTCGTGGGAAGAGACCGTGCGGCTAGATCTGTCGTACGTGGAGAACTGGAGTCTCGCGGGGGACGTGACGATTCTGGTGAAGACCGCGAAGGCAGTGCTGACACCGGGGGATACTGCGCACTGAGTGCGGGCGTGGGCGGACCGGATACACGTCGGGCGAGGCATCCGGGGCCGTCAGGCCCGCACCGCAACGCTCCCCCGGAACCGACACGAACACGGTGTGGATCTGGCTGATCGTGCTCATGCCGCTCGTCTCTGCGCTGTTGCTACTCGTCATGCCGTGGCGCAGCCTGTTCGACATCGCGCCCTATGTGGAGCTGATGGAGTCGGGCCAGGGCATCGGGGAGGTCATGCCCTACGGCATGTATATGGAGCCGTGGTGGTTTGTGATCACCGCCGCGGGGTGGATCATCTACGGGCTGACGGTTCTGTTCGCCTACCTCGACCGCAAAGCGCTGTTCGCCCGCGGGATCGACCGCCCCTTCCCCTGGGCGTGGGCGTTTCTGTCGGTGGTGTATTCGATCGGGCGCGCCGTGGTCGCCATCCGCCGCACCGGCAGCGGATGGGCACCCATCTGGGGACTCGTCGCCGTGCAAGTCGCGTCGATGGTGATCGCGGGCATCGTCACCGCGCAGCTCACCTTCGGGATGATCGACATGATCATGGAGTGCAGGCAGTACTTGGGGGATATGGGTTAGCGGGTGTTGCGTGTGTGCAACGTGCAACACCGTCGACGTCACGTGCGCTTTACCTCGCACCCCTAGGCTGGCAACGTGAAACTCTCTGTGATCGGGTGCGGATACCTCGGAGCTGTGCACGCGGCGGCAATGGCATCCATCGGGCATGAAGTTGTTGGAATCGACGTCGACGACCGCAAGATCGCGTCGCTGTCGGAGGGCAAGGCGCCGTTCTTCGAACCCGGACTGCAGGAGATTCTGAGCGCAGGCCTCGAATCCGGACGCCTGCGGTTCTCGACCGACTTCGCCGACGCGAAGGGTGCGAAGGTGCACTTCATCGGCGTCGGCACCCCGCAGCAGCGGGACGGGTACGCCGCCGACCTGACCTATGTGAACGCGGCCGTCGATGCGCTCGTGCCGTATCTGACCGAGGACGACATCGTCGCGGGCAAGTCGACCGTGCCCGTCGGGACCGCGGCGGCTTTGACACCTCGAGTTGAGGCCGTCGGCGCGACCCTGATCTGGAACCCGGAGTTCTTGCGCGAAGGGTGGGCTGTGCAAGACACGATCGACCCGGATCGGTTGGTTTTGGGGCTCGGCTCCGCCGCTGGCGATGACGTCGTCGCGACGATGAAAGAGGTGTACGCACCCGCGGTGGCAAAGGGGACACCGTTCATCGTCACCGACCTTGCGACCGCAGAGCTCGTGAAGGTTTCGGCCAATGCGTTCCTCGCGACGAAGATTTCGTTCATCAACGCCATGGCCGAGATCGCCGAGACCGTCGGCGCCGATGTCACACAGCTCGCGGACGCAATCGGACACGACGCACGCATCGGTCGGCGCTTCCTCGGTGCCGGAATCGGTTTCGGTGGCGGGTGTCTGCCCAAAGACATCCGTGCGTTCTCTGCCCGCGCTGAGGAACTCGGCAAGGGTGAGTCCGTCGCGTTCCTGCGCCAGGTCGACGAAATCAACATGCGTCGCCGCGACCGCGCCGTCGAACTCGTCGTCAACGCGCTCGGCGGATCGGTGTTCAAGAAGAACGTCACCGTGCTCGGGGCCGCGTTCAAGCCGCACTCGGACGACATCCGCGACTCCCCCGCCCTCGACGGCGCCGTACGCCTGCACGGGCTCGGCGCCTGGGTCACGGTGACCGACCCCAAAGCGATCGAGAACGCTCGGGCGAAGCATCCGCAGCTCAACTACGTCGAAGACCGCGACGAAGCGCTGCGCGCCGCCGACGCCGTGGTCGTCGTCACCGAATGGGACGAGTACCGCCACGAGATGGCCCCCGAGCACGTCTCGGGGCTGACGGAAGGGCGCGTCATCGTCGACGGACGCAACTGCCTCGATGCCGACGCCTGGCGTGACGCCGGCTGGACCTACTACGGCATGGGGAGGCCGTAAGGGTGGTTGAGTCTGGAGTTAGGAACGGCGACAACCGCGCGTGGTGACAACGTAGGCGCCGTCCCGTGCAGCTCCCGTCCCACACACAAGACGTCCGCGTGGGACGGTCGCAATCGCATGACGCGGTTGCGGGGCGACACGGATCGCTCGCCCCGCAACGACCACGAAATCTCTGGGTGGTAGGGTCTGCCTCGCGACACGCGGAATGGTGAGGTGCGAACATTGTCGACGCAGACGGAGGCCCACTCAGCATCCGGTAGCGAGCGCCCGGGCGACACGGACAACGTTCACACTGTCCCTACGACCGGCGGAATCCCCATCACACAAGACAGCACGGCCGGTTGGCAACGACGGTACTCGCGCAGACTGCTGCTGAGTGACGCCATCATTCTTGTGTTCGTCGTCTTCGGCGCGCAGATCATCTGGTTCGACAACGGCCAAGCAAGACTCAACATCCTGCGCGACACACGCATCAGTGATATCTCCTACTGGATCTTCTCGGCGATCCTCATTCTCGCGTGGCTATGGGCACTATCGCTTGCCGACTCACGCAGCCGCCGCGTGATCGGTACAGGAACGACCGAGTACCGCCGAGTCGTGGACCCGAGCCTGCGGGTCTTCGGTCTCATCGCGATTCTCGCGTTCCTGTTGCAGATCGACGTCGCTCGAGGCTATCTCCTCATCAGCCTCCCGAGCGGCGTCGCGCTACTTGTGCTTTCCCGTTGGCTTTGGCGCCAGTGGCTGCTCACCAAACGGCGTCGCGGCGGATACATGGCGCGCGTGCTGCTGGTCGGCTCGGAGCGATCGGTCGCTTATGTCGGACGTGAACTGCAGCGCACCCCATCGGCGGGATACAAGGTGGTGGGGGCGTGCCTGCCGTCGGGCAAGCACTCCCCAACTGTCGCCGGCACCGATATCCAGGTCATCGGAGACGTCGATGTCATCGCACGTGCTCTTCGCGCCACCGGCGCCGACACGGTCGCTATCACCGGCGCCGATGACCTGCCGCCCGCCAAAGTGAAACAGATCTCGTGGGATCTCGAGGCCGGCCGTCAGCACCTCGTGCTCGCCCCAAGCATCGCCGACATCGCCGGGCCACGCATGCACATGCGCCCGGTCTCGGGCTTGCCGCTTGTTCACGTCGAGACTCCCCGCTTCTCACTCGGGCAGCGCTTCGTCAAACGGATGGTCGACCTCTCGCTCGCGCTCGTGGGTGTCGTGCTCATCAGCCCGATTCTGGGCCTTCTCGCGCTGAGCATCCGGCTGTCCACGCCTGGCCCGGTCCTGTTCCGGCAAACGCGGGTCGGTTACCGCGGACAAGAGTTCACGATGCTCAAGTTCCGATCGATGGTGCCGAACGCCGAGGATCTGCTCGCCGATCTTCGGGCGCAGGATCGCGACTCCGGCAACGAAGTGCTGTTCAAGATGAAGGACGATCCGAGGGTCACTCCCACAGGTCGCTTCATGCGAAAGTACAGTCTTGACGAGTTGCCGCAGCTGTTCAATGTCATCGGTGGGTCGATGTCTCTCATCGGTCCCCGACCCCCGCTGCCCAGTGAAGTGGAGCAGTACGCCGATCATGTACACCGTCGATTCCTCGTCAAGCCCGGTATCACCGGGCTCTGGCAGGTAAGTGGCCGCTCGTCTCTCTCGTGGGAGGAGTCGGTTCGACTCGATCTCTCCTACGTCGAGAACTGGAGCCTTGTCAGCGACGTCACGATCCTGTTGAAGACCGCGAAGGCTGCACTCGCGCCAGGGGACACGGCGCACTGACGCTCGACTCTCGTGCGTCGGCAAGGCCCTTAGGCTGTTCGCGTGGAGCTTTCTGTTATCGGTTGTGGGTATCTCGGTGCTGTGCATGCGGCGGCGATGGCATCCATCGGTCATGAGGTCGTCGGCATCGACGTCGATCAGCGCAAGATCGATGCGCTCTCACAGGGTGAGGCGCCGTTCTTCGAGCCTGGGCTGCCCGAGATCCTCGCCGAGGGGGTGGCATCCGGACGCCTGCGGTTCACGACCGACATGGCCGCAGCCAAGGGCGCCAAGGTGCACTTCATCGGCGTCGGCACGCCGCAGCAGCGTGACGGATACGGCGCCGACCTCACCTACGTGAACGCCGCGATCGACGGGCTCGTGCCCTACCTCTCCGAGGGCGAAATCGTGGCGGGCAAGTCGACGGTTCCGGTCGGCACGGCAGCTGAACTGACACCACGCGTCGAAGCCGCGGGAGCGACACTCGTGTGGAACCCCGAATTCCTGCGCGAAGGGTGGGCCGTGCAAGACACCATCGACCCTGACCGGCTCGTCGTGGGCGTGCCGTCAACCGACGCGGGCGCCGCTGCCGTGGAAGTGCTGAAAGAGGTCTACGCGCCGCCGGTCGAGAAGGGGACGCCCTTCATCGTCACCGACCTTGCCACCGCCGAACTCGTGAAAGTCTCGGCCAACGCGTTCCTCGCGACCAAGATCTCGTTCATCAACGCGATGGCCGAAATCGCGGAGGTCGTCGGAGCCGACGTCACCCAACTCGCCGACGCGATCGGTCACGACGCGCGCATCGGGCGCAAGTTCCTCGGCGCCGGTATCGGTTTCGGTGGCGGATGCCTCCCCAAAGACATCCGTGCCTTCTCGGCCCGCGCCGAAGAACTGGGCCGCGGTGAGTCGATCGCGTTCCTGCGCCAGATCGACGAGATCAACATGCGTCGCCGTGACCGAGCCGTGCAGCTCGTGGTCGACGGGCTCGGCGGATCCGTGTTCAAGAAGAACGTCACCGTGCTCGGTGCCGCGTTCAAGCCGCACAGCGACGACATCCGCGACTCCCCCGCCCTCGACGTCGCCGTGCGCCTGCACGGACTCGGCGCGTGGGTCACCGTCACCGACCCCGAGGCAATCGCGAACGCTCAGGCGAAGCATCCGCAGCTGAACTACGTCGAAGACCGCGACGAAGCACTGCGCGCTGCCGACGCCGTGGTCGTCGTCACCGAATGGGACGAGTACCGCCGGCAGATGTCGCCCGAACACGTGTCAACCCTCACCGACGGGCGGGTGATCGTCGACGGGCGCAACTGCCTCGACGCCGGCGCCTGGCGCGCCGCCGGCTGGAGCTACTACGGCATGGGGCGCCCGTAACGTCAGTTCACGTGCCCGCAACTCGCGCCCGTTATACACGCAAGAGCAGTCCCACTTTCCCGACCGAGAAGAGGAAGACGTGAAGGGCATCATTCTAGCCGGGGGTTCCGGCACCCGGCTGCACCCGATCACGCTCGGCGTCTCGAAGCAGCTTGTTCCGGTGTACGACAAGCCGATGGTCTACTACCCGCTATCGACACTCATGCTCGCGGGTATCCGCGACATCCTGATCATCACGACGCCCCATGATGCCGAGCACTTCGCCCGCCTACTGGGTGACGGCTCGCAGTTCGGCGTCAGCCTCACTTTTACCACGCAGCCGTCTCCCGACGGGCTGGCTCAGGCGTTCACGATCGGCGCCGACTTCATCGGCGACGACAAGGTCGCGCTCGTTCTGGGCGACAACCTGCTGTACGGACCAGGCTTGGGCTCGCAGCTCGCCCGCTACAGCGACATCGATGGGGCTGCAGTGTTCGCGTACTGGGTCGCCGAGCCGTCAGCGTACGGCGTGGTGGAGTTCGACGCGAACAGCACGGCGATCTCCATGGAAGAGAAGCCCGCTGAGCCGAAGAGCAACTATGCGATCCCGGGGCTGTACTTCTATGACAACGATGTCGTCGAGATTGCTCGCGGGCTGAGCCCTTCTGCTCGTGGGGAGTATGAGATCACCGACGTCAACCTCGCGTACCTCGAACGCGGCGCGTTGCAGGTCGAGGTTCTTCCTCGTGGAACGGCGTGGCTCGACACGGGCACGTTTGACCAGATGCTCGACGCAGCCGAGTATGTGCGCACGATCGAGCGGCGCACCGGGATGAAGATCGGCGCTCCCGAAGAGATCGGCTGGCGGCAGGGTTTCTTGACAGATGCCGAACTCGAGACCCGCGCTCACGCGCTGAAGAAGTCGGGGTACGGCAGCTACCTGCTCGACCTGCTGCAGAGAGGCAAGTGATGGCGCGCACGCTTCTGGTCACTGGCGGTGCCGGGTTTATCGGGTCGAACTTCGTGCACCACGTGATCGAGCACACGGATGACAACGTGGTAGTGCTCGACAAGTTGACGTATGCGGGGAACCGCGCCTCGCTGGCGAGTTTGCCTGAGGGTCGGGTGCGGCTTGTTGTGGGTGATATCGCGGATGCCGCGGTCGTGGACCGGTTGATGGCGGATGCCGACGCTGTCGTGCATTACGCGGCCGAGTCTCACAACGACAATTCATTGCATGATCCGCGTCCGTTCCTGGACACGAACATCATCGGGACGTACACGCTGCTCGAGGCTGCCCGGAAGTACGGGACCCGGTTCCATCACATCTCTACCGACGAGGTGTATGGCGACCTGGAGCTGGATGACCCGGAGCGGTTCAGTGAGCAGACGCCGTATAACCCGTCGTCGCCGTATTCGTCGACGAAGGCGGGGAGTGATCTGTTGGTGCGGGCGTGGGTGCGCAGTTTCGGCGTACAGGCCACCATCTCGAACTGCTCCAACAACTATGGGCCGTATCAGCATGTGGAGAAGTTCATTCCCCGCCAGATCACGAACGTGATCCGCGGCATCCGCCCCAAGCTCTACGGTGCGGGTGAGAACGTGCGGGACTGGATCCACGCCGATGACCACTCCTCGGCGGTGCTGACGATCCTGGAGAAGGGTGAGATCGGGCAGACGTACCTGATCGGCGCGGATGGGGAACGCAACAACAAGACGGTGGTCGAGTTGATCCTCACCCTGATGGGTCAGGATGCTGACGCGTACGATCACGTCGCCGACCGGGCCGGTCACGACCTGCGATACGCGATCGACTCCACCAGACTCCGCACCGAACTGGGCTGGACCCCCCGGTTCCGGGACTTCGAGGCCGGTCTTGCTGCGACGATCGACTGGTACCGGGCGAACGAGGGCTGGTGGGCGGCCTCCAAAGACGGTGTCGAGGCGTTCTACGCCACCAAGGGTCAGTGATGACGGAGTACGGCAAACCGCTGCAGGTGACCGAGACCCCGATTCCGGGGTTGGTCGTGTTCGATCTTCCCGTGCACGGGGACGCACGGGGCTGGTTCAAGGAGAACTGGCAGCGGGAGAAGATGACCGGCCTCGGGCTTCCGGATTTCGGGCCGGTGCAGAACAACATCTCCTTCAACGACGCTGTCGGCACTACCCGCGGCATCCACGCCGAACCGTGGGACAAGTGGGTGTCGGTCGCGACCGGGCGGATCTTCGGCGCGTGGGTCGACCTGCGTCACGGCCCCACCTTCGGCGCCGTCTACACCACCGAGCTCGACCCGTCGCGGGCGATCTTCGTGCCCCGCGGCGTCGGGAACTCCTACCAAACCCTCGAACCCGACACCGCCTACACGTACCTGGTCAACGACCACTGGTCACCCACCGCCGAGTACTCGTTCCTGAACCTCGCCGACGAGACGGCCGCGATCGACTGGCCGATCCCGCTCGACCAGGCCGAGATCAGTGAGAAAGACCGCAAGCACCCGCGTCTGGCAAAGGTCACCCCCATCGGACCGAAACGGATCCTCATCACCGGCGCGAACGGGCAGCTCGGCCGCGCCCTCCGCGCAGAATTCGGTGACGCCGCGCACATCGAGTACGCAACCCGCGACGACCTCGACCTCACCTCCCCCGACCTCGGAACTGCCCGCCAGTGGCGCGACTACGGCGCCATCATCAACGCCTCCGCCTACACCGCCGTCGATACCGCCGAAACCCCGGAGGGCCGCACCCACGCTTGGGCGGCGAACGTCACCGCGGTCGCGTCCCTGGCTCGCATCGCAACCGAGAACGGCATCACGCTCGCCCACGTCTCCAGCGACTACGTCTTCGACGGCACAAAGCCTGCACCGTACACCGAAACCGACCCCATCGCTCCCCTCGGCGTCTATGGACAGACCAAGGCAGCCGCCGACGCGATCGTCGCCACCGTCCCCCGCCACTACATCATCCGCACCAGCTGGGTCATCGGCGACGGCAAGAACTTCGTCCGCACCATGGCTTCTCTCGCAGAGCGCGGGGTCGACCCGACAGTCGTCGCAGACCAGACCGGACGCCTCACCTTCACCACCGACATCGCCGCCGGCATCCAGCACCTGCTCGACACCGGCGCACCCCACGGCACCTACAACCTCACCGGAGCCGGTGAACCCGCATCCTGGGCAGACATCGCCCGCACCGTCTACCAGCTCACCGGCCACGACCCAGCCCGCGTCACGGACGTGACCACGGCCGAGTACTTCGCAAACGCGAAAGGGCCAGTCGCACCACGACCCACCAACAGCACCCTCGACCTCGCCAAGATCGAGAACGCGGGGTACACGCCAGAGGACTGGCGAGAAATGCTCGAGAAATACCTGAGCACCTAGCCTGGGATACTCGAGGTGAGCCTGAAAAGGGCCATGGACGAGGGGGCAATGCATAGCAGTCGGGTGCTCAGCGCGATGGCGATCATCGCGCTATCGACGGCTGCGCTCGCCGCATGCGCTACCGAGAGCCCAGAGCCTGGTCCGAGCGCTACACCTCTACCATTGACGGTCAACCCGGCGTGCCCGGCTGACTCGACGCCGGTCGGCCCCTCCGCGAGCGAGCTGAGCGACGCACTCACAAACGCGCGTGCCGGTGACACTCTCGCCCTGGCCGAGGCGACCTACGTCGGCAACTTCGAGATCACCACGTCGGGCACCGCTGAGGAGCCGATCACCCTCTGCGGGTCGGCGGCGTCGGTCATCAACGGTGGCACCCTCGACAGTGGCTATGCCCTGCACCTGCAGTCCGCCGATTACTGGCGGCTCCAGGGATTCAGCGTCACGAACGCCTCGAAGGGCATCATGCTCGACGACTCCTCGCACAACGTGCTCACGAGCCTCGATGTGTCGCGACTCGGCGAAGAGGGCATCCACTTCCGCACCGGCAGCTCCGATAATGTGTTTGAGAACTCCCGGATATCCGACACAGGCCTCGTGACCGCGGAGTTCGGCGAAGGCGTCTACATCGGGTCGGCCGAATCCAACTGGTGCCGTTACACGGCCTGCGAACCCGACACGAGCGACCGCAACATCATCCGCGACACCACGATCTTCAACACCACCGCTGAAGCAATCGACGTCAAAGAGGGAACCACCGCCGGTGAGATTCGCGGCAACTCGCTCTCCTTCCCGGCAAACGCAGACGTCGAGTCCGCGGTGAACCTGAAGGGCAACGCCTGGATTGTCGACGCCAACACGATCGAGGCCGAAAGCGGCGACGGCATCCGCATCCACTCGATCCTCGAGGGATGGGGGGCATCGAACGTGATCACCGCCAACACGATCGGCACGCCGACAGGCCGGCTCGGCATCGAGGTCGTCGGCAACGCGCGAGAGCTGGGCAACATCATCGGATGCGACAACCTCACACCCTCGGGTGTGGCGGTCTCCACGAACGTCGCCTGCAGCTAGCCGCAGAGGTTACCGCCCCGTAACGTCCCCGAAAGCCCCCGCTCACACGGCGTCACTACCGTCGCGAGCGGGGGAACAATCGCCATGCGCTCGGGGGTGAGCTAAGCGTTGCCGGAGTCGTTGATTCAGTACGTGGCGTGGGCGCTGCCGTTCGGCATCCTCGGGATCATCTCGTGGGGCCTGTGGGGCACCCGCAAGTTCCTCTCGGCGATCACGCGACCGACAGTGAACAACTTCCGCACGACAGCGACCATCGTCGTGCCGTCCTACCACGAAGACCCCGACGTCCTCATTCGCTGCCTGGGCACCTGGCTGCGCCAGAACCCGAGTCGCATCATCATCGTGCTCGACGTCGCCGACGTTGAGGCGCAGCGCAGAATCGAAGCCCTCGGGCATTCGAACGTCGACGTGCAGATGTTCCAGCACCGGGGAAAGCGCTCCGCGCTCGGACACGGCATTCGCCTGTGCGACACCGAACTGATCATCCTGATCGACTCCGACACGGCGTGGGAGGACGACATGTATGAGCACATCCAGATGCCCTTCATCGACCCCGCCGTCGGAGCCGTCAGCACCCGCCAGAATGTCTATCTCCCCAAGACCAGCGTCTGGCGCCGCGTCGCCGACTGGATCATCGACCTGCGCTACTACGACTATGTGCCCGCAATGGGTCGCTACGGCGGGGTGATCATGGCGTCAGGACGCACCGCCGCCTACCGCCGATCGGTCATCCAACCCCGCGTGTACGACCTCGAACACGAGTACTTCCTCGGCAAGGAGTGCATCGCCGGCGACGACGGTCGGCTCACCTGGCTTGTCATTTCGCAGGGCTTCCGCGTCGCGCACCAAGACAGTGCGCGGGCTCTTTCGATGTTCCCCAGCACCTTCCGTGCGTTCGTGAAGCAGCGCGTGCGGTGGAGCCGCAACTCCTACCGCTGCTACCTCACCGCCATCCGGCACGGCTGGATCTTCCGCACACCGATCATTTCCCAGCTCACCGTCATGCAGATCCTACTGACCCCATTCACGATGTTCGTGGCACTCGCATACGTCGTTCTCTCAGTCCGCAGCGAGCGGCCACTTCTCGCACTGGGACTCGCCATCATCTGGGTCATCGTGGGGCGCGGCATCCGAGGTATTTCACACCTGTGGCGACGTCCCGAAGACTTCTGGCTGCTGCCGCTGGTCACCGGCGTCATCATCCTGGTTGCGCTGCCCATCAAGCTCTACGCGCTCATCACCATGAACAAGCAAGGATGGCTCACCCGAACCGCCGAGACGCAGGGCGGCGAAGGACAGACCGAGGCGAGCCTCCAGACACGCGCCGATGCCCCGTCATGACGGCCGGCCGCGACAGACCCACCTTCACCGCCGAAGAGCGCGGTGAAACGTCGGTGCCTGTCCGCTGGCTCGCCCGCACTGTCATGATCATCGCGATCGGTGTGCTGGTCGTCGCAGTCGTGATAGTCGGCAATGTCGTCGCCGGCAACAGCATGCCCTGGGTCATCGGGCCAACGGCTGCGGCGAGCCCAACCCTAGGGTCGGCAACCGCAGACACCGCGGGTTCGGACGAGCCTGATCCGGCGGCACTCGTGGATGCCGAGGACGAGCGCCTCCGGGCAATGAGCGCGGTCTCCGCCGGTGGCGGTATCGTCGCGGCTCCCGAATACAACACGGTGGTTCTCGGCGCGAGACCAAGCGCCTATACCCTCGACGACCTCGTGTCAGCCGGCGCGGCATCCTGGCTCGACGATGGGACCATCGAGTTGACCCGTCACATCGTCGTCCGGGCGGGCGCCGTCCTCAACCTCAGCCTTCCGGGCGAAACGCTGCGCATGGACAGCGACTCCGACGGGTTCGTTAGCCTCGTGGCGTGGGGCGGAGTACTGCAATTGACCGGCGATGCCGACCGGCCGCTGACCCTGGTCGGCTGGGACGCTGAGGGCGCGAGGCCCGACACGACCACCACTGACGGTCGCGCCTACGTGCGAGCCCGCAACGGCACCATCACGGCCGCGAACGTCGCGTTCGACAGTCTCGGCTTCTGGAGCGGGCGCACCGGAGGCGTCGCCGTAACCGCCACCGACAGCGGAACCGCCGCCGGCAGCTTCTCCCACACCATTCACTTCGGGTTGCAGACCGGGCTCTTCCTGTCTGGGGTCACCGGCGTCACCGTCGACGGGGGCGAGATCATCAACGCAGTTGAGAACGGCATCGCCGTGACAAACGGCAGCAGCGACACGGTGATTTCGAACACGACGATCACTCGCTCGGGCGCCAGCGCAATCTCCATGGATAAGCGCAGCCGCAACCTCACCGTGACCGGATGCATGCTCGCGGACTCGCAGCGCTTCGGTGTCGAAGCCGACGGAAGCGCGCTCGCTGACGGCCCGAACCCCGAGGGATACGGGCTTGATCACGCTGCCGGGTTGACCATCACTGCGACGTCGGTGTCGGGAAACGCCAGAGGGGGCATCCGTGCGGTTGCCATTGACGCGGCGGAGTACGTCGAACTCTCCGTCGAGGAGCACGCCACCGCACTCGAGCTTCTCGGGCCGGCCGACGACGTGCGCGTCGCGGACGGGACACTGACCTCCACCGGCGGCGTCGCTCTCTCCATCGCCGACTCGGTGACGGATGCCGTCGTGACCGGCATGACGCTTACCGGCACTGACGGGGCGGTCTCGGTGGCGGATGCCGCCGTGACCCTTACCGACAACACGGTCCAGGTGTCAGGAAGTGGCCACGCGCTCTCGATCGACGGGGCCTCTACCGTGTCCGCAAGCCGCAATGCGCTAGCGGGCGTCGGGGCAGGTGCTATCGCATCCGGGCCCCGGGCCGACGTATCGGCCGAGGGGAACGATGAGTCGGCCTGGACATACGAGCTCGAAGCCGTGAAGTGGCTCAACCGGCATCCGATGGGATGGATGTGGGCGCTCGTCCTGGTCATCCCCGCAATCGGCGTACCCCTGATCGCACGACGGAACCGCAAACACCGTGAGTTGCGAGCACTTTTCGAAGACGCCGTCATCCGCTTCGGTGCCGCCCAGATCGAGAGCTATCAGCAGGGTGGAGCGATGCCAGTGTCCGGTGTGAGGCCGGTCGAGCCTGAGCCGGTCCCCACCGCAAGCCCCGTCGAATCCGAGCCGCCTACAGCGATCTCGTCGGACTCTCTGCACCAAGCGGCATCCGAGCACGCGCTGCGGCCTTCCCTCGCGCCTCAGCCGCACCGCGAGCCGACACCTCCGGTCTTTCCGCACCCGGCGCCTCCCACAAACCCCTACATCGTCCGAGCCGGATCGCCCCCGGCCGCACCGTCCGAGGAAGAGCATGCAACAGTCACTCCGGCTGTTTCGCCCGGACCGCACCGCCACCACCCGCGAAGCTTCGCCGACCTGCGAGTTGGACCTCTCGCGAACCGTGAGTTCGCCTCGCTCCAGGAGTTCGCCGTCGCCGCCGTGCTGGAAGCCGGCTACCCCCTGCGGACGGTTAGTGCCCTGTTCCGAATACCGTCGTGGAGACTCGAGGTCTGGGTGAACGAAGCAGCGCAGTCGCGTAGAAGTGTCGAGTGAGCAGGGCAAGACTTCTCAGGCGACGCCTGCGCACCATGACCTCACTCGCCCAGCGCGGCATCAACCCCACCGTCGTATCGGACCAGACCGGATGCCTCACGTTCGCAACCAACATCGCCGCCGGCTGGTCCTACTACGGCATGGGGCGCCCGTAGATCAGATTCCTCCGCGGCACACCGCGGGACCCAACTGTGCACGACTGTGACCCAC
>MDTG01071077.1_pt1 | contig 14537 bp, 13 predicted proteins | sample 811421 | NCBI WGS metagenome assembly MDTG01 (sample SAMN05326645, study PRJNA326480) | marine metagenome | isolation source: seawater | place: Pacific Ocean: South East | collected 2011
CGTGATGTCATCACTGTTTTCTCGCCGCCAAACCGCCGAGCGTGGTTGAGAAAAAAAAATCGGGAGACCAGGCGTTCTCGACGAGAGTTTGTGCGTCGTCATGAGGAAGCCGTCGTGTGCGCGGTGGCGATGCCTTCTCGCTGTGTCGTGTGCCGCAAGTCTTTCGATGATGATGATGATGTCGAGAGCGGGATTGGACGCATTCAACAAAGCGTCGTCGTCCAATGGTATACTAATAAAAGAGGGGAAAGCGAACAACGATGCGGGGAGGACGCTCGAAAACAACCACCACTTCGATAATAATAATGTCGCGGACTTTGAGGACGACGACGACGACGAGGTTTCATCGACGATGATGGTTCGGTTAGCGTCGAGCGAAGCGCCGGTCAAAAATGTCGCCAGAAATCCAAAAATGTCGACCGAATCCTGTGGGGCAAAAAACGCGGGAGACGGGCGGCACGCGCGGGCGTTTCACGGGACGTGTGTCGGCATGGCCGCGACTAAAATCGAGGACGATCCGTGGATGACCGTAGACGTGGGCGAGGAGGAGGAAGAGGAAGAAGAAGAGGCGATGGAGCATTCGATTTACTCGATCGAAATATGGGTTGGATTAAGAAAATGTAACTCGATCAAGTTCGCGGAGAACGAACGGTGCGAGTGGATGAAGATTACGGACGAGAAGCCGATGGTGGTAGAGCTACTGTTCAGAAGCGACGATGATGACGACGAGAACGTGGACGAGAACGGCGTCGACGTTTCGCCGGAAGAAACGAAGAAGGTTTTCACGGACGACGGACGATTGGCGTATACGTGGGACAACGTTCAGATGTATCGTCGCGGTAAAAAAAATACATCATGGAGTAAACGACAGCGCGTCGTCAAAGGCGTTCGGATCTCATTACCTGGAAAACAGAGACAATTGAGCGTCCAAGAGGTTAAAATTTGGGCGAGGACAGAATCGTCGTCAACTTCATTAATTTCAACATCGATGATGCGCGCGTGCGCAAACGACAAAATCGGCGACGATTGCTCCACGGATTTGACCATCGACTGGGCGCATCTCCCGCAAAACTTTCTGTTTGCTCGAAAAAACTGGAACCGGACGATGTATAAAAGTTTGGAAAAGTCAATCGAAGAGACGCAATCGTCGAAGTGCAACACTCCCAGAGAGGCGCGCACGGATTCATACAACATTGGCATGGGAGGCAAAGGTGCCGGGTTTGCCTCGACCATTCATTTCTTATCCGGCTATTTATCCGACGCGCATCTTGAAAACAAACCGTGGGTTTTTGGCGGTCGATTAAATTACGCGTATAATCGTAACTGCGCCAACTTAAAACGAGCGGGAGACGTCGAGTGTTACTTCGAGCCGTATAGCGCGTGCGGTAAAATCAAACGAGCCACGTTTGCGAAATGGAAACCGTACCCGGCGAAAACCAATCGATGCACGATGCCTCGAAACAGATGTCGCGATCTAGCGCCTTGGAAGCGAGTTCCAACGAACGTTAAAAATTATTATTCTTCTCAATCCCCGTCATCGACGTCGACGTTGTCGTACACCAAAGGTTTATTTTTCTTTCGATCGGCGATTGTCGCTCGCATGATGCGATTGAATCAGAAAACAGTAGAAGAGCTCAATTTGCACGCGGTGAAAGAAAGTATAGGGTTTAAACATCCAATCATCGGCGTGCACGTTCGAAGAGGTGACGCGTGCCACACGACCGGTAGGAAAAATAGGTGTCGATCGTTCGAGGAGATGTATTTGCCACACATTAGAACGTTATCGGAAAAATACGGCGTCAATCGAGTCTTCTTGGCGACGGATGACGACGTGTTCTTACGAAACGTGAGGAGTTCTCCAGCGGCGAACGAGTTTGAGTTTGTGAACGTTAACATGGACCGATCGGTATACGCAGCCTCGAGACTCATTGAACGGAGGACAGAATTGTATACGGAAAAATCAAACGTCGCGCACGAGATGACTTTGCAGGCGTTGACGGATATTTTCTTGCTCGCCGAAGCGGACGCGTTTATCGGGCATTTTCTGTCCAATTTGAGTCGATTGGCGATTGAGTTAAGCGCAGTAGAGAAAGGATTCGTGCCGCCGTTCGTCAGCGTGGACGGGCAGTGGTGCAGGCACTGGAAGTTTTGCCGATGAGAAAAGAGCGCGGAACAAAAAAAAAGGAGTAGTAGTAGTCTTAATTAATAATTAGCGAGAGATTGTAGAGTGTTGTAGTAGGTACCTACCTACATAGTGGTACCACCCAAGGGAGGGTATGGTAGTTCATAATAACCATATTCAATGAAACATTTAGTAAATAAAACTCAATGCGATCGATGTTCTCTCTTTTGGTGTTTTAAAACTAATCATCTTCTTGCAAGTCACCTTGCGCCCACTTGACGTAAAAGTACGCGCCCGGTTGTCCCAACGAGTCGTTAAAGACGGAGCCGATGAATCGAGAGGACACGACGTCCGGGCACACTTTCGCCATTTCTTCTTGCAATCCAGCCGGATCTTCTGGAATTTCCGCCAAATCAATCACAGTGTACGCCACTGGATCTCGAGACGTGTTAATTTGCTGCAAAATGTTGACACCTTTGGATCCCAAAAAGGATGTGATTTCGCCGAGCGCGCCGGGCACGTTTTTGTTCACGATGGTCAATCGAGCGCCAGATGAGTTCACGTGCGGTGCCAAAATGGTCGTCGGAAAGTTCACGGAATTGCGAATCGTCCCGGTTTCCAAAAAGTCCATCAAAGTTTCTGCGGCCATCGCGGCAGAGTTGTCTTCGGCTTCCTCGGTGGACGCGCCCAAGTGCGGCAAGACGATCAGGTGCGGGTCGTCGCGCAACGCTTCGTCCGTAAAATCGGAAATATATTTACCAGTCAACATTTTAGAGTCGTACCCGGCTTTCATGGCTTCACCGTCAACGATTTCACCTCTGGCGAAGTTCAAGATGCACACGTCCGGTTTGCAAATCTGTAACGCTTTGGCATCGATCAAATGGTGCGTGACGCCTTTGATGTACGGGACGTGAATGGAAATATAATCGGAAACTTTGAAGAGGTCGTTGAGGTCGGTGACCCTAACCATTCGGTCGCCTGGTAAAGCCAAAGCGGCATCGACGGATAAGACCGGATCATAGCCGACGACGTTCATGCCGAGACCTAAAGCGGCGTTGACGACGCTATGTGTATTTATTCATGAAGTTTACAAGAGGAGGAAAAGTTAGCGTTTTGATGAACTTCGCGTAAACGACGACGAACGACAAATTTGAAAAAACGGGTCCGATACGTTGAATGGATTGTGCCTCGAATGGATTTTCGATCACGCTGATTCAGAGTCAAGAACAGACTCTAAAACGTCAAACATCTAATCGAGATTTCGTCACTCCCGTTGGTGCGCGAAGAAGAGAAAAAAACAAAAGAGAGTCGCGTAGTTATAAAAAAAAACGCACCGACTCCCGATCGCTCCTAATCCGATAACCCCGATCGTCTTCCCTTGAATCTCCTTCCCGCCAAAGTTTGCCTTATCCTTCTCGATCCTCGTCGCGATTTTCTCGTGCTCGCCGTTTTCTTCCACGTTGATCACGTTCTTCACGTGGTTCGCGCCTTCCAAGATACCTCTCGACGCCAACAACAGCCCGCACACGACCAATTCTTTCACCGCGTTCGCGTTCGCCCCGGGAGTATTAAACACCGGAATACCTCTCTCGCCCATCTCTTTGACTGGAATATTGTTCGTCCCTGCGCCACATCGAACGATCGCTCGAACCGTTGGTTTCACTTCGCTCACTTGTAACTTGTGCGAGCGAAGCATGATGGCCATCGGCGGTCCGGGCAAGTCATTCTCTTCGCCCGCGACTTCGTATTTCCCGCGCGGGAACTTTTCCAAACCCGTCGGAGCAATCGCGTTGAACGTTTTCACGTTGAACGACGCGCCTGTTGGTGTCGTTTTCGTAAAGCAGCACACAATGAAAGATAAAAAGAAAGAGTAGTATTTTGAGCGGGTCAGTATTTAGTAGCGGCGAGTCTTCGAACGCTCTCTCGTTCTTCGATCGACGAAGAAGACGTCCTAACATATCGTCGATCGGTGCCCATCGTTGGTGGTTCGAGTGGCTCTTCTACCCGAGCCACGTGAGCATCCACGTTTGAGTCCCGCACGGTTCTACCACACCTCGAGCGTCGCTCGCGGTACGTACTAAATATCTCCTTTTCTCCTCCTTTTGACGAGTCAAAAAGCGCTCGATAAAAGTCCCAAAAATCAAATCGCGTACCGTCGTATCCTCCTTTGCTCGCCGTCTTTTGTTCGTCTCCGGCCGTCGCTTCGTGCTCTTTCCTTTCCTTTGCCAGTTGGAGCATTTTCGTCAGCATGGCGATCTCGTCGTCGGCGCCTGGAGCGGCGGCGGCGGCGGCGACGACTGAGACATCATCGATCCTCGAGCCCACTCGCCGATGATGGGCATCCGAAACGCCGCCGAGAGGACGACGAGAGGAGAGGACCGATCGGCGCCCGGTGAAGCGACGGGAGGAAAGATCGATGCGCGCGTGAGACGCGGAGGTGGTCGGAGACACGGAATGGGACGCGGATGCGAAGAACATGGCGATCAACAATTGTGACGCTTTTTAAGAGGCATTTTTTGAAAGACAAAGGGTTTAAATTTGGGTTTAGGTTTTGGGTTTTGGGAGGGTTCTCTTTGAACACCAAATGCGATATACTTTCGTTGGTGGTGGTGGTATTAGTATATGTGTAGTATACGCGCATGTGATGTGTGCTACTATACGTACTTTTTATAGTTTTACGACGCTACTTTTACCACTCGTCCAACAAAATAAACTCGTCGTTGTTCACGTCTCTGACGCCGCCGCCGCTCTTCTCTCCCGAAGAAGAAGAAGAAGAAGAAGAAGAACCGCCGCCGCCGCCAAAACCGCCAAAACCGCCGGAAACGAAGTGTTCCGTCCCGATGGATTCGATTATTTTTTTACCCTCGCGTCTGGTATTTTCGTCGTACGGCGCGTACGGTAAGCGGAACACGGGTTCGGCGCATCCTAACATCGTCAACGCCGTGTTCACGCCGATTGGATTCGGTTCTTTGAACAACCATCGCATGAGAGGAATCAAGTCGTCGCGAAGTTTCGGGTTCGGTTTCTGGCCGAGCATGAGTTCCTTCATGAGTTTTGGAGAGACGTTGGAGGTGACGGAAATGACCCCAGCCGCGCCGGCGTCCCATTTCGCGTCGTGCGCCTCGTCGTCGTTCCCGGACCAACACGCGACGCCCTTATTGGCGTAATTGCGAATGCGCTCGTTGCCTTCGCACTCCTTCACGCCGGCAAAATTCGGGTGCTTCGCCAACTCAAAAATAACTTCCGACGGTATATCTTGCGTCGTTCGCGCGGGGACGTTGTACACAATCGTCGGTCCGAAATCTAAAATCGCGTCAAAATGTTTCATCAATCCAGCTCTGCTGGTTTTCCCATAGTACGGGTTAATTTGCAGCGCGGCATCCATCCCAACCGCGAATCCTTGCGACGTCGCGTGTACGGCTTCCCTCGTCGAGTTCGACCCGGTGTTTCCGACGACGAGTAAATCGTCGCCGTATATTTTACTCGTGTGCGCGATCAACATGATGTGTTCGTCCCAACTCATGAGTTGCCCTTCCCCGGTCGTACCTCCGACGACTAAACCTTGCACGCCGCCGGCTATTTGCTGTTCGACCAACGCGTCTGCGGCGTTGTGTACCAAAGGATGAGAACACGAATAATATAAGAAGAAGAAGAAACAAACAAACGAACAAACAAACAAACAAAGATCGAAAAACCCGACGAGAAAACGAGGATCGAGACAATTGCGCGCTGTTGCTCGCATCGTATTAAAATGCGGAAAAAGAAAGACGACGACGATACGACGATACGACGATACGCGCGTACCGTATTTCTGCAAATCGATCTTCCCACTCTTCAAATACGGCGTTTTAATCGCCGTGATGAGTGCGCATTTCTTCACGTCCTCCACCGACGCGGAAGAACCCCGCGTCGCGCTCGTCCCCCACGACTTTGCCGCCGCCTGGACGACGACGCCAGCATCGCGTCGCTGCGGCGTCCCCGCGAGAAGAGACGACGACCACCCTGCGACACAACAAGCGCTCTTCTCGTTTTGATGACGCGATGAAAATGACATTTGATTTTGTCGCCCTTTTTTGCGACCACCAGACGACGTAAACGACGACGACGAGACCGACGACGACCGACGCCTCGTCGACTTTTGAGCCCTGGCGACAGTGTTGTTGTTGTTGGTCGACGACGACCAACAAAGCGACGACAACGCCCGAGAGGGGGTGGCGCTCAAGGACGACACCAAAGACGCCATCATTTTTGTGCCGATTTTTTCCCCAAAAATTTGGTTTTCAAAACCACAAAGAAGAGAGAGAGAGACCCTAAACCCTATGTATGTTTTGAGGCGTGAGACCCCCTTCGATTCCGAAAGGAGAGAGAGGTCTTCAAAAGCGTATGGAAGAGTCTTCTTCTTCCCTCTTTTTCTTCGCCAGATGATTTTTGGTACGAGAAGAGCCACCAACTCGCGATTGATGATAAAAACGATAAAAAAGCCAAAGAAGCGGCATCGACAGATAAGACCGGATCAGAGCTGACGACGACGATCATGCCGAGACCTAAAGCGCGTCGCGCGCGTAGAGCGAGAAGACTACGGATACGCGGCTTGTACTCAAATAATAATTATTATTATATAACAATAAAACAACTCGACCGGCGTAGTAGTACTACGAAATAAATAAACACACGCCGCGGGGCACGAGAGAGTGTTTTGCCGCCCGCGCGGAAGAGACGCAAGGAATCCAACGACTTTAATAACGACGCCCGATTCGACGCCTTTAGCGTCTCTCGTCTCCTTTTTTTGCTCGGTTCTTTTTTTAAGGCGCGGCGCGCTCTCAAGGGGCTGAGGTAGGAGTAGCCGCGGCTAATTCATCGATATCTTTCATATTCAGGGGCGACATCGATGACTTCCAGGTCAATAAGATACCCACGACAAGGAAGAGGGCGCAGAAAACCTGCGGCAGCGCGAGAAGGAGCATGGTAAATTCCCAAGCTTCGGAATGGGATACTCCGTCGCAGGCATTCGTCGAGGCGTGGCCCTTGAACTTCATGCACTCTTCTTGCGTGTCGAATACGCGACAGTGATCGTCATCACCTCCGTGATCCCAGCAGTCGTCGAGAAACCAGGAAGCGTAATATAGGCCATCCCCCCAAGGGTCGTTTCTGTCGACCGTTGGTTCGTGACAAATTTTCGCGCCCAAATCACAGCCGGAACCGGTATGGACGTGGTGACAGTTAACTTTTTGCGAACACTGCGCTTCGATCCAAGAATCTTCCGAACCATAAAAAGCCCCTATCGCGCACACGTACCAAGCGACAGAAAAAGAGGAAAAGACAAGGAATCTTTTACTCGCAAGCGTCGTTTGACAGCAGCACACGTGCACGAAGGAGTAGACGACCACGGATATAGAGGTCAAAGCCCCAATGATTGTTGCCGCTGCGCCTTCCTCGCCCATAATTTTGGATTCAGCCATGGCACCACGGGTCGTTGCCAATCCAGAGATGAGTATTATGGCCACTGCATTGTTGTTTTGTTGTATTCGCGAAGACGCGCGATGAGAGAAGAAGAGACGTCAGCGTCAGCTTTGAGGCATTCGTTTGGACAAAAGTACTTTACGAAAAATCGAGCACGGCACGGCGGTTCGCTTCGCGCGTTCAAACAAAGACCACGAAAGAACTTCGAGAAAAGAGTCGCTTTCGAAAGCGACGGTGGTGTCGCGCAGATCCACCGCAAGGGTAATAACGTGGTCGAAGAGGACAAACAATGCAATTGGAGTTTCCCCCCCGGAAAATGAGGGCAAATGATCGAATTTGATCCGACGACGAAAGACGCACCGATCGCGTTCGCGATCGCCGTAAAATACGTCCAAAAACACCAGCCGGAGCACATGCAGGCTTGGGTACAGTTCGACATGACGACGACGACGACGACTTTTTCTTTGTTTTCGTGTGGGGGAAACGTGTCAATTTAATTAAAAGTCTGGCGCTTTTTTTCTTCTAAATTTAAAACAACGGTCGACAGACATTAAGGTAAGGCGTATTTAATAGAGAGCGTGTAGACGACGTTCCGATCATGCCCCGACTTTTGTCGTCGGTCAAAACGTTCCACCACGCATCTGCACTCCTCTCTCGCGCGCGCGCGTACGTGGGTCACGCGATACGAGACGTCCTTTTGGCTCGTCGAACCCGGCGTTTAGAGGAGAGGACGACGTTTTCGCTCGCTCGCGAAAGGACCAAATGTATTTCTGCAGTAACGCCTCTTTTTGTGTCTTGTGTTGACCAAAAAATACGACGACGACGATGGAACTCGAGCCGCCGATCCATCGTCGTCTTTCTTTCGACACCGCCAAAGAAAACGACGCGCGACGTATTATCTGAGCACCCCGCGAAACCCGGCGACGCAGAGCGCGAACGTTCCGAGGAAGACCACGGACGTCGTCGCGAGAAGGAGCGCGCGAGATTGCTCGAGATCGAGCACGTCTTCTTCCAAAAAGGAAAGTCGCCTCTCGACTGCAGCGACGCGATCGGCGATGGAGTCTCGAGGGGTGCCGATATCGTCGGAACGGTCGTCTCCGTCGTCGTCGTCGGTGCCAGAGTCGCTCGGCCGTGGCACCCCGAAACGATGGAACAACGCGTCCATGCGCTCGAGTGTCGCTTTCAAGGACTTTGTTTTTGTGAGGAGAAAAAAACGCACCGACCAAAAAAGCGAAACGAGCGCGAGAGAGACGGCGATGAACGTAGGTACAATAAATACAAAACACATACAATTGCAACGACACAAAATACACACATTCTTTCTTCCTCCATCTCTGTGCTTCTTTCTCACCGTTATTTAAAATAAGGATCTCCTCGGCGCGTGATCTCCTTCGTCGTCTTCGGCGTCTTTGAGGAGATCTTCGAAGACGGTCCCCGACGCCGCGCGTCGTTCGTTAGTCTTCCATCCACCGAAATGTGCTTCTCTATGCATTTCATCCACTCGCCTAAAGTCATTCCGAACGCGCAACGGTGCTCCTGGTGGGGTTAAATGTTGCGGATCTTTTCTATTTTTGCTCGCTTGGTCCGGCGTGCGAAACTCGAATTGCACATTTTCATCGTCGTCGAGGTTGTTTTTGTCAATCGGACGCGGCGTTATCGCACCTCCTTCTCGAAATTCTTCTTCTTTATCTTTTTCTTCTTTATCTTCTTTATCTTCTTCTTCTTCTTTTAGCACGAGCGTGCGTAGTAAATTGGTAATGGGTAATGTCAAATTCCCATCGTCGCCGCCGCTTCGATTCGAGTGCGCGGCGCGTTGATGTGGCGTGTTCATCGTATTTTTCAAAATCGGAGACCGCGTGATCGCATTCCAATCTCGATAATCGCACTTGCTCCCGCTGCTCGCATTATTGTCTTCTCCGTCATCCTCTTCATCGTCGACCGAACTCGCGCTCGTCTTCCCCGCCGTGCTCGGCGTCCTCGCGTACCCGTCTCCCATCGACAAAGGTCCATCCGGACTCAAAACCGCGCTGCTCGACATCAAAGACGTCGCCTTCTTCGCGAGTAGTACTTTCTCTTCTCTCAACTTTCGCTCTTCCATCCACAACTGCTCGTAAAACACGCTCCGCCATTCCATAAAATAGAGTTCTTCTATCCTCTTTCTCTCCTCCTCTTTATTCGTCGAACGAGAGGTCGGCGGCGGCGCCGTCCTTCTTTCTTCTTCTTCTTCTTCTTCTTCTTCTTCTTCTTCTTCTTCTTCTTCTTTTTGTATGCACGTCAATCGGAGCAGACTTTTCGCCGACGGCGCGCCTCGGCGTTTCGTCATCTGCGTCTCGAGAAAACTGAGCACAGAGTCTTCTTCTTCCTCCTCTTCGCTTCCTCTCTTTCTAAAGTTTAGGGTTTTTTTGTTGTGGATGAATTCGCCCAATTGTCGAATGCTTGTGCTCTCCGTCTCGGGGTTCCCGTTGCACGCGCTCGCGACGAGAAGGAGCGCGCGTTTGACCAGGCGCACCAGGCGTGGCGGGAGCTCGCGCGTGGTCGCGTCGTCAAAGTCGTCGTCGTCAAAGTCGTCGTCGTCGCGGAGTTGTTCTCGATTATGATGATGATGATGATAATGAGTGCACCCCGTTTTTGAATGTTGTTGGTCGAGAAGGCATCGAATCGGAGGATGGAGTCCCGACGACTTTGACGACGACGACGACGGGCCTTTGACGGGAGAAAACATCAAAGTCGCGCTTTGAGTGTCTCGAAATGAAGAAGGTCTCCACAACAACAACAACAACACAAAAGAGGGCGCAAACAAAGCGGGCTGCTCGAAACACCAAAAGCGTGTGTGTGTTTTGCTCTTTTCCTTGTGAGGGAGAGAGAGAGAAAAAGAAAATTTTGAATTTTTTTGTTTAGGGTTTATGATGACAGTACGAAAAACCCACCCCTATGATAGTACATACATTATTAAAATTAAAATTATTCGAAAACAAACCCCGAGGAGTGAGTTGCACTCCATACTCGACGACGACGAGCGAAACGAAAAGAAGACAGTGTTGTTGGTGTTCTTTCTGCATCTAGTCGTCGTCGTCGTCATCTTCGTCCTTCTCGAGCAAACGCCGGCGCGCGTCGGATAATTCGCCCAACATTCGCTGCACGGCGAACATCTGCGGAGACCCCGGAAGAGCGCGACCGCCGCCGCCGAGAGGGAAAGGACGAAGAGGAGAGGAAATGGGAGCAGGAGAAGCGTCGTCAACGGGAGAAAGCTTTTCGGCGGCGTTATTCCGAGCCTTTTCGATCGTTTCGAGCATGCTTCCGACTGGAGATGATGTGAGTTCGGTAGATTTTTTCTCAACCGCCTCTCGCGCCGTGCCGAGTTGTTCCATCATGGCTGATATGGCCGTTTGCGCTGCCGTTTCTTTCTTTTGCGCCTCCGATTTTGTTCGGTTGATCACGGATAGCATTTGTTCATTCTCGTTCCGAGGAGATGATGAGAAGGGCATGCTTCCGACTGGATATGATGTGAGTTCGGTAGATTTTTTCTCAACCGCCTCTCGCGCCGTGCCGAGTTGTTCCATCATGGCTGATATGGCCGTTTGAGCTGCCGTTTCTTTCTTTTGCGCCTCCGATTTTTTTCGTTTAACCATGGATAGCATTCGTTCAATCTCGTTCCGAGGAGATGATGAGAAGCGAGATCCTTGATACGCCTGATTATAGATGCCTTCGTCGTCGTCGTCGTCGTCGTTTTGAAACGTGGCAAACGTTTCTGGAGATTTATAAATGTCATCGTCATCGTCATCGAAACTAACCTTCCGGTCGTCCAGAAACGCGATAGAACGTTCAGCTTGATTATCAGCCTCTTCGATTCTTCGTATTCTCTCATCGTCATCATAATTTTCATCTTCTTCTTTTCTCAACGAGCTTAAGCGTTTGGCGTTTCGTTTCCAAATGGCGTTGATCTCTTTCAGCTTTTCCTTTTTCAACTCTTCTCGACCACGCGGCGTCATGTTCACAACCAAGCGTCATAACTTCTTCAACTCGATATTTTTAATTTTCATTCCCAATTCACCAATCGCTTTGACGTGCTTTTTGAATTTCAGCGAAAGTTTCGTTGTGACGTTTGATTTGAAACTCGGGCTTCCTCTCAATTCTTTTCCAGTCGTCCAAAAAACAGATTTAATTCGCTGAGAAAAGCGCGGTAAAGAGCCTTTTGATCCTCTCCTCATGCCTCTAAAAGACTTCATCGCACCCATCATGTTTTTCACGAGCAAGTCTTTGTTCGATAGGCGCTGTACGGCTATCGCGAGCGTAAACCACAACCCGAACAATGCCGTAGCGACGACTGAGTTACTCCGCCACAGGTAGGTCAAATCCCATATGGTTTCGTCGCACAAAGGCACCGCGCTCGCGAAAGCTTCTTTGACAAACTGGCACGTGAGAAGCTTTTGAGTATCGGGAACAATATCCACGAGCGAAGTAAAGGAAGATGATAAGTCTACAGCTTCATCATACGCAACCTGAGGAATCTTTGCCGGCGACAAATTCTCGCAGCCATCTTCTTCAATTCCACACGACGTGTATGCATCTTCAAAATTAGCCGCAGACACCGAATGACTAAGCGAACCGAATGCGCTCCACGACATGTTACCGTATCCACACCCACCGCCGATACCTTTAACGGTCGGCCAAAACGTAATCTCGTTGTCATTTAACTCATCCAGAAGGCTGCCCGTATAAGCCGAACAGACTGTTTTGGCGTAATTCGTTTCAGCATACTTCCCCGCGGGATCGCACGTTTTTTCAGCACTCACTTCGATGTATTCGTGGCAAACGAGTGGTAAACCCATCAACGGATCGTTCTCTACGATGAGACGGTTCATCTGGTACGCCCTGTCCACAATGTTTTCCCTCAGAATACCGATTGAACGCACTGCGATTGGCGCAGATACACAAGGCAATATATCCATCAAATCTACATAACCTTCACCCCCTGGTTCGATGAAAATTTGCATGGAATAACACATATCATTCGTCATCGTCCCCATCATTGTGACGCCAGACCATAACAACCAAACTAAACATGTAAACATAGATATCATTACATTCAAGATTATAACGAGTTTCCATTGATCTATGTATACGAAAAACGCACTCGTAAAGGCGAGTAAACTTATGAACACGCTCATGATGATTAGCGATGCCTGCATACCAGTAGAACTCGACGTTAATCCAGATCTGACACTGTCGTACGAGTCTTTAATGTTTGCGATATCCTCGTTAAGTTTCGTGACAAACATTGTCACGTTTTCGAGAACATTCTCTCGCGAAAGAACTTCTTCGATTTTCAACGTCGATTCCTCGACTTCAGTCACGGATTTAAGCATGACGTCGCCGAACTTAATCATGGAATTTTTCACTCGCATACCCATGGTAAACACGGCAATGCAACCGCAAAACACCACAAGCGCCAACGCGATTATTAATTTCTTCATTCTCTTCAGTTGTTTGATTGTGAACGGTTTCGGTCTGATAATTTTCAAGCACGCTTTGGGAAATAGAGATTTGCTCCGCTGCATTTTTTTGAGTTGTCGCCTTGTGTATATAAATGCTGTTCCGAGAATCATGATTAATCCAAAAACAGCGCAGCCAAATGAAAATATACAAATTATAATGCCTGGCAGCGCTTGTCCAAGTAGCATGCCCATATAGTCCGGATCTGACGCCGGGTTTTGAAACTGCCCTTTGTATTCCAAACCAGATCTCGGATTATACCGCGGCATTGAAAAGAGCGTCTTTGGCATGGAAGTTTTAGCCGAGGAAACGAAAGCACTTTCAAACGGATCTTCGTAGTCATCCGTGATGGAAGTACCGTATTCTTCATCCGATACACGATTACCAGAAGTCTCCGTCGAAATCGGCGGTGGAGTCGGTGTCAACGTTCCCGAAAAATCAATAATAAATGGCGGAAGAGGTGGAGGCGACAGTGGAGGCGGCGACGGCTCTATGAGCGGTGGAGGTGGATAAGGAAAGAGCGGTGGCGGAAGAGGTGGAGGATTTGGCGGAGACGCCGGATTTGGCGGCCAAGGCGGCGGAGTAGGCGGTAGTGGCGGTGGCGGTGACGGCGGTGGAACTGGAGGCGGCGAAGGAGGTGGGGGTAATGGTGGAGGCGGCGGCGACGGCGGCGGTGACGGCGGCGGCGGTGGAGGATAATACTTGACCACCGACGTCGGCTCCGCGACGTTTGAAACGTCCGACAGACCTTTAGCTTGGAACACTTGAACGAATACCGATGATTCCGTTTCAATGATCGTGTCTTCGATGTTTTGCACTTCTTCGACGTAATTGACTGCGACGCTAAACTGTACGTGAACTAAACCGGCCAAGAGCGAACGCCGGGATGTACTTCGGCGCCTTCTTTTCTTCGAGGACGTGGCATCTGTGATACTATCGATAATAACTTGTGACGGAAATACACCGATCATCTCCGCAATGGCTTCTATCAACATACGCTGCTTTTCATCGTCAAATTCTTCCGCAGAATATCCGTCGACATCCATATTTACCTCAATGCCCGCTTGCGCCGGTGGTGGTGAGGGTGGCGCGGAAGGCGGCGGAGAAGGTGGCATAGAAGGTGAGGGAGGTGGAAATGGTGGTGGAGAAGGCGGGGGCACAGGTGGTGGTGAGGGAGGAGGTGGACTCGGCCGGGGAGGACTTGGCGGAGGGGGCGGTGGCGGTGAGGGAGGAGGTGGACTCGGCGGCAGAGGGGAAGGCGGCGTTGGGGGAGGCGGCAGGGGGGAAGGCGGTGGTGGCGTTGGGGGAGGCGGCGGCGGCGGCGGTTGCGATGGTAGGGGTGGCCATGACGGCCACGGCGGCCATGGCGACGGTGGTTTCGGTGGTGGAGAAGGAGGAGGCGGAGAAGGAGGAGGCGGAGAAGGAGGAGGAATAGGTGGAGGGGATGGTGGAGGTGGCGCAG
>MDTG01046614.1_pt1 | contig 14536 bp, 6 predicted proteins | sample 811421 | NCBI WGS metagenome assembly MDTG01 (sample SAMN05326645, study PRJNA326480) | marine metagenome | isolation source: seawater | place: Pacific Ocean: South East | collected 2011
ATAAATAAATTTTCATTATGGGTATATATTTATCTACGATAAAATGATTCAACCAGAAAACACTTTTATTAACAAAGTCTTGCAGTGATCTTCTTTGATCAATTTATATTATTTCGCAAAGCGAAAAAATAAATGAGACTTTGTTAATAAATAAATTTTCTTTAAATACAATATTAATAATATAACCAAATGTTCTATCTATTATATATATTATTTGGATATTATTATCTATTAATTAATTTGTAATAAGATATATCTGTTATTACAAATAGATTCACAATTTCAATCAAAATCTATTTAAATGATAGCTATCATTTTCTAATAATATGGGATTTGACGGGTTAATTTCATTTTTAATAAGAAATTTACCAAATGATGCATTTGATGATATAGATTTGAATATAAATCATAATAAATTATTATCAAAACATGTTTTGATTGATATTTCATTTATATTATATAATTGTTATTTAGAAGTTGAAGATGATATAAATAATATTTTAAAATATATATGTGGTATATCATGTTCGAATTATTCGAAAATAATAAATTTGATAGAAGCACAACTATTATCTAATCATTGGAAAAATGTCGATATAAAGTTAGATGGTCAGGATCAAAATGAGATTTGCAATAATTTTATTGAATGTATATGTAAAAATGATAATGAAATTATTGATAATATAATGTTAAAGAATATCAATGATAAATTAGAAAATTTATTAGAAAATATATTTGCATTAGATTTTGTTGATAATGTTGTTTTATTTTTTGATTCGATACCTAGCTATTCAAAAATATTGGAACAAAGAAAAAGAAGATTAAAAAATTATATGGAATCTAGAAACAGAAAGGAATATTATAAAGAATATTTTACAAATTTAAAAAGCAGAATTATTTATGATGAAAAAGATGATTTTGAATTTGATTATTTTAGTTGGATTTCAAATAAATTTAGCTGTAATAAAATTATTGATTCAAACTCAATATTTATAAAAAAATTAAAAAGTCATATTGTCGATAATTTAAATTTTGATAAAGAAAAAAATATAAAAATAAATGTTGATAACGAAGAATATGGAGAGGCTGATTATAAAATTTTTAAATATATATCAAATAATAATTTAGATGATATCATAACAATTTTAAGTTGTGATTCAGATTTGGTGTACCAAATAATTACACAGCAATTAAATTATAAAAGCATGGATAAGGATATAAAATTAAATTTATGTAAATTTTACATAAATTCTTTTGATCATTGTCAGCACTATAATGCAAATAAAATAATTAATAATTTAAACTCAAATTATAAAGAATGTAATAATTGTAGTAAAGAGGGAAATTTTTGTCTTGATTTTATGATAATCTTGAACTTTTTTGGGAACGATTTATTACCTAGTAGTTTTGAAATTGGACCAGAATTTAATCTTAATACATTAATGAAAATTCATTATAATTCTCTTGGAAAATTATCTAAATCTCTTGTTAATTCAACTAATGAAAATGACAATAACTTAAAAATTCTTGATTTTAATAGTTTAAATTTATTTTTAAGAGAAATTAATAAAAATTCTATTTTTACAAAAATTGTTTTATTAAGATTTTATAAAATTCCATATAATATTGTTAGTATATTTACAGATAAATTAAACTTTAATTTAATTGATGTAAAAAATTTTATGGAAGAATATTTGACTTTCAAGGGTTATATTGAGCATCAAAAAAAGAATAATCAATTAGATTTGAATGATATAAGGTATATAAAATATATAGAATTCAAGAGTAAAATAGAAAAAGAATTAAAAGTGGAATTTAAAACAAAAAGTAGTATATCAGATGTTTCCGGTCAAGTTCAAAATTTAGAAAAGTTAGAATTTGAAGATATTTTACTAAAAAATATAGAAGAGAAAATAAAAGATCCATTAAAATGTAATAATTTACAATACAATACTAACATGTCTAGTATAATGGTTCAATTAGAAGTTTTATTAGAAGAATATCTAGATTACACAGATCTTGATAATTTAGGATTATTAAATAGTTATGAAAGTTTAGATATGGATAATAACATGTACCAGAATTTATATAACTATATTTCTAATAAGTCTAATTTAGATAGAGGTACATATTCAAATTTTAGGTTAATAAAGAATGATAATTTACCAAAAGATTTTATAAATATAAAACTTGAAGAAAATTTAGAGAAAACATATTCAAAAGAAATCAACAATCAAGAAAAGATAATTATTGATTTTAACTTAAAAATAGAAGATAGTAATGAAGAGCAAATAGAGAACTATTTAATGATGTTATTTTACATAGTAAAAAATTTTTTCAATAATATGAGTAATTACTGTTCAACGAATTTAAGTGTTTATAAATATGATAGTGTTCCTTCATTAAAAAATATAATTAAATTTCTTGATAATTCTAATAAAGATGATTTAGTTAAAAAATTTGATTTAGAGGTTCAGAATAGTATTATATCCAAAGATAAATATTTTAATCCTATACTACATCATTTGATAATCACACCTTATTTACTTGAATCTAATTATATTGATTTAATGAATAATAAAGATATTTTAAATGAGATTATAAAAAAATTTGATAGTATATTGTCTAACATATGGAGTTATGAAAGTTATAATTTTGAATTTATAAAATCAAATATGTTTATTAAAGATAAATTGAAGTATATTGATCCTAAATTAATTTTAAATTCTTGGAATGAAATATTAGTTAGCATTCATAAAACAAAGAAAATTGAATATAGTGAAAATCTATTAATAAATTATTAAAACTGTCAAAATTTTTAATCAAAAATAATAATTTTCGATTTAAAATTAATTTCTATTATAATTTAATGAGTAAAATGAATACATCGTATTCTATAGAAGTTGCAGATAATGAGACAAGAAAATTTATTGGAGGTAATTTAAATAATGATATTAAGTACGTTAGTATTGAAGATGAGACTATTGATAAAAGTTTTTTGATAGTTTCAGTAAATGTTGGTAGTATAGCAGAAAATTTAGAACTTCAAGGCTTAGCTCATTTTACAGAACATATGTTATTTTTAGGAAGTAAAAAGTATCCAAATGAAAATCATTTTGATGAATTTGTAAGTAAAAATGGTGGTTATAGTAATGCATATACTGATACATATCAAACTGTTTATTATTTTTCGGTACTAAATAATAGTTTTGAGGAAAGTATGGATATATTTTCAAGATTTTTTATTGATCCACTATTTGATGAAAATTCTGTTGATAGAGAAATAAATGCAATAGAATCAGAACATAATAAGAATATACAACAGGATATATGGAGAATATCATATTTAACAAATATTATATCAAAAGATGGTAGTATGATAAATAAATTTTCGACTGGAAATTTAGAAAGTTTACAAAAGCCAAATGTAAGAGAAGAAATGATTAAATTTTATAAAAAATATTACATATCATCAAATATAAAAATATCAACAATATCATCGTTACCTTTAGGAGATGTTACAAAAATGATAAATAAATATTTTGGACAAATTGAAAAGGCTAGTTTAAAAGATATTAATAATGGTAAGATTATAAATGAAAAACCTTTTTATAATCCAGGATTAGAGATGTTTTTTTTAAAAACTGTCAATAAGACTAGTTTTTTGATTTATTTGTGGGAAATTCCAGAAATAAATGATTATTATAAAAATAATTTGGCACCATATTTTTTAAGTGATATTATTGATAGTGGTAATGAAAAATCATTAAATAATTTTCTTATAAAAAATGGATACATAAAAGGTATTTCAGTAAGAATAGATGATGAAGGTAAATTTGTTGTTTTCTTTGATTTAACTGATATTAAACATTGGAAAGAAGTTAACTCTTATTTTAAGTATTTTATGCAAGAATTAAAGAACCAAGATTTTGAAAAGATATGTGACTATCAAGTAAAAAGAGATAAATTATTATTTAACATAGGTACTAGAACTGACTCGATAGATTTGGCTTTAAAATTAGCAAATAACTTGCATAATTATTCAATTGATAAAGTAAATGTTGCTACTAGTTATCCAATTAGAGTAAATTTAAGTAAGGTTAAAGAGTTGGTAGATATAGTTTCTAATTTTTCAAATGTAAAAATAATATTATGTAATGATAAATCTATAAATTTAGGTGGTATAGATTCATTACAAAATTTTAAAACAGAATCATATTATAAATTAGAATGGAATAAAATACAAAATACAAGTAAACTTTCTTTGGATAAAGTAAAGAAATTTGATTTTAAAGTTGAAACTGACAATCCATACCTTGATATTAAACCGGTCGTGAATAAGGATATAGATTTAGTATCTAGTCAAAATTTTCCAAGAAAAGTAGAATTAATTTCAAAAAAGGTTGAAAAAAAGAGTTGTGCTTCAAATGAAGTATGGTTTGGCAATTCTTATGAGTTTAATGAAGCTATCATTTATACAAATAGTATTTTTACAAATATTGATTTAGTCAAAAATCTAGAAACATTTATATTTACTAAGATATTTGTTCAATACTTAAATTATAAAATTACTCTTGCATTTAATCTTGAAAATGAATTAGGATATGTATCTTCTATTAATTTCAAATTCAATCATTCAAAAGTTGAATTATCAATATCAGGATGGAATATGAAATTTGAAAACTTTTTTATATCAATTATGAAATATTTAAAGAATATTAATTATGAAAAGTCAGATAATTTGATATTAAAAACTTTATTTAAGAATATGGAAGATGAATACTTAAAGGTTTCTAAAGAAAATCCTTGGCAATTTAGTGATTATATTTTTAGTTTGAATACAACTGAAAATAGATATAATTATGAAAATGTTTTAGATTATTTGGGTGATGATAAAAATAAAGATAAATTACAATTAAAGTTCATTTCTAATTTTAGTAAATTAAACAATATTATATTTAATGAATCTAATTTTAAATTCTTTATGTATGGTAATATTGATGTAAATATCTTAAAAAAGAATTTACATTTTTCAGATTACTATTTCAATAATTGTAGAAAATGTTTACTAAACAAATCTAATTTATTATCTAAAGATATTGATATTTTACATCCAAATAAAGATGAGATAAATAATTGTTTTTCATATTATTATTATATTTCTGAGTTTTCAACAAGTTCTATTTCTATGTTAATATTATTTCAATCAGCAATTCAACAAAAATTTTATGATTCATTAAGAACTAAGCAACAATTTGGATATTTAGTAAAATCATATGTAACAAAATCTGATACAGATTATTATTTTGTTGAAAAGATTCAGTCTGAAAGATCAATAGAAAATATAAAAACAGCAATTGATAAGTTCAATAAGGAATTTGTACAAAATTACAAAGAAGATGGTTTTAAGGAATTAAAAAAATCAGTTCATGATGACTTAAAAGAACCAGATAATTCAACATTAGAATCATTTAGTAAATTTGTTAATGAGATTTCTAACAATACATATTTATTTGATAGAAGTGATTTATTGGCAGAAAAAGTAATTGATATAAGTTTTAATGATTTTATGAAATTTATGAATAGATTTTTAAATGAAATCAAACCTAATAGCATATCTATTAGAGGAAAAAAAATGAATAAAAATTAGTTAGAATAGAAAAAATGAAGAATATGTCAGATAATAAAACAGATGCTGAAAAGAAACTTTTAAAATCTTCATTAGAAGGTCAGAAACAATTAATGAAATTTGGTGAGTCTTTAGCAATTCAGAAACAGATTGATGAAAGAAGAATAGATAAGGATGAAAAAATTGGTAAATATATAGAAAATTTGGAAATAGTTATTCCTGAAGGATTAAAGAATCAGGACTATATAAACTCAATGCGAGATTTCTATGAATCTAATAAAACATTCATAGAAAAGTATCGAACAGTACAGACGTTTGTAACTTCACCTAAAGATTATGATGAAAAAAAAATTCTTGAAGATATGATGAATTTATATTATGGGTATAAATTAAAAGAACAGTTTAGAAAAAAAATAGAAAAAGAACTAGAAAAAGAGAAAGAATCACATAAGAAGACACAAGATTCATTCAATGATTTGGCAATTGAATGTTCAGATCGCGAAGAAGATATTGAAAAATTAGAATTAATAAAATATAAATATGAATGTATAATGATTGGATTAGTAACATTGTTATTTATTTCTAATCTAGTTTTGTCAATATATTTACATTATGGTCCTGAATCATTGTATGATGATACATTAGCATTAAGTTATAATATAGGATATTGTTTTTTCTTGATTTGGTTGATGGTTAAGAATATTATTGATTTCACAATATCAATGTATACTGATGTACCAGAGTATGTAAGATGTCTCTATTTTATAACTGTAATTATATTATCTGTATTAGCTTACTATCATAAGATATCTTTTGGTATGGTTCAAGACAATTTTTTAGAAGGATTTAATTTTGTTGTAAATTTATCAAAAAAATTATTAATTGATTTTATGGGAGGTATAAATGAAAAATTAATCAATTTTAAATTAAGTATTACACAGAAATTTAAGAAAAATTAATAGTAATCATCATCTTCTTCATCGGAAGGAAATAATCCGGAATTACAATTTAATTCTTCTTCATCATCATAAACATTTGCTTCATAAAAAATTTCGCAATCTATTGCTTTTTCTTTGAGAGAGTTTTCGAATTTACTTATAATTTTGTATTTTTTTTTAGCTAAAGACCAAATATATTGATCTACTGTATTTACATGAGGATATGTAGCTAGATATAAAAATATATCGACAAATCTTCTTTTATTTGGTAAATCTTTATGTGAACAATAACGAACTGCTCTACCCATTATTTGTTTTAATCTTGATATGTTCCAATAAGGCTCTAAAATATGAACTTGTTCAACTCTCAATAATGAAACTCCTTCTTTAATAGAAGGTGTACCTAAAAATATTTTTATCTTTGATCCGTTAATATTTTCTTTTTTATTAAAAATAGTTTTAATTTCATCTTTATAGTTCAATGATTCGTCGCCAGTCCAGACAGCATAAGACATATCTGATTCACCATAGTCTTTATAATCTTTATATCCATGACGATTTAAGAATTTTATTAGTGATTTTAATCCTCCTAATTCTTTGAAATTTGAATATATAAAAACTGGACCAGTTGATTGTTTTATTCTTTTATAAATTTGATAGAATTTTGTAGAATATTTTTTTATATTTTGAATCATCATTGCTTCTTTTGTTAATGATCTAAATCCGTTCATTCCAACACTTTTATTTGGAAAAGCTATATTTGATAACATTCTTGGTCCAATAAAAAAATTATTTGGTAAATTTAATATATCAACATTACGAAAAGCTCCTCTTACCATATTATTTTCACTATAAGTTGCTGATAGATAACTTTTATATTGAAATTCACTCATTTGACATCTTATAACTTTAAAATTTTCTTTAGGAAAAGTTTGAGGAGGAGCTCCTCTATAATAAGAAACCATTCCATGAATATAATCTTTAAACAATTCTATATTTTTAACATTATACCTAACTCCTTCTTTGTTTCTTCTTGGTTTTAAAAAATTACTATTAAATAAATTTCCAGTTGGTAATGGGTTTTCAGGTTTTAATAAATTTAAAAGTAAAGCAATTTCTTGTGGTTTATCAAATATCGGAGTTGCAGAAAGTAGAAGAATTCTAGTCTTATCATCTGATTTCATTATTGTATTTTTAATATTTTTATAAAAAGTTCCGCTTTCAGATATCATATTTTGAATTTCATCAACGATAACTAAATTATTTTTAAATTTAATTTTATTGTCATTAACAAGCATACTAAATTTATGATAACTATAAATTTTGTATATTTTATTAATCTTATTGTTTGATTTTTTAATAATTTTTTGATATGTTTCATCATTAGGATTAAGTTTTAAAAGCTTTTTACGATTGTCTGAACTAATATATTCATCACCAGGACATTCTGATCTAAGTTCATCTCTAAAATTATTTATAAGAGCAGCAGGAAGAACAATTATTATATCAAGATTTTTTTTAACTTTTTCTGCAATAGTTATGGCAGTACAAGTTTTACCTGCTCCAATTTTATGATAAACTAATAATCCTCTTAAGTTAGATTTTTTAAAAAAATCTCCAAGAAACTTTTGAGATGGTTGTAATTTAAACTTTTTTCTGATACAAAGTTCTTCCATCTTCTTTTTTTTATTCTTTTCTAATACAGTATTTAATGAATTTGATTTTAGAATCTTATCAAGTTTATTATCATCTATTATTTGATTTTTAGAAATATTTTTTTCAGAATCATTTGTCATAAGCCTATATAGCTTGATAGATTTTATATTTTATTAATTTGTTAATAAATTTTCTTTATGGGTATATATTTGATTTTGTTAATCTTCTTTGATTACAGCCATAAAACATTTTTATTAACAAAGTCTAGCTATAATTGTGAAGCAAAAATCTTTGTTAATAAATAAAAATTGATTTTAATAATTATTTCTATTTAGAGATTACCTATCCTTTATGATAGGCGAAAGTGATATGATGGCTGCAAATAATATGATAGCAAATGGCGTAATTGGTTTTGAAGAGATTATGAATTTACCTTCTTCTAACGCTAGTAATAATAACCAACAATATATACAATGGCATAAATCAAAAAATGATGATTTTACTAATATTAGAAAAAAAGTATCTGATAAATATGGTGAATCTTTCGATTTTCTAATTTTAGCACAAATAATTAATAATAACTTTTATGATTTAGATAATATTAAGTCTATTTATGATGTAAAAGAAAACTCTTTGAAAAATTTAAATTTGGTAGGTGATGATATTGATATTTTTATAAAATTATACAGGAAAGAGTTTGAAAATTATGATGGTGAAATTTCTGATACAAAAAAGGAATATAAATTTAGAAATCTATTCTCTTTTTATAATAACTTACTATTACATCCAAATATGAAAACTTTGTTAGATAAAAATCCAGATGATTTTAGCTGGTTGTTATCAATTTTAATAAAGATAGATAGGGCACAATATTTAATTTTTGGTAATTTAAAAGTTGATAGAATATTGAAGAGTATGAGTGATATTCAATGTGCAGAATTTTATTACAATGTTACTTCTATTTCAAATCTTCCTACTTTTTTAAAAATTGATAAGATGATAGATGTAAATATTAAGAAATATATATTTGATACTTCTAAAAGTATATTATCAGGTGCTAGTAGAAATTCTGATTTAAGAATTTTAAAACATGTAATTAAAAATATAAATAATTATTATTCAGATGAACTACATCTGAAGTCATGTATAAATTCTGTTATTTCAGGTTGTTTTTCTTCAAATATACCAATTAAATTTACAATGAAAAGATTAAGATTAATAAATGATCATATTAGTCTTTCTCCATATTTTGAGATAATGATTGGTTACATACAGAATTTTGATACGATGATTAGATTAAATAAATATTATGGAAATGAAAAAAATTTTGGTAATGATAATACATACTTTAAGATTACGAATTTAATATTTAATTTTAATTTTAATTTTGGGTTTGGTGATATGTCACTTGTTGATAATATATATTTAAGGAGAATAAATGAAACAGTTAATATTTTTAATAAGTTAGAACATAAATCAAAGATGGCGATGTGTATATTTAATAGGACTTTTATGTTTTGGGGTTTAGATTTTCAGCTATTTTTAAGTAATTGTCCATTCAATGTTATAAAAAATACAGTCGAACAAATGTTAGATAAAATGAATAGAGAAAATATATTCTTAAATTCTGACATATTTAAATTATTGGGTTTACTAGATAGAAGTACATTAACAGATTGTGTTAACGATTATATAATTAAGAATTTCAATCAATTCATTAACAACAATATTAACAAATCTTTTCTTGTTAGAATTTTTCCATTTACAAAATATTTTGAATGTTCTAATATAAAGATAAAAAATAAGTTGTTAAAAGATATTGAAGATTTTAATAAAGGAAATAATAAAATTAGTCCTAATAAAATTAATTCTATGAAAAAGTCTATTGAAAAGTTTTCTGTTAAAGAGATTAAATATTTTATTTCTATGAATAAGTTAAAAATTTGTTTGATAAGATATGTTAGGAAGTTTAAAAGATTATTAAGATTAACTAAAAAATTAGATAAAATGAATGAAACCTCTATAGAAGATAATTTTAATAACAATATTGATAGAAAAACAAACAATATAAGTTATAAATATTTTAGTAAAGTACCGCCAAGACATTTTATGATTAATGAATTAGACTTTTATAAAAATAAAGAGGCAATTATAAGAGAAAAGGCAGATGGTTATTTGGTTGATTGTTTTCCCAATGATATAGAACCAAGTTATGAAGAATTGTTCAAAAATAACATGTATTCATTAAAAGCAGAATTTATTGAAGAATTAGATTTATATTTAGTTTTTGATATTGATATTGATAGTTCTGAGGAAGAAAGATATAAGTTTTTAAGGAATTCTCACGAATTTACAAGAGAATTAATTCCAAATTTAGATCACAACTATCTAATAGATTCATTTGGAATATTAAGTCACTATATACATGAAGAAAAGAAAAATTTTGAGAAGTTTTTAGAAAGACCTTATACAAGTTATAGATGGTATCCAAAAGCTGCTTGGAAAATATTATTAAATAAATCTTTTATTAATGCATTGAATGGTGTATGTAAGATTGATTATCCAGGTTGCAATAATGGAAAAATAAATTATGATGGATATATTTTGTCAATTTTAGATAGTAAAAGAGAGTTGAAGATTAAACCTTTAGTTCATCAAACAATAGATCTAGTATACAAGTCTGATAAAAGTTTTTATGATAGAGATAATTATTGTTGGGATGATATAATAAATTTTGATACTTCAAAACTTAAGAAAAAAGGAATTACATTAATGAGTGGAAAAATTTATAGGTTATCACCTAATCTTAAATCTCCATTAGAGTTTATTATTGACAGTAATAGATTTGATAAGAAAAAGGCTAATTCAAATAAAATTGTAAATTCTGTTATTAACTTCATAAATTATAATATGAATAGATATGATTCTAAAGATTCAAATGAAAGTTTATTAGAATCTAAATTTTATTATCCGAAAGTTGATTTTTCAAATAGTATATATGAAAAGTCTGAGTATTGGAAAAAGTTAGTAGAGAAACAAAATTTAAATTTATCTGATTATCTTAAGAAGCTTATTCCTGAACAGAATAAAAATTGGTTAGATCTTGGTTGTGGATCTTTGAAATTAATTAAATACATAAATAGGTTTAAATATAAGGGCTATATGGGAATTGATAATGATTATGACCAATTAATGTTGGGATTAAACAGAATTGATCAAAATATATTAAAGTCTAGTAAAAAGTTGAGTAAATTTGATGAAAGTAGAGTAAGAATTGTTCATGGCGATCTAAAGGATATTTCTAAAAGTATTGATTATTCTTGGGATACTTTAGGAAAAAGTAATAAACTTATTTCTGAAGGGTTTGATTATATTGTTAGTAATTTTTCAATTTCACATTTCATTTGTGATAAATTTTGGGAAGATTTATCAAAATTTTCGAAACCAGGTACTAAATTTTTATTCAATTGTTTAAATGAGAAGATTATAAGTTCCCCATGGTCAAATATAAGTAATGGAAAAGAATCATATATTAAATATTTCGATGGTTTTGTAAAAATAAAATTTGAAATACACGATGAAGAAGTAACTGAAGAATATTTACCATCAACGAGAATTGATAATTACTTAGAAAAATTTGGATGGAAAATTGTATTTAAATCTAAGCCATCTGGTGATGATTTAGATTCATATTATAATTGGTATATTGTATCTTTAATTTAAATAAATGAAAAAGCTGAAGTTCCAGATGATTGTTCAAAAGCAGATAGTCCGTCTTTATTTTGTAAAATAGATTCATCATTAGAAACGAAATTACTTGTATATCCTATAATTCCATTATTATCTGTTTCTTTTAGATTTTCATTAAAATTTGATGTTTGGGTTGGTTCATTATAAACTTCAGTATTTTCTTTTTTGATTCTATGATCGTCGTTAATATCACTCATAGCAAGATCTTCATTATATTCTAGGATTCCATTATTTTCTGCTGAATTAGTAAATCCTTCACTAAGTGTAATTAAATTTGAGTCATCATTCATATTTTCTAAAATTTGTTCAATAATTTTATTTTTAATTACTGAATATTTTTTAATTTTTTGCATCGATATTTGGATTAAATTATTTTCAACAATATTATTAATAGTTAAATTTCCTTTAATATTATTTATAATAAGATTACAGATAGTTAATGCAAATTCTTCGTCTTGTGAAGGTATTAGTAAATCCATATTTTGTCCATTAAACATAAGGTCTATTTGATTTGTTTTCAGGAAATTAACCCATAATCCAACAACATTAAGTATATTTGTTCTATCTGTAGCTTTAAGTAGTGGTACTAATGATATAACATAATGATGATTAGGAATAGATTTTTGATTAAAAATAATATAATTCCATGGTTTAGGAAGATTATTAGTAAATAAATATCCATTTTCTGTTAATTTTGTAGGTTTTCCATAAACAGGATGGGTAAATTCATTTTGAAATTCAACTGCTTTAATTTTATTTGATTTTACAGATTTTTTATTATTTACAAGAATTCCCTTAGGTAACTTATGTTTTTGTTGTATTTCATCCTTTTCTGATTTTTGTTCTTTATCTTCAGTTATTTTTTTATCACTTTTATCTGATATTTCGTTTAAATCATAATAATTCAAGTAAATTTGATATATAATAATTAAAAAAACAATAACTATTAGACTTTCTTTAAACATATAAATAAGTTATATATTTTTTTTTATAATTAACTAAAATTTTATAAAGTTTAATTTTATATTTATATTTAGTGAATTTATTTGCTATGCAATATTAAATCTGATTTTCAATTAATATTTTGCTATGCAAAATATTTCAAAATATAAATACTTTTTAAAATAATTTCTAGTGATAATTAATGGAAAATAAAATTATAATATCATTTTCAACGATCCCAACAAGAATTAATGATATAGAACCAGTTATCAAATCTTTAGTAAATCAATCTATGAAACCTGATAAAATATATTTAAATATACCTAAAGAATATAAAAGGTTTAATGAAAAATTAATTGAACCTGAATTTTTAAAAAAAGAAGAGTATAAATGTGTAGAAATTTATTATATGGATAAAGATTATGGACCCGCTTCAAAATTTATAGGAACATTACTAAATCCTGATGTCTCTGAAAATGACTATATTTTTATAACTGATGACGATGTTGAAAAGAAAGATTTTTGGTTAAAGACTTTATATGACAAATTCATAGCGTTAAAACAAACTACAATATGTTCATTTGTTGAGTTAAATTTAGGAAAAGAAATAATATGGGGATATATGGGATATGTCTTGAGAAAAAAAATGGTTAATTTAAAAGATCTTTTAAGTTTTTTTGATAAAATTGAAGATGAATGTTTTCTTGTTGATGATCATTGGTTTACTGGATACTGTCGTTATAGATCTATTCCTATTTATAATATACCAATTAAAAGACATCTTGAGGTAAATATTCCTTTACCATCTTCTGATTCATTAGTTGCTCTTGAAGGAGAAAGTCATAGAAGAGTTGTTTCTAATAAATGTAGAAAATGTGTAATGGACAAGTTTGATATTGAAATTCCTTTTTGGTGTTGTATTGGTTGTTGTAAAAGAGGAAGAAGAATAGAAGAATTTCAACCTCATGATGTAGATGATTGGGTGAAATATAAAGCTAGTTTTGTTCCTTCTGGTGATAGTATTAGTGAGTTATATGATAGTAAAATATTTGATAATAAATTTAATAAAAATGAAGAAAAAATAGATGTTAAAAAATCAATATCTACAAAAGAAACTTTAATGGTTCTTATATTTTCTTTACTAATAGTTAAATATATTTTATCATTAGATAGAACTTATAATTTAGGAATTGTAAGAGGTTTATATAGTATAATATATCCTTTATTACTTTTTTTAAGAAAATTTGTAAATAATATGAATGATATTGAAACTGAAATGTTAATTTATAATGAAAGATCAATATATTCTTATATGATTGTATCTATATTAATTTTAGTATTAATTTTTAAATTTGATTCAATCAAGAGAAACTTTAATTCATTGGTTGGTAAACCAAATATAGAAAATTTTGAACTTGAAATTCCAAAAATATTAATTCAAACTTATCATAAAAAAGAAAGTATACCATCAAAAGTATTTGAAAACATAAAAGAATTTGCATCTGATTATAAGCATATAATATTTGATGATGATGAAATTATTGAGTTTTTAAAGAAGAACTACAGATCTGATGTACTAAAAACATTTAATTTATTAAAAGGAGCTCATAAAGCAGATTTA
>MDTG01123262.1_pt1 | contig 14536 bp, 6 predicted proteins | sample 811421 | NCBI WGS metagenome assembly MDTG01 (sample SAMN05326645, study PRJNA326480) | marine metagenome | isolation source: seawater | place: Pacific Ocean: South East | collected 2011
AGTCGCCCACCGAAAGCGTTCCACAAAAGACCAAAAAGCACTCGCACAAATGCCGATGACTGGGCCGGCGACGCGCGGACGACGAAAGGATGATGCGGGAACGGTCAACTCTTGGGACGCGTTTTGGCGGGATGCGGTCGAAGAAAACGAACGGAAAATGAGAGACGCGAACAAGGCGCATTTTAAAAAAACCGGAGACGAGAACTTTGCAAACGACGACGGGGACATGAGCGACGCGGCGTACACGCAAAAGTGTCTCGAGTTAGACAGAGGCGTACCAAGGAACGCGATCTATTTGTCCTGTTCTGGGTGTGGGTGCGAAAAAAAGAAAGAGATTATGATGCAGCTGGAGTGCGCACAGTGTTTGGAGCTGTATAAGGAACGTAAAATGAAAGTTGTCATGGACGCATTCGAGCGGGCGTTTTTTTGTTCGAAAGAGTGTTTCGTGGAACACTGGACAGAGCAAAGAATGCGACACGGGCCGGCGTATTCGAGAGCGACGAAGGAAAACGGGGAAGTGCACCGATTTGAGGCTCACGACGAGGGGTGCGGAGCGCTGTGGGATCACGGTTTGTTGAAGAGGATGTATTTCCACGAGTGCGAGCCGAATACGAAATGGGACGACGACGATACGAAGAAGAAAGAGGAGAGAAAAGATGAAGAAGACGCCGTCGATAGCGATAAAGAAAACGAAGAAACTTTTTGATATGTGCTAAGATATATCGAGCGATGTGTGTTTAAATTTGAGAATTAAAACATAATCTAACCCTGTACCATACTACGTGTGTAAAAGAAAAAAAATAAACGTTCGTTGCTCTACACTGTGCTAATGAACGCGAGGACAGCCTTCCCTCAACCTAAAGTATTATTTTTGCGATGAGTTTCTCTTTGTTTCTTTCTCGTTTTCGGTATCATCGTAGGAAACGATTCCTCCCTCAAGTTGTTCCGATGCACTTTTCTTTCGGTTGTTCCCAATAACAGGTTCTACCAGTAAGTGTATGCGTTCAACCAACCGTCCGGATTGCCTCTCATGAGCGCCTTTCTAATCTCATCGTAGGTGAAGATAAACATGGACCATGGCACGGCCGGGAACCAATGCAAGATGTGCAACGGCATAGTACCAAAGACGGTGTTCAAAGGTGAAGCGTATACCAAAGTCGCCCCGAGGACGGTTTCAAACAACAAACCAAAGTTCATGAAATCGTTTTGTAAGCCTTGCTGAAAGAGAGAAAGCTTTCTCGTCTTGCAAATCAATAAATCGGCCCATTGGACGATGATGATGGAGATGAAATACGCGCATTGTGCATATGCTAACGCATTCTGTTGGTATTCCTTATTCGGCAAGTTTTGTTGCTGGCCGTTCCAGTAATACTTAGCGCCCACCGGAGCTTTGGCGTTATCGTCCGCGAAACCACGGTCGGAGAAGCCCCATGTTTGGTCCCCGGCGCAGAAAGCAGCGAACTTCGTTCTTTCCTCCTCGGTGATTTTATCCGCCGGAATATTGGCGTAGTTCGAGCACGCTCTGTTGCAAGTGTAGTCACCTGCACCTCTGAAACCAGAAGCGGTGAACTCGACGAAAGGATCGATATTGAGGCTAGAGGAAGGTACTTGGCAACCGCCTTCGCAGTAACCTGGTTCGTAATCTTCAGCTTCACAGCCAAAACCACAATCTTTTGGGCTGCCGTCACCGTTGATAGTACACATGACAGAATGCTTGGCCCATTCCCAACCGTTGCCCATCAAGATATTTGGCGCGTAGCCATAATCGTTGAGGACAACGATGTAGACAAAGAAGCCCGCTAAGGCTTGGATCATACCGATTTGCAAGTACGCGAACGAAATCAATCGAAAGTTGACCAAACGATCGGTTTGTGCATTTCTCGGCGGACGGTCCATGATATCTGCCTCCTTGGTCTCGTAAGCGAGAGAGATGGCGGGAACCATGTCCGTACCAAGATCGATACAGAGAATCAAAACTGTCGTCAATGGCGACGGGATTCTCGCCGTCATGAAAATCAGAAACGGCGCAATTTCCGGAATATTCGACGACAAAGTGTACGCAATAGACTTTTTCAAGTTATCGAAGATCAATCGCCCCTCTTCAACGCCGTTGACGATGGACGCAAAGTTATCGTCCATCAAAATCATATCAGCCGCTTCCTTGGAAACGTCTTTACCAGCGATGCCCATGGCAACACCTATATCACCCTTCTTCAACGCCGGCGCATCGTTCACACCATCACCAGTAACAGCGACAATTTCACCTCTGCGTTGGCAGTTCTCAACGATCAACAACTTGTGCGCCGGTGATACTCTCGCCCAAACGATTTGTTTGTGATCCAGCGCTTCGTCCCACTTCTTTTGTTGTTCAATCGGGTCGGCAATTTCAGTCCACTCACGAATGGTATCGCCTTTAACGACGATAGCATCGCCGGCATCAATATTTTCTTGCGAAATGATGTTGACCTGTTTCGCAATGGCCGCCGCAGTGATCGGGTGATCGCCAGTAACCATGTACACCTTCACGCGAGCGCGGTTACATTTGATGACGGCTTCCGGGACGCCTTCTCTCGGAGGATCAATCAACGAGATCAAACCAACGAAGGTCAAATCGTCCATGGTAAAGTTCGGAGACGGTTTGCTGGAAAACTTGAAGTCATCCTTCATGCCGGTCAACTCTTTGTAGGCAAAGCCCAACACGCGTTCACCGCGGCCGCCCAGACCTTCGTACGCTTCCGTGTACGTCTTGTTGTACGCCGCGTTAATCTCCTTTTTTTCGCCCTTTGCATAATACGATTTGCACATGCCAAGCACCCTTTCCGGAGCACCCTTCAACACGAGTAACGGCGGTCTACCAGCACCCTGAGAGTGAATGGACAATTGCCACTTGTTCGTGGAGTTGAACTTGATTTCGAAAATCTTCGGGCACGCGGCTCTGGTTTCCAAAGCATCGTTCAACGGTTGCACGAGCTTCAACAAGCCTTGCTCAGACGCGTCGCCAGTCGCAGCTTGTTTCAAGATGTTGAAGTTTGGGTTATTCATTTCCGCCTTCAAGTCCATGTACGAGCCGTCGTCGTTTTTAGTCAAAAACTCGGCATTGTTACACAATGTCGCGACTTGCAACAATCGTTTGAAAGCTGGGGAGCTTTCGTCGTAGTACGGTTCATCCGCAGGAGTTTGCTTCAAAACCGCCAAATCCGGAATGTTCTTCCCGGGTGGACACAAATACGTTTCGTTATCGACCCATGCATGCATAACAGTCATTCTGTTTTGCGTCAAAGTACCAGTCTTATCAGAGGCAATGATAGTGGTCGAACCCAAAGTTTCAACCGCTTCCAAGTTCTTCACCAAAACATTTTTCGTGTGCATTCTCTTCGCTGTCAACGCAAGGGATACGGTGACCGTCGCCAACAAACCCTCCGGCACATTTGCTACGATGATACCAATCATAAACACAACGTTTTGGATAATCTCCAAGTTGGTTAAACCAACGACGAAAAACACAATGCCCAATGTAATGGCGACGGCGGAAATCAACTGGATAAACTTGGAGATTTCGATGTTAATCGGCGACGCTTCGTTGGACGTTTCTGTGGCCAAACCGGCGATTTGACCCATGACCGTGCGGTCACCAGATCCAATAACCACGCCTTTCCCGGAACCCGAGTTGATAATCGTGGTATAAAAGCACAAGTTGCTCGCCTCCAACGGTTGCATGACCAAGTTACCTTGCGCATCCTTGGCCAAGTCCGTCGAACGATCTTGCGGTTCAGATTCACCAGTCAAAGAAGAGTTGTCGACCTTCAATTCGTTCGCCTGCATGACGCGAATATCCGCTGGCACCGAGTCGCCGTCGAGCAAATCGACGACGTCCCCGGGAACCAACTCCCATGCATCAACAACCGTATTCTTACCGTCGCGAATGCACTTACACTTCTTCGGGATCATATTTTTAAATCCTTCCATGATCTTCTCCGACTTGGCTTCTTGCAAATACGAGAAAGTTGCCGTAATAGTTACGACGACGTATAAGACGATGCCCAAAAACAGGTTGGTTTGATCCTTCTCCGGATCGATACCATAGCCAATGAAACACAAGGTCCCCCCAGCTAACAACAGGCCCGCAAAAAAGTTTGCAAACTGCATCAAGTACTGAATGTACCATGGAGTCACTGCTGGCGGGGTCAATCGGTTCTCACCGTATTTACCGCGGTTGATTAAAACCTGTTCGCTCGATAAACCTTTCTCCAAAGTGCACCCAAAATGGGAGTAGAGCTTTTCTGCCGGCCATGTGTGCTCAACAAAATCGATGTCTTTACGCAAATTCGCTTTGCGCTCATCCTATGGATTATGCGTAGAGAGAAAGAGAAAATGTGCGTGTGAGTTTTAAAGGCTATTGATGGATACATCGATCAATCGAAAGTGGAGTAAAAGGAAAATTAAAAAAGTGCGGAACAATCGCAAGACAACTGGCCAAAACGATGGATAACAACCTCAATCGTAAAATCGCGCGAAAATCACACGCAAACGAATAGGTGCGAACATGGAAAACGTACCTCGGCCGCCGTATCTTTCTTCGAACGCGCCATTTTGTATGGCGTTTGTGATTTATACACGAAACTTAAAGCCTAGAAGATTAGAATAGAGAGAAAAGAGGTCAGATATAGAGGAATAAAAAATAGCCGACAAAAAACAAAGGACAAATCTGAAAAGTCGCGAGGCGAAATGTGCCTAGTAGGTACCGAATGCGACGTTGAATCGATCGATTCGAGACGTTTTAAACAATCGAGTAATCATCGAGAGCGCATCTCGAGCACAAAACACGACATTGGTTGAATAGACACCATTGGTATGTCTACTTACCTTCGAGAAAAAAAGTGAGGACGTTTCGTAAAATTTGTGACTTTTATTCCTCGACGGGGAGAAAAAGTGACTCGTGAAAAAGTGACACGCAGCTTCGTCTTCGTGCAACTGCGAGTTGAACTCGTAAGTACTCGAATATATGGCCATGCCAACTAAAGGTACCATGGTACCACCCACCCTGTTACAACTACAAGCTATACACACACACACACACACACACACACACACATGTATAGTAGTTGCATACACATATCTACGTGTATATTTTATGATTACGACTACTATTGCACATAGAGCAACTCTTTTTCTCCTAGCTTCGAAGGAATTAAACGATATCGTGTTTCAGCTCCAATGCGTTGCATATTCTCCCGATACAACACGCTGCGCTCAACGGGTACTGTGAAATGCTTATGAAATCATCCGTCCAACTAACGTCTACTTTTCCATGCGCCATTGCTCCCACACAAAACACTACCGATTCTTTATCTTCTCTTAAATCGTTTGTGACAAACTCTCTCATGCGTTTCACCTCGGGCGAGCTAAAACTAAACCCGACTCGTCTCGAGCCGGCGGCGAAGTATTTCGTCACCGGTTGCTTGACGACTTTTAACAGCTTATCGGGTCCATTGGACGCTCTCACGGAGAGTTTTTGCAACAGTTGCACGAACAAACCACAAAATCGTTTAAACGTTCTCGGTATTCTCGTGTGTGGACTGATTTTAATCAACACATTTTTCTGCGTGTTCACGTACACCGCTTTCACTTTCCCGGCTTTGTTCAAAGGAGAGTCAAGTATCGCCAACAGCGCCTGATGGCATATATCCGGTCGGTAATCTCCGGGTTGTTTACCGTGTCTTTTTATGAAATTGGCGTGGTCGTCGCAGTTTAACAGAGCGTAGCCTTTGCCGATTTTTGCGGTTTCTAACGTGGCTTTTTCGAGAACGAAGGTATACCCGCCCGTGGCATCTTGGTCTTCTTGTTCGATGTCCTCTGACGGCGCCTCCATTTGTGTTTGCCGATGTGTCTCGGGAAAACTTTTTGCTCTTTTCGTGTGTCTGTGAATATCTTCTCTACTGAGGAGAGAGAATATTATTATCGTAACACGCGCGCGCGGTGTTGTTGATTTGTGTTTGCGTGTTTAACCTACCCTCTTCTGCGTGTGAATATCTCCGCGCGCGATTACTTCAATTTATTATTCTCAGTTATTGTAATGAAGAATTTGGTTGAGTAGCACTGCACGCACTTACGCAAAATATATACATTCATTTACAAATCCACGCTATAACTAACCCTTGTCACACCTTTTTTCACTCTCAAACCTGTCACGGTGACTCTCTTCAATTCGCTGGAGCTTTTCACGTGAGTACCTCCGCACGGGCATCCTAAATTTGCGACGGTGACGATGCGAGGCGCTTCCTCAGCGTCCGGGGAGATGTAACTCGGCAAATGTCCTCCGCACGCTCGTTTCGCGTCCTCGTAAGCTAAGTATTCCGTTTTGATGATATCGTTTTTCTCGATTAACTTTTCCAGATTTTCATTCATGAGTTTCATCAACTTTTCGTCGTCGCCTTCGATGCCAGATAACGTCCGTGCGTTGCCTTTGTATTCTACGTAAGCGTCCTTGACGCCGTGAGAGCCTTTCGTCGGTACGAGTATATTCGTCTCTAAACCAGGAATAGAGGCCACGGCGACATCGAGCAAGTGTCCAGCGCTGTGCATTTTCGCGTGTTGAAGTCGAATGCGTTCATCGACTTCAATCGTGCACTTTTGTCCGCGAACATTAGCCAATGACATCTCTTCGGAGTCTTTCGAAAACGACCCGCGATGCCACACCTGCTTCGTCTCTCTTTCCATTCGCACCGAGTCAAAATGAAACCACACGTTCTGGTCGGTATGAATACACACCTTGCCTTCGTCCGAAGGCTGCCCACCACCAGCCGGATACGCGATCGTTTTATCTAAAGCTATTTCGTTAAACATGTTTGTTCCTTCGTCCTGCTGTTGTCGTAGACCAATCACAGTTGCTTCGTTTTTCAATTTGAAAACATAAGTGTCTTTCAGATATACAAGTTCAGTCGGTTTTAATTCGATCTCCGTCATGGTGTTCTTCGATAAAGATGAAAACGTGGTAATACTTTGTGTTCTTCCTTTCCTGTTGTTATTCGTTGCTTTTACGACGCACCCTCGTGTGATCGCTGCAATAGAAGGCGTCTTTTGAGAGAGAGTTGTCATGAAAAGAATGAAGATGAAAAAAGATATGCACTTTCCCTTCCTAAAAAAAAAGCTGTGTGTGCGTGTGTGTTTACTTACGTAGTGCCCATTCCATGAGCGCTCTTTTCGTTTTGAGATCCACGAGTGGCCTCGCCTGTAGCAGTTCCTCTTTTGCGATTGGCAGTAGTAATAACGGTGAAAATAAGAGGCGTTTATCATGTCCTGCTACCATGCGTTTGTCATCAAAATCAATCAAATCCAATCGAAGACGACATCCATTGCAGATAAAAAACGCGGGCGCGTTCACAAAACTCATCGAAATCCCACCCGCCAGAGCCATAGCCCGAGGATTAATGGTCCCAGCCCGTTATTTCGTCGACGGTGAACGACAGAAAGAAAATGTAGTCTTAAACGAGATGGTTTGCGTGCCAGATGTGGATAGGGATATTCCAATATCTGAAGCTGAGTTGCTCCCTCTGAGCGGATACGATGTCGGCGAAGTGCCTTTTGTCATGCAAGTGGTTTGTTATTATAGGAATCCATTGGATGCAGGAATGATGAAATGTGCGTTAGAAAAGACTTTGGAAAAGTATCCAATATTAGCCGGCCGACTGGACCTACAAACGCCCGGGTTTAGGAATAAAGGCGTGAGATTGTCCAACGTCGGCGTGCCATTTCGAGTCGTGAATGAAAGTTTCGAAGACGGAGGAGCGCGAACGATCGAGGATTTACCATCAGATTTTGCGAGCGAGAGCAGGCGTTTCTTAGATTTTGCGCCTTGGATTGAGTTAATGCTCGGAGATGCGCCGGCGTTTACGGTGAAGATTACGAATTTGCCGAATAATGGTGGATCAGTGTTGGGCGTGTGCATGTCGCACGCCGTGAGCGACGGTCAGGGATTCGTGGAGTTTTTAATCACATGGACGGAGATTTCGAAAGGGAATTTAGCAGGTAATCCGCTTGGAGACCCTATTTTTGATAGGAGTTTATTACCGACGAGTGAATTTAAGACAAAAGAAGAGATCGAACGGATGTTGGAAGAGGAACGGTTCGTTGGCGCCGGATCAGTGGACACGTTGGTGAACGCGGTGAAAGCAGGGAGGGCTTTAGCCCCGGATTTCTTGAGGTTTCCGGCGGGGAATCGATCGATGATTAAAATCTCGAAGGAAAACATTGATAAGATTAAAGCTGCTTCGAACGCGAGCAACGAAAACGAAGCGTTGAGTGCGCATGCGTGGTTACAGTTATCCAAACTATCTGGTCTGCCGGCAGGGACGGATTTTCAACACGTGACCGTGGTGTCTGCTAGAGGTGGATCGAAAGGGTTACCACCGATGTATTTTGGGAACGCGTGCGTTGGTGTGAAGACAGGCGCTTTGAAAGTGGGCGATTGCGGTGACGATATTGCGAAAGCCCGAGATATGATCAAACCCGGTTTGCGTAAAATGTTGAAAGATCGATCGAAATATTTAATGTTGACGGAAAGTGCGTTTCGAGCGGGAGTGAACGCGTATGATTGGGATTGCTTAGCGTTTATGAGCGGGGAAATGTGTTGGTGTAACAACTTGGTGGAGATTTATAAGAAGATGTACGAGTTAGATTTTGGTTCCGGGACGCCGGAATTGGCGTTGCCACCGGAATTGAACGATATCGTGCAGATAAACGCATCGAGACCAACTGAACCCGGGATGCCGGCGGGAGAGAACGGAGTGGAGATGTTTGTGAACATGCCACCGAGCGTTATGGAAAGGGTAAACGCAAACGTGGAGGTTTTGAGTGGTGCGAGATATTAGAATATATATATATAGAGAGAGAGAGAGAGTAGATATTTGTATTACAGGCAGTTCACGCAAAGTGCGCGTATACTGAAACCGTGTTACGGTGTTTATATTTAAGTACGTACTACACCTCTTCATATTTTTACAATCTAATGATTTGTTTTATCGTCGCGCTATGTTAGCGACAGTTATCTTTCCAAGTTTTGCCTGCTCTGCGAGTTTTAACAAATCTTCTTTGCTCATGTTGGCTAAATTCTTCTCGATGGTCTTTTCTAATTCGTTATCTTTGACCGCATTGGCGGCGCGCTCTTCGACTTTCTTCGTCACGTCTTCAAGGTCTCGATCTTTCGCATCGTCTCCGATGACTTGATCCAATTTCTGATCGTTACTCATAGATAACGGGTCAAAGCCGTCCTCTAAAACCGTCAACGCGGGCTTCTTGCCATTTTTTTCTGGAAACGAGTCCCACTTCTTGGACAGCAACTCCGCCTCGCGTTCTTCTTGCGATTTCGGCATTGACATGACCGGCATTTCGGATTCAGTCAACAAACGGTTGAACTCGTCGTCGTTCGTCGCTAAAGTGGTCGAGTCTGAATTGACAAGTTTTGCAGCGGTGTTGCGGAGTTGATAGCTGGCATCTTGTGCTAAGCCATCCACGATAGATGCTTGAAGTTCTTCGTCTAATTTTTGTAACCCATCGTCGCCGTCGATCATTTTGTTCAAACCCAAGTCTTTCTTCGCTCTAGAATCTGGGTTGATCGAATCCTTATCGCCTGAGTAGCTGTCCGAAGAAAAATCTTTTTCAATGAGCTTGGAAGGCTTCGCGAACGGATTCATCGAGCGTTTTAACGCGTCGCCGTTTTCGTTGAAAATCTCATCATTCTCATCAACCACCGACAAGCCGCCTTTTTTACTCGTCAAACTGTCAAATCGAGAGGCGGATTCACCAAACGCTTTCATAGAGTCGATGAGTTTCTTTCGTTTTTCGGATTCCGACTCGAAGCCTTTGATTGTTTTCACCGATGCGTCCGCGTCTGGGTTTAGCAATGCCTTCTCGATGTCTTTTTCGCTCGTGCCTAATCCTTCGTCTTCCTCGGCAAGTAAATCCATAATGTTCGAGCTTCCGGTGCCTTTCGCTTCGGAAATGGCGTTGGTCATTCGACTCGACCAATCGTCCGCCACTGTATTCATTTGCATCTCGTCGTCAAACTCCTCCGGAGTTTTGTAGTCGTATGGGATTACTTTATCCTTCGGTTTGAAACGATCGAACTTATCGTCGCGAGCAATGCCGCCTTCGTCCATCCATCCCGCAGTGGATACTTTGCCACCATTTATGCCGTCGTTCATCGCATCGCTGACGATGCCTGACTTGCCGCCTCGATTGGATAAATATTCCCGCAAAGAGTTCGAACTCACCTGTTTCTTTCGAGTCATTTGATTAGACATGGACTCGTTTTGATTTTCGATGTTGTCGTACACGCTCTTCCATCGCCAAAAGTACCCGCGAACGTTCGACGCTCTGTGCGCTCGCACTTGCTGCGCAAACGCCGCGTCCAAAAACTGCCCGGCGTTTGGACACTGCCCTTCCTCTTCCGCGCTCAAAGACCACTCACTCACGGCAACGTGTGGAACGCCGTGTTCGCTGGCCGCGGATCTTAACTCTCGAGCGAAACTGTCGCTCGCGTCGCCGATGGATCGGGCGACTTGCTCTACGGAATCGCTGCAACTAAACGCGCATCCTCTTGATGGACCGCCGATGCACGCGCCGACGCCTCTCGGGAACGCGTGTTGCACGTCCAATGCAGCCCATGTGGAGCGTTCATCCGTCGTGAATGTTTTACGCATCCATTTTGCCATCTCATCGACGTCGATGCCCATCGTTGGTGACATGGTCACGTGTAAGAATGGTAAGGAAGCTTCCTCTTTCTTTTCCTTTTTGTTGCTGTTGTTGTTCTTCTTGTTGCTCGTGCTGACCTCTCGCGTTTTTACGAGTGGATCGACGATAATTTCGCGGTACATTTGAGATGTTCTTTCCAACCACGTCAACGCGGCAGCTCTTTGCTTCGGGTCTTTTGCGGTAGGTGCATCGATTAAAGACACGCCAACAACCGTTGATTTCAAATCATCGTCGAGATTCGCGAGCCAGTTCAAGAAATTGGCCGTCGCCGTCTCGCCGGTTTCCGCGATTGTTTTCGCCTTGATGAGTTTCTTATTTCTGCCTTCACCATATTTTGTCGAGGAAGATGTGCCACCGAACAACAACTTTCTGTTTTTTCTGTTCTGGTTACTATCGCTACTATCGCTACTTTCTCTTTTGTTCTCTTCGGAATCCTCCTCGGCGCTTAAAACTTTCGAAAACTCTCTAAAAAACGATGCTTCGTGAGGCCACGCGCCATCGCCTTCATCGTTACTCGCGCCACCTGGCATCCCCTTCAACGCTAACACGACTCTTAAATCATTTTTCTTTATTTTCTTCACCATCTCCCGTAAATCTTCTCTCGAGGCTTGAATGAACATTCGATCTCGATACATCGGATCCACGACGACGATCTCTTCGCCTCTTTCAAACTCCTCGTCTTCGGCAAACATCGCCCATGTTATCGGGACGCGAACGTGCGTCAAACCCGACCGTTTAATCGAGGTTAAATCGCTATCAGTAATGAACGTTCGTCTGTGTGCGGTAAACGCCGCTCTCGCGACGTTCTCGCCTTTTTGCGAGACTAATTTCGCGCCCAAGTCGCCCTCGGACCTCCACCCAAAGTTCTTATCTGGTTTCGACAAGGCTGGTGGAAACACGTACGCTTTTTTATCGTTGTTGTTGATGTTGTTGTTATTTGTGTTGCTACTACTCTCCGTATTGCTCGAACTCGGAGCAAACAAAGATGCGGAAATGTGAAACCATCCGTCCAAGGACACGCCTTCGCTCGCGATCGACTTCTCGTTGGCGTCTATGAAAGGCTCTTCGCGCAAACCGATTAAAGCGTCGTCGTTTCTATTTCCAGAAGAAGAAGAAGAATACCGAAAAGTCCTCGCAGATTGGCCGCCGCTCGATGGTGATGATGTTCTAGAATCATCAGCCGTTGGTGGTGTCGATTGCGCTCCAGTCGTCGTCGTCGTCGTCGTCGTCTCAGAAGCAGCCGAGCTTTGACGCAACACGAATTTCGTCCCTCCCGCGGCGACCGCTAAAAAGAAGCACAAGCTCAGAACGACAACCATCGACGCTCTCATCATCGCGCGACTGCCGAACGACGCGCCAACGGCGATATCCTTGTCCTCGTCGTTATTAGTATTGTCCTTGGGGTTTGCTTTGTCGTCGTCGTTCGCGCGTCCCTGTTGTTGATGCAACACGAAGTTCCCAACTTTCGTGTACCTCCCTTCCCCATTGAGGCGCGTTTGTCTCGATGTCCCGCGACGATGATGATGATGATGGTCCGCGTACTCCACGAAACCGCCCGTCGGTCGCTGGTCCCTGTTGAGGAGCAAACCAGAGCGCTCGTTGACCACGTGGTCCCTTCTTCTTTCGTCCGTCGTCGTTTTAGTCGTCTCGCTCGCGCGTCGACTTCCTCCTCCGCGGGAGAAGAAGCCCATGACGATGATGACGAGACGAGATTTTGATGATGGTGTTGATTTTTGACGACACAAAAAACAGAAGACACACAAAAAAAAGGACTACTCTGTTGGATTAGAGCGTTCGGACTGGGTCGTCGAATACTCCCGACAGCAATATAGTGCTACTACTTTTGGGTCGTCAAGAATAATAATAGGTTCCCTAATCGTGCAATAATAATAATGCCTGATACTAATGAGTGGAAAGAACTGACTCCAAAAAAACGCGGCACACAATGACAAAAGAAAGAGCTCCCACCAAAAAAACTTTGTGTTTCCTTTTTCGATATAATTTTTCTAAAACTAAAACCCCAAACAACACCAGTCATTTTTTTTTCTTTTTTTTCGTGTGTGTGTTCGAGAAGAAGAAGAAGGACATTGTATTGAAACGAAAACCATTCACCACCAGATTCGAGAAGAAGGCGAAGGCGGCGGCGTTTTTTTTTTCGAAGGAACGAAAGGACGACGACGTAAACGACGACGAGCGCGCGTGCGTGTGCCAATACTATACCTTTTTTCGACTTTCCAGGGAGTGTTTCCGGGGGGGTACTTTTGTTGCGTGTAAAGAGTGGCGTTTCAACACAACGACGACATCATCATCATGGCGACGTCCGAACAATTGGAGTTCTGGGGGACAATCATCAAAGCGGGCCAATCGGTTCGAGTGGACATCGACGAAGAGGACGAGGAACACGTGAGTTTGTCGCTCGTTGCTCTCGGAGAAGAAGACGCGAATGAAAAAAAGAAAAAGACACCACCGCACGCGATCGTTTCGGTGGTCGAAGACGTTGGCGTGAACGGTGCCAAGGAAATTTTCCTGGCGACGTTACGAAGAGGCAAAGTAGAGCAGTTTTCGTTGGACGTCGTGCTCTCGGACACGTTTATAATGAAAAATAGTGGTAACGTGGACGTACACGTGACTGGTTGGAGGATGGATGGACGAGTGAGAGGTGGTATCGATAAAGAGATGGAGGAGTACGAAGACGAAGAGATGGAGGACGAAATGTTTGAAGATATGGCGGCGGAGAGGGCGATGATGGACACGTCTTCGAGCGATAGCGAGGGGGAAGATGCAGATTTTGCGAGCGAAGACGAGGAGACGGACGAGGATTTAAGCGACGGAGAGGAAGATTTTGTAGAATTGAGTGAAGATGAGATCGACGCGTTAGCAAAGGAAGCCGCAGAGCATGAAGACAAAGGGAACGAGAGCGGCGAAGAGGAGGAGGAGAGTGATGATGAAGACGACGACGACAATCTTGACGAGAGCGAAAACGAAGAGAGTGGAGAAGATGGGATGTCGTCGGATGAGAGTGAAAGCAGAGAAGAATCCTCGGATTCAGACGGAGATTACGAATACGACGGGCGCTTCGATCCGAAAAATTTACCGAAAGACGCCGAGCTCTTCCTCCAAAGCGATTCGGAAGAGGAGAAGATGTTCGATGAAGCTTTGGCGAAAGTTACAGAGGAAGAAATGCTTCGAGAATCGTCTGAATCTAGAGGTAGTGATGACGATGAGTCGTCGTCTTCCTCGTCAGAATCTGAATCCGAAGATGATGACACCGACACCGACGACGATGAGGAAGTAGACGAGGAGCTCAAGATGAAAATTCAGAAGCAACTCAAAAAAGAGTTTGCCGATCCAGTTTCATCCGAATCCGAATCGGAGTCGGGATCGGAATCGGAATCCGAAGAAGAGGATATCCAAGGCACGGCTAAAAAACCAGCGGCGACTCCAGGAAAGAAGAGAAAAGCTGAGCGGGAGGAGGAGGAGGAGGAGGAGGAGGACGACGACGAAAGTTCTTCTTCCTCTTCTTCCTCCTCTTCGTCTGAAAAGGAAGCGAAACCTTCGGCGTCAACTAAAATAAAGGAAACAGATAGAAAGAGCCAACAGGAGTCAGAATCTGGCGACGATGATTCATCGTCATCTGAATCGGAATCGGAAGAGCCTATAAAAGGCATCGGCCAGAAAATAGTGAAGTCTCCTGCTTCCACGCGAAAGGAACTCTTAGAAAAACCCAAGAAAGAAGCGTCTTCCGATGAATCATCATCATCATCATCATCTGAAGAAGAAGAAGAAG
>MDTG01216550.1_pt1 | contig 14536 bp, 14 predicted proteins | sample 811421 | NCBI WGS metagenome assembly MDTG01 (sample SAMN05326645, study PRJNA326480) | marine metagenome | isolation source: seawater | place: Pacific Ocean: South East | collected 2011
AAACCCAAGAAAACACTTTATTTCAGTTCAAGTGCAAGTTATCCACTTAACTTACAAACAAAAAAATTTTATAGACTACTTAAAGAGAAAGATTTAAATTTTTCAAATAACCTAGGTATTCCAGATTATACGTATGGATGGTCAAAACTTACAGGAGAATTTCTTGCAAAAATTGCATTTCAGAAACATGGTATAAAATCAGTATGTTATAGGCCTTTTTCTGGGTACGGTGAGGATCAAGACATTAATTATCCTTTTCCTAATCTATGTAAAAATTTAATTTTAGCTGAAAGAAAAAAATTTGTTAAAGTTTGGGGTGACGGTAAACAAATGAGAGATTTTATACATATTGACGATTGTGTTTATGGTGTAATTAAAACAATGAATAAGATTGACGATGCATCTGCCATTAACTTATCGACAGGAATTTATACAAGTTTCATAGATTTTATAAATTTTGGTAAAAAAATAACAGGTTTTAAATTTGATATAAAGACTATAAAATCTAAACCAGTTGGAGTTTACGCCAGAGCAGGATCAACAATAAGACAAAAAAAACTAGGATTTAAAGCCCAAATTAATATTAAGAGTGGTATTGAAAGGGGATTAAAGTTCTATGAAAAAACTTTAAAAATTTTTTAATTTTATAAAAATAGATAAATAAGTAATTAAGAAAGTAGATATTATCAATATTGATTTAATACCAATAATAAAACCAATTAAAGGTATTAATATCAAGGATAAATTAATTAATATTACATAATTTAACTTGAATCTTTTAAGTAGAATATGATGAAAATGATTTCCATCTGCACTTAGGGGATTTTTTTTGTTTAAGATTCTCTCTATGAATAATCTAGCCATATCTACTCCGGGCAACATCATTAAAATAAAGATTTCGTCACAATTTTTGATTAAGTTTTCATTATAAGATTTTATAATTACCACAGATACTAATAAAGAAATTAAAAGACTTCCATTATCACCAAGAAATAATTTATTTTTAAAATTTGAAAAAATAAAAAATATTCCACAAATTATCATCACCAAAGACATTTCATTCAATATTCCTCTATAAAAAAAATAAGAAAAAACTATAATTAAATAAAGACCTGCTTGACCATTAATTCCATCGTACATGTTAAAGGCATTTATAAAGAGAAAAATACAAAATATAGTAAAAACAATTGAGAAATTATTTAAATTTATTTTATTTTCAATAAATGAAAATTTTAAATTTTGAATAATTAAAATTTCATTAGGTAAAATAGAAAGCAAAATAATAAATATAAAACATACAGATTTTATAAAAGCTTTTATGTCTTTTTTATCGTCTACAATGCCAACAATAAATATTAAGCTTAATGATAAAATTAAGCTGATATATGAAATATTTATAAACCTTTCAAAATAATAGTAATCAAATATGAAGTATACGTTTAAACAAATAAAAAATACTGATCCACCTAATAATGATGTTTTACTTTTATGAATTTTTCTTTTTTTTTGGGGATAATCATAAAAATTGAGTAAATAGCTTAACTTTTGTAAATTAATAAAAAAAACAATGTTTATCAATCCAATTATAATTAATAGAAAATATGCTTGATTAATAAAATTAAACATTATGTATTTTATAAGATAACATATTACTCGATTATAATTAAAAATAATTATGACAAATTTTAATAGCAGATTTCGTAATTGTCACAATTTTCATTAAAAAGCTAATACTTAATTAGTGGAGAAAATCTATAATCAAAAATTAAAAGTTAATAAAAATCATTATTCTTATTATATTTCTTAATTCTTTTGATTGGAAGAATGAAGATAAAAACCTAATGGAAAGTAAAATAATATTGACAACCAATTGTTAAAAATATTTCCTGAAGGAACTAATGGAAATAAATTAATAAAAAATAATATTAAACAACTTAATTGAATATAACTTAAGTTTGTAAGTTGATTTCTATAAACTATGAAAATTTTTGAAAATATAAAATAAATAACAATTAAATAAAAAATTAAACCTATTAATCCAGTCTCTGCCAGAATTTGCATAAGAACATTATGTGGATGAGTGGAACACGACTCATTTCCAGAATTATATTTTTTTTCAGAGCATTTTATTCTAAACATTTTTGGTCCTATTCCAATTATAGGATTATCTAGAAAAATTTTAAAAGCAGTCTTATAATGAGCTGAATGTTCTTTACTAAATATTATTATTTTTTTATTATCGTGTGTATAAATTTTTTTTTCGTGCTCATATTTTTTCAATAAATTCTCAGAGGCTATATTTGATTGATGTAATGGTTCAATAAATATTCTGTATCTTATTTGCTTGTCAAAATATGAGATAAATATAACTAAAAAACATGACAAAATAATTGGAAAAAGTATTTTTGACGAAAATTTAGTAAAAAGTAAAAAAAATAGTGTAGAAATAATTAACAAAGCAAATGATGTACGTTCACCACTCAAAAAAATTGAACTAACTGACATCAAAAATAATAAACTAAGAAAATATAAATTTTTATTATAAATATTAAATGCTATATAGGATCCAATTAATAATATTAGTAATCTTGACTGATAGCTTCCAAGTACCAGTTGATCGCCAAAGAAACTAGAAATCCTATAAGTATACACAGATTTTAAACCAATTATGTTTTCTCCAAATTTGTATTGGTATAATGCATCCAAAGATAAAAATATGGAAAGAAGCATCATATAAATTATTAAATTTTTTTTAAACGAATTTCCTACACGATCTAATAAATACCAAATTGCAATTGAGGCTAACAAAAATCTAATGTAAAAAATTGAACTTTTTAGAGATAAAAACAAATTTTCTGAAAAAAATGATATTAAAACTAAGTATGAATTTAAAATTAAAAAAAATTTTACTATGTTATTATCATAATATTTCTTCCAAAGATTTTCTCTAATAGATAATACAACGAATAAAAGGGCCATCAATGTTATAGCAAAATCTGGAATAAATGGTCCAGTAACAAGTCCAATAGGTATCAAAAATAATAATACTTTAAAAATATTTATATAAAATTTTTCACTCATTTAATTATTAAATTGCAATAAATTTAATTAACTTGATCACTTATATTAATATTTACAAAATTAAAGATCTTTTCTTTGATTAAAATTTTATCAAGAAATATAATCATTTAGTGTAATTTGTAAGAGAAAACTTTGATTAATTAAACAATTTTTGATAGTCGTTAATTATATATTATTTATGGTTTCAAAAATAAAAAAAATTACTGTAAAGCTTCCATCGAATAAAAATTTTGGAATTGTATTTTTTATTGTTTTTTTAATAATTTCTTTATATCCTTTGATAAATAACGACACTATAAGATATTGGTCTTTGCCGATTGCTTTCACATTCCTCATATTAGGAATTTTTAATTCTAATTTATTATTACCTCTTAATAAATTATGGACGAAATTTGGATTAATTTTAGGAAGAATAATATCACCAATAGTAATGGGATTTATATTTTTTTTTATAGTAATGCTAACGTCTCTAATATTGAAACTTTTTAATAAAGATGTGCTTAACTTAAAAATTAATAAAAAGACTAAATCATATTGGATACAAAAAGATATTCATAAAAGTCGAATGGAGAAACAATTCTAAAAATGAGTTTTTTAAGAGAGTTTTGGGAATTTATTAAAGTAAGAAAAAAATATTGGCTTTTGCCGATAATAATTACATTAATTATATTTGGAGGACTCATAGTTCTAAGTCAAGGATCAGCTGTTGCACCATTTATTTATACAATTTTTTAAGTGACTAAAATTTTAGGTATTTCAGCATTTTATCACGACAGCGCAGCAACTATTTTAATTAATGGAGAAATAATTGCTGCTGCTCAAGAAGAAAGATTTACTAGAATTAAGCACGACTCTGATTACCCTTATAATGCAGTCAATTTTGTACTTAATTATGCAAATTTAACAATTACGGACATAGATAAAATTGTATTTTATGAAAAACCTTTTTTAAAATTTGAAAGATTACTAGAGACATATGTTGCATTTGCACCTAAAGGATTTAAATCATTTTGTAAAGCAATGCCCTTATGGCTCAGTGAGAAACTTTTCCAAAAAAATTTACTAATAAATCAATTAAAAAGACATAATAAAAATTTCAAAAATGATAAAAAAATTTATTTTTCAGAGCATCATCTGAGCCATGCTGCAAGTGCATTTTTTCCATCCCCTTTTGATGAAGCATTAATTTTAACTGCTGATGGGGTTGGTGAATGGGCAACAACAACAGTTGCAGTTGGAAAATCAAACAAATTGAATATTGTAAAAGAAATTCATTTTCCTCACTCTTTAGGTTTATTGTACTCTGCATTTACGTACTATACAGGATTTAAAGTTAATAGCGGTGAGTATAAACTAATGGGGTTAGCTCCGTATGGTAAACCTTTGTATGTTGAAAAAATTAAAAATAACTTAATTGATATTAAAGATGATGGGAGTTTTAGACTAAACCAAAAGTACTTTAATTATGCAACTGGATTGACTATGACAAACAGAAAATTTAACGAACTTTTTGGAAAAAATCCAAGAAATCCAAATAAAGAGGAATTGTCACAATTTCATATGGATATTGCTGCTTCAATACAAAAAGTCACTGAAGATATACTGATAGCAATTATTAAATCTTTAAAAAGAGAATATAAAATTTCAAATTTATGTTTAGCTGGAGGAGTTGCTTTAAATTGTGTTGCAAACGGAAAAATTTTAAAAGAAAAAATTTTTGATAAAATATGGATACAACCAGCATCCGGAGATGCTGGTGGTTCTTTAGGAGCATCATTAGCTTTATGGCATATTGAAGATAACAACTCTAGAATAGTAAATCAAAATGATAACATGAAAGGTTCCTATTTGGGTCCAGAATATGATCAAAGTAAGATTAAGAAGGAGTTAAATAATATCGGTGCCAATTATGAAGTTATGAATGAACAAGATTTGATAGAGAAAACTGCCCTAGCATTATCTAAAGGAAATGCTATTGGCTGGTTTCAAGGAAGAATGGAATTTGGACCAAGAGCATTAGGTGGAAGATCAATACTTGCCGATGCAAGATCAGATAAAATGCAGAAAAATTTAAATCTAAAGGTAAAATATCGAGAAAGTTTTCGTCCCTTTGCTCCTTCTATTTTAAGAGAAGATTTAGTTGAATGGTTTGATATTAATGTTGATAGCCCGTACATGCTTTTAGTTGCGAATTTAAACGAAAAAAAGTCAATTAAAATGGATGAGGAGCAAGAACAATTATTCGGTATTGATAAATTGAATATTAAACGATCTAATATTCCAGCAGTTACGCATGTAGACTATTCTGCAAGAATCCAGACAGTTGATGAAAAAATTAATAAAAAGTATTATGATCTTATAAAGTCATTTAAGAAAATAACTGGTTGCCCTGTTCTCGTTAATACATCTTTTAATGTAAGGGGAGAACCAATGGTAAATACTCCAACTGAGGCATTTGAATGTTTTATGGGAACTGAGCTAGATGTTCTTGTAATAGAAAATTTTTTTCTTGAGAAATCTAAACAAGAACAATCATTAAAAAAGGATTACAAGGAAAAATTTGAGTTAGACTAATCAAAATATTAGTTTTTAATTAAATATAAATTTTTATTTTTTTTAAAAATGTTTTTTGTTTCAGTATAAAAAATAATATTTTCAATATTTAACGGTTTTTTATCACTTACAAAATATTTTTTTTGTTCATCAAGTAAAAAATCTTTATCCATTGAGGTTAAAAGATTTTTATCAAAATCAATAAAGAAATTTAATGAATGTTGGCCAATAAAACCTGGATACGTATCATGCAACATTTTGTTGTCTTGCAAATAAACAATAATACTTTGTATACTTTTTGAAGTGTAATAATGGTTGACAAAAAGTGGGGTATTTAAAATTAAATAAACTGTAATCGTAAATATATATAAAATTTTATGGTTACTAACTAAGAAAATAAAAAAAATACCAAGTGGCATTATTGTAAGTAGGTATCTCTGAGCTGGAAGAAAATTTGACATAACGATAAAAAAGATAATTATTAAAACAATTAAATTTAAAAAATTTTTGCTAAGTTTGTTATTCTGATAAGTATAAATAAGAAAGTGAAAAAATAAAAAAAAACTTAATGTTATTATAAAAAAATAAATTCTTTCATTAAAATAATCTTGTATAAAACCAAAATTTAATTCCCCTACATTCTGCATGAAAAAAAATGCACACAGAATTGAAATTAAAATATAAATAAAAAAATAAAAATAATTTTTTTTAAAATCATTTAATAAACTTTTAAAATACAACGGAATTAAAAAATAATTAAAAAAACCGATATAACTCATAAATTTAATTATATAAGTCTTCACATTGAACTCAGAAAATAGACCAAATTCGTCAGGCACTAAAAAAAAATCGAAAAATTTATAGTTATAAAAAAAATATATCACAGAGACTAAAAATGGGATTAAAGACCAAAATAGAAGATTTAAATTTTTTTTTGATAACAAATTTCGAAAATCAAAACTTATAAAAATTAAAAGGATAAGTATGGCACTAAAAGGTTTAATGATAATAGCAAATGAAAAAAGAATTATTAAAAATAATTTTAAAAAAATATTTTTGCTTATTATAAAGTATGTAATACAAAAAAGAGATAGTGCAGAAGAAAATAAATCTGGTGTTGCTCGAAAACTAAAAATAAATATTAACGGATTAAGTAATATTAATAGGACAAGTGAATGTTTCTCCTTAATTGCATTTAAATTAAATATCTTTATTAAAGCGTGTATCGACAAGTATATTAATATCAATCCACTACATGACAAAACTTTTCCAAGTATATAAAAATCTAATGGTAATAATTTTGATAACAAAAATATTAAAAATGAGAAACCTAAAGTATTTGCATTATAATCAAAAAACAAACTTATCTCTTCTAAATTAGATCTTCCTATAAGTTTTGCACCAACAGGAAATATAAATTCGTCATTTATAGGATAAAGATTAATAAATAATAAATGAAAAATAAAAATTAGAAGAAAAACAATAAATGATTTAGCCTCATTATGATTTAATATTTTAATTAAATTCATATTAAAATTTTTAAATTCTTGATTTTAAAATTTCCATTACTTTAGAGCTAACATTTTTGCTTTTATAATCATTAATATCTTTTATTTTAACGTTATTTTTTAAATAATAATTAACACTGAGTAATGTTTTATTTGTATTACTCCCAACAATTTTTGCACCTCCTGCCAATATAGTCTCAGGTCGTTCTGTATAATCTCTTATTATTAAGCATGGTTTTTTAAGAATTGCACTTTCTTCTTGCACTGTCCCACTGTCAGTAAATGTCATTAAACAATCTTTCTCTAATTTTACAAAATCAAAAAAACCTAAAGGTTTAATAAGCAAAATTCTTTCATCTAAATTAAGTTTACCTAATTTCAACATTTTTTTTGATCTAGGATGAATTGGCCAAACAATTTTTTTGTCATATTTTTTTACTACCTTATTAAAAGTATTTATAAATATTTTTAAGATTTTCAAATCATCAACATTTTCTTGCCGGTGCATAGTTAGAACAAAAAATTTATTTTTTCTTAATTGTAATTTTTTAATAATCTCTGAGCTATTTATGTATTTCTTATAAAAATGTATTACTTCTGTAATTGGGTTTCCAGTAACAATAATATTATTTGACCTAATGCCCTCTGATAAAAGATTATTTCTACTGCCATTTGTGTATGGTAACAACAAATCACTTGTGTGATCAATAATTTTTCTATTTACTTCCTCTGGGCTTTTACTATTAAAGCATCTATTTCCTGCTTCCATGTGATAAACTTTTATACCCATCCTCTTAGCTACAATTGATCCAACGCTGCTATTAGTATCTCCTAAGACTAAAAATTTTTCTGGTTTTTCTTTTTTAATTATTTTCTCAAGTTTAAAAATAATTATTGAAATTTGTTCTGCAAAACTTCCTCTGGCTTTTAAATAATAATTTGGTTTTCTAATTTCTAATTCTTTAAGAAATATTTTATCTAATTCATAATCATAATTTTGTCCTGTATGAACTAAAATGTGTTCATATTGCTTATCTAATTTTGGAATTAATCTTGAAAGTCTTATTATCTCAGGCCTGGTTCCAATTATTGTTAAAATTTTTTTTTTTTTTTCATTAATGATAAAAAATTAAATAATTTCTTCTATCATTTGATTAATAGTTGGAGATTTTTTATATCCTAATAAATTATGTATTTTTTTATTAATACTTTTAAAATTAGTTTTTAAATTTCTATTAACTAATATTTTTGCGTTTTTTTCAGTAATCTTTAAATCAAATCTTTTGAATTTTCTTTGGAAGATTTTTAATAATTGAAATTTATTTATAATATTGCTTGGAACAATATGAAGTGTATTAGGAATATCTAGATTTTTTGTTATAATAATTGATACAATTTTACCAAAATGCTTAGTGGTAATTCCATTCCATAAATGATTTTTAAATCCAAACAAATGTGAATTTTTATTTTGATTTAAAAACCAACATAATAATGATTTAAAACTTTTTATTTCTCTTCCAATAATTGAGCATCTGATATTATAGAAATTTTTACTTTTGACCTCTCCCAAGCTTTTTGACTTTCCATAAATATCTCGAGCATTATGCGCATTATTTTCACTGTAGTTCCCATTAACCCCATCATAAACACAGTCAGTAGCTATTTGAAAAATTTTAGCATTACCCATTATACAATTGTTAAGTTCATGTGGAAACAATGAATTAATTTTAATTGCATTTTTTATACTATCAATTTTGTTTTCATCAATGTAGGGTTTAATAACTCCAATACAATTTACTATATAATCTTTTTTATAAACTAAATTTTTAAGCTTATTTTTGTAATTTCCACCAATTTTAAAATTAATAAACTTTATTTTTGAAACATCTTTATTTAAATATTTTTTTATTTTAACTTTATCTCTTGAATTTCTTATGGATGCATATAAATCTAAATCTTTTGATAAAAGCTCTCTTATTACCTCAATACCTAGCATGCCAGAAGCACCCAAAACTAAAACTTTTTTTCTCATAACTAAATTTTCCAGAATTTTTCTGGATACCTGAAATCATCTTTTAGACTCTGTTCCAAAGTTGATGTTGAAAATATCAATAACCTCATATCTTTGCTTGTAGATTTGGATCCATTTGCATAACCTGGTGGCACATATACTACATTTGGTAATTTGCTATCTAGATTCCAAGTGAAAATTTTAGATTTTTTTGATGGTTTCTTGAAATTATTAATTTTTACTGCACTTACTTTGGCTTTACCACTAATACATAATATAAATTTAGACTCTTTTTTATGTCCATGCCAGGCTCTAATAAAATTTTTTTTATTATTTTTAACAATGTAAAATCTTTTAATTTTATTTAATATTAGACTATTGTTGAATGAAACACTTCCCCTCTTATCAGTAGCAATTCCACCCATAAATAATTTAGGTTTCATTTGTATACTCCAACTTTGATTTAAAAAGCTCTAAAAATTTTTGATTGGTATATCTAGGGTCATTTATATCAATTATTCTTTTTTCTAAGATTAATTTTTTAATTTCATTTACACCATATTCAACAGAATATTTTGGTCTAAATTTGAAATCTTTTCTTAATTTTGTACCGTCTGCTTGATAATTTCTAGAGTCTTGAAACTTCATGTCAATCTTTTCAACTTTAACATCTAAAAAAAGATTTTTAATTTTTTCTGCTAAATCTATAATTTTTGTATTTTCTAAATGTAAATTATATATTCCTTTTCTATTAGATCTTACTGACTCCTCAATAACTCTGGCAGCATCTTTAACATGTAATAATGGCCTAAACTGTCTGCCACCAAAAACTGTTAATTTTTTATCATTGATTGCTTTTGCGGTCAGAACATTTACGACTAAATCCATTCTAATTCTTGAGTAAGAGTCACCTACACCAAATAATGTACCCAACCTAAATATTAAAGCATTTTTACTTTCTAAAATTTTTTCTGCTTCTAATTTTGTTGAAGCGTATACAGATAAGGGGTCTGTTGGAGAGTTCTCATTAAGAACATTATCTTGAGCACCATAGACTGAACATGTTGAGAAAAAAACTATCTTTCCATCAAAATTTTGAGACAAATACCTTACTGTATCGCAGTTTATTTCTTTGGTAATTAAAGGATTTATACTACAAGCTCCATCTCCAACTAATGCTGCCATCCAAACAACCACATCAGCCCAATCAAGATATTTTTTTAATAAAGAATAATTTCTTATATCTCCATTTATAAAATTTATATTTTTTTGATATAAACTCTCGTATAATAAGATGTCATAGACAATTATTTCATTATCAGCATTCTCTTTCAGTAAATCAGTTACGGCTCCACCCACATAACCAGCTCCACCAACTATTAGAATTTTCATAAATTATTTTAAAGTATTAAAATGTTTTAAATTTCGTCTTCTATAATCTTCAGTATACAATTCTAGCTTTTGTTCAAGCTTTTTAGTCCATTTATTTATTTCAAAATTCTTTTTAAATAAGATTATTGATCTTTTTCTGATTAGACTTAATTTTTTTTTTTTTAATTTTTTAGCTTTTAATAGAGATTTATAGAGACTGTGACTATCACCAGCTTTAGAGGAAAAACCAAGTTTATTTTCTTTTACAAAATTATAACTTTCGCCATCAGAACTAACTATTATAGGCTTACAATGTGAGACATAAGTTTGAATTTTTGCAGGTAATGTACTAGCAAGACCTTCGCCTTTACCAAGCATTAATAATAATGCGTTGGACTCTGATAATATATTATCAATTTTATTTTTTGATACTGAATTAAAGATTTTTATAGTTTCTGATAATTTAGATTTAATAATATAACTTTGCAATTTTTTTTTTTTCAGAACCATCCCCATAAATTTTGATTATTAAATTTGGATTTTTTATTTTCTTTACTGCATCGATTAAAGTTTCAAAGGATTGAGCCTTACCTATATTACCTGCATAAGTGATCGTAAATTTTTTGTTTTTATTTTTAGTATTTTTTACTTTATTAGTTTCAGGATTAAATAAAACTTCAATTTTTTTTTTTATATTTTTAGATATTTTTTTTTTAAAAGTTTCTGATTGAACAAAAATATAATCTGAATTTGCATAAATTTTATTTACAAAAAAATTTATAAAATCTAGAATTAATTTTTTTTTAACAACATTTAAGTCTTTTAAAACATCTGGCCATATATCTTGTACCCACAATACAACTGGAATTTTATACACTTTACCAAATATTATAGCTGGTATAGCCTGAAATATTGGTGATGTAGCATAAATAAATATTATATTAATTTTTTTTTTATTTAATTTTCTAAATAAAACAAATGGAGAAAAAATTATAAAATTTAAATAATTTATTAATAATCTAAATTTGCTACTTTCACCTCTTTTAAAAGTTGATGCTCTAAAAATTTCAATACTTTGCCATTTTTCATAAGGCAATTCACTTTTAATTTTTTTTTTTGTTTTTTTTATTCCAGGATAATTTGGTTTTTCAGTTACAACCAAAATATTGTTCTTTTTTGACAATTTTTTTGCAATACTATTTATTCTAAAATTTTCAGGCCAAAATCGTTGTGAAAAAATTAATATATTCATTAAATAATATTTACACGATACTTTTATATCTTATAAACGTAATTTAATATTAAAACAAATTTTATAATAAATAGAATATGAGAAATAAAAAAAATATATTAACTAAATTTTTAGTTATAATTATAGTTCTTTCATCTATTGAATTTTTTAGTTATCTAATTGTTTCATCTGAGACTGGATCAAAATATTTACAAGTTTTTAAAGGCGTCAAAAATTTTACTGAAAAAGATTTATATGAATATCTTTCAAAAAGAGATAAAGTAAACGGATGGCCAATAAAGTCGAATAATAGTCTATATAATCAATACACTAAAAAAGGTTATAGAATTTCAAAAAACAACTCTTTATTTTTAGATGATTGCATTTCATTATATGGCAACTCATTTACTTTTGGGAGTGATGTAAATCATGATGAGGCCTGGTCGAGTTTATTAGCAAAAAAACTAAATTGCTCTGTATATAATTTTGGAGTTCCAGCATATGGAGTTGATCAAGCAGTTTTAAAATATAAACAAAATTTGAATTTTAAATCAAAATTAATAATACTTGGAATCCACCCAGTTGATATTGAGAGAAATGTAACTCAAAACTACACTTTAATTGCTAATAACTATATAGATATTTTTACATTTAAGCCAAAATTTGTAATTAAAAAAGATCAAATTAAGTTAATAAATATTCCTATTAATTCTTTAAAAGACGGAAAATTATTTAAAAAAAATTTTAAATCATATTTAAAGCATGACGAATTAATTAATAAATATGATAAACAGTTAATAGAATTTAAATTTCCTTTTTCACTAACACTAATTAAATCTGGTATTGTTTTTATTAAAGAAAAGAAAGGTTCTATTTCTCATACAGGAATACTTCCTGATACTTTACCGTTTTGGTTAAGAGAAAAAGAAAGTTTAAAACTTAATTCTAGAATTGTTGAGTATTTTTTTTCCATTTGTGAAGAAAGTAATCATAATTGTAAAGTTTTAATTATACCAGATTATACATCTTTAATTTATTTCCAAAATACTAAGAAAAATATTAATCTTGAAATTTATAAAAATTATAAATGGAAAGATCATGTATGGGATCCAACAGTTTGGTTAGGAGAAAAAATTAAAAATGATACATGTTTTTATATTGGTGTAAATAAAGATTGCAACGGTCACTATAATAAAGAAGGAAATAAACTATTGGCGGATTATGTATTTTATAAATTTAAAAATAAAAAATAATTTTATTGTTTAATTTTAAAAAACTTATTTATCAAATAAACCAAAAATATTGTTGAAAAAATTGCTAGGAGTAATTTTATAGAATTGAGCGGCGCAAATCCAAAATGCCACATTCTATAGGCTAAAATTTGACTTATTAAACTAATAAATAACAGTTGTTCTTTTAACAAGTATCTCATTATTTTTTCAATAGAGCACATTAAAATAGAAATTAAGAATAAAGTAATGGCAACAAATACTAGTGATCCAGAATAATAAAGAAATGCTATAATACCAGGTAAAGTTATAGATTTCGAAAATTCATTCGTGCATCTTTGGTCATTTTTCAAACTATCAAAAAAACTTATTCCATTTGTCGAATTAGTTGTTTCTTTAAGAGCATTCTTAATTAGATCAAATCCTTTATTGTCTAAAGATTGTACAGCCATGACCCCTTCTATGCCAATTAGTCTACTTAAAAATATTTTTAAATATTTATTATTTACCTCAGAATTCTTAATGGATGATTTTGGAACAACCTCAAAAATGGTCTGGGTGTTGCAATATTTGTGAAATTTATTTTTTTTTTCAATTCGTAGATCTCCGACAATTTTAATACTTAAAAAAAAGAAACAAAAAATTAGAATTAAATATGTAAATTTAAACATATTATCATTTTTATAATTTTTCTTTTGTAATATCCCCCATGCAACAGATAATGAATTAAATATCATGCCTCTGCTTAACATTGATATATTAATTATAAACTCTGAAACTAAATGAAATAAGATTAATATTTTTGGCAGTTTATTTTTTGAATCTATTAATAAATTTATAACATATGCAAAAAAAGTGGTACAACCAATTATCAAAAACCATTTTAAAAAATTAGAAATAAAAAAATTTAAGTCAATTTTTGCTGTTAGGCTTCTCTGATGAATAGAGTATTTATAGTTTAAAAAACTAATTATTATAGTAAATAGTAAAAATAAAAAAGAACAGAATAAAATTTTATTTGAACTAAAATTTAATTTTACATTATTTATACTATTATTAAATTGAGAAAATATTTTTCTTCTTATAAAGCTAGCAAAAATTATTGAGAGAAAACTTATTGTACAAACATAAATTACTTCATCATAGGATGAAGGTTTGTAATCAAAAAAACCAACTCCTTCAGGAAATATTGAATCAAAAAAAGTAATCTTGATACTAAAATTTAACCAAATTCCTGAATACAAAAAAACAGAAATAAAGTTTTCATAAAAAAAACTATTCTTATCAGTAAGATAAACTAAAAAAAATAAAGACGAAATTGAGAAGGATATATAATATAATTTATTTCCTTGATATTCAAATAACGCTAGTGAAAAGAAAAAGACATGAAATAGCAAAAATAAAATTAAAAATACTTTTCTAGAAAACATATTTCAAAATATTACAATTTTTTTAATCTTGAAAAATATATTCCCCAAATAAAAAAAATTATTATACCAATATATGGTTGTTTTAATGATACTTTTAAAAATGAGTCAACAAATAAAATTAA
>MDTG01194551.1_pt1 | contig 14535 bp, 18 predicted proteins | sample 811421 | NCBI WGS metagenome assembly MDTG01 (sample SAMN05326645, study PRJNA326480) | marine metagenome | isolation source: seawater | place: Pacific Ocean: South East | collected 2011
ACACGATGTATTAGAAGACGCAGACGAAAGATTTGAATTCTATCATACGGAAGAAGAGAAGATTCCGTTTGACCTAGAATATTTTAACAAGATTACCAAGGGTGGTTTACCAAACAAGACTTTGAACATTTGTCTTGCTGGTACTGGTGTTGGTAAATCATTGTTCATGTGTCACATGGGTTCTGCAGCTTTAATGATGGGTAAGAATGTATTATACATTACCCTAGAAATGTCAGAAGAAAGAATTGCAGAAAGGATAGATGCAAATACCTTGAATGTTCCTATGAAAGATTTACCCGACTTGTCTAAGAAAATGTATGACAAGAAGATAGATAAACTCAAGAACAAAACTAAAGGTAAACTTATTGTAAAAGAATATCCAACTGCAGCTGCACATGTAGGACATTTCAGACACTTATTACAAGAACTGGATATCAAGAAAGATTTCAGACCCGATATCGTATTCATTGATTATCTAAACATATGTGCAAGTCATAGAATCAGACCAGGCTCAGGTGCAAACTCTTACACACTGGTGAAGAGTATTGCAGAAGAACTCAGAGGTCTTGCAGTAGAATATGATGTCCCTATCATGTCTGCAACACAAACAACTCGAAGTGGTTATGGTTCTACAGATATTGGACTCGAAGATACTTCGGAATCATTTGGTTTGCCTGCAACTGCAGATATGATGTTTGCATTGATTACCAGTGACGAACTAGAAGAACTAGACCAGTTAGTTGTAAAACAATTGAAAAACAGGTACAATGACCCTACTATATTCAAGAGATTTGTAATCGGTGTAGATAGGAGTCGTATGAAGTTGTATGATTGTGAACAAGAAGCACAGGAAGAATTGATTGATTCAGCTGACTCATATGACGATAGTGTACCAGTTGCAGATAGAGGCAGAGATAGGTATTCAGATTTCAAGATATAGCCTTGACAATGGGTGCCATTTTTTGAGATAATATAACTATGAAACAAACAATTATCTTTGACATTGACGGAACTATTGCCGATTGTGAGCATAGGAGAAAGTTCGTTGACGGTTCACAACCTAAAGACTGGGATAAGTTTAGAGATGAAACTGTAAACGATACCCCTAATCAGTGGGTTTGTGACATTGCAAAGAGACATTTTGAGCAAGGTGACCAAGTTGGATTCTTTTCTGCAAGGAATGAATCACAAAGAGAAGTCACTGAAAAACAAATCAGAGATTGGACTGGAATTCAAAACCCTAATTTGTTCTTGAGACCTGATGGAGATTTTGAACCTGATGAAGTTTTCAAGTCTAAATTGGCTGACAAATTTGAGGATTTGGGTGGTAAAATCGATATCGTGTTTGACGACAGACAAAAGGTTGTTGACATGTGGAGAGCAAGAGGAACCACTGTAGTTCAAGTTGCAGATGGCGACTTCTAACGGTGCAATAAATAGATATGATGAATAAAATTGGATACACGGTACTATTCATTTTGGTTGTGGGGTGTTCTACCCCATACCACTTAGAGGAGATACCACCACAAGGCATAGAAGAGTGGTGTGAACCCGTCCCTATAGAGGATTACGAAGAAGACTGTGTTGTAATAGTATGACAAAGTCAAAAACATTGAAGTCTAACGAAGTGATAGAGACTATCTCTCATAAAATTCAACTTAAAAAAGAGTTGAGGCGTGAGAAATCGTTAGGTAATCAACGCAAGGTTGATATGATTCAATTGAAAATTGACCAATTAGAGTCAAAACTTCACTCGTCCCCTCTCTCGAAAACCTAAATAGTTCTTTTAGGAGGAAATCAATATGGCATGGTCAGACGATGTTGCATTATTAGATTTAAGAATTGCAAAACAACAGAGACTTATCGATTATATCGAGGGGTCTAATAGTAATACTTTTGGCCCTAGGGGAGAGAATGCAGACCCGTTGAATCCTAGTCATACGAATGGTTGTGACCCTGATGATACAGATGCAGCTGCTCATAGGTGGACTGGGACAGGTGGTGGAGACGCTTATCTTGCATGGTGGAGAACTCAATACCCTACTGCAGACGAAAATACTGCTGGTCTTACAGGACAAATGTATGATGTTTGGAAACACTGGAGTGATAATGGTTCTGATGTTCGTGCAATGGACGGGAATGAAGCAGAACTTACTACGCTGAAAGCTGGACTAACTGCATTTCAAAACAAAAGAAATCTACTACAAGCAAAAATTGACAATGGTGACCTAGACGGTGACCCTAACGCATAAGAAAAAAGCATAAATAGTAGTATTCCACAATAAAATGTGATATAATACTATTATGGGTGCAAAGAACTTACATTTAGAACATTTAGAAGACGAAATCATTAATCAAGGTATTAATGGTGGTCGTGGTGCAATTAACTTTTTGCAAGGCCTTCGTGACATGTTAAAAGGTAATGCAACCTCGGGTGTAAAAATGACAGTAAAGTGGGACGGAGCTCCTGCTATTTTTTGTGGTAAACACCCCGAGACTGGTCAATTCTTTGTTGCAAAGAAATCTCTATTCAACAAAACAGGGCCTATGTTCTACACCTCAGAACAAGAAATCAAAGACGCTTCAGAATTATCAGGTCAATTACAAGAGAAGTTTCTAACCTCATTCAAATATCTATCTAAACTATCTTGGAATACAATCATGCAAGGTGATTTAATGTATACCAACGATAAGAAAATGCAAAAGATTGACGGAGAATCATTCATAACATTCCAACCAAATACAATTCTATATGCAGTTCAGGCAGACAGTGAACTGGGTGGAAAGATAGCTAAATCTAAAATGGGTATAGTATTTCATACCACATATACAGGTTCTACAATTGCAGATTTAGGTGCAAGTTTCGGTGCAAACATATCTAAACTAGGTAATAGTTCAGATGTATGGATTGACGATGCAAGTTATAAAGATGTGAGTGGTAAAGGTTCTATGACTGCAAAAGAAACACTTGCATTGACTCAAGAGTTATCTAAAACAGGTAAAGCATTCCACGGTATAAAGAAGAAAGACCTACAGAAGTTTCAAGAAATACAAAATGCAATCGGTTCTAAAGGAGCTGGTGCAAGTTATAAAACATATTGTAATGCATTGATTAGAGCAGGTAGTTTCAAACCAACATATGACGGATATATGAAACACTTTGAGAACTACTGGAGAGATAAGGTAGTTGGTAAAGTAAAACTACAGAAAACAAAAGATATTAAACAAGAGATTGGAGAGAACCTATACAATGAACTCAGAGCTTTGAAGAAGTTCATAACAAATCTTACTGCATTCATGGGACATTTAGTAGTTGCAAAACAAATGATAATAGATGTCCTAAATAGAGTAAAGAGTATAGGAACATTTAAAAAGACTGCAAATGGTTTTGAGGTAGTAAACCCCGAAGGTTATGTTGCAATCGATAAAACAGGTAGTGCTGTGAAACTCGTAGACCGTATGGAATTTGCATATAATAATTTCACTGCACAAAAGAACTGGGACAAGTAATGAAGACATTTAACTATTTCGTATCAGAAGCAAAAGAAAAAACTGCAACTTTTACATTCGGTAGATTCAATCCACCCACCACTGGACACGAGAAACTTGTCAAGAAAATATTACAAGTTGGTAGGGGAACAGATGTATTATTGTTCTCTTCACATTCAAACGACAAAAGAAAAAATCCACTAACACATAGAGACAAAGTAAAATACCTTAGAAAATTCTTTGGTAAGATAGTAGTTGACGCCAATGTCAAAACTGTATTTGAAATTGCAAACTTCTTACATGAGAAGAAATATGTAAATGTAAACATGGTTGTAGGTTCAGACAGAGTAAAAGAGTTTGAAATGTTATTGACCAAATACAACGGAGTCAAAGCAAGACATGGATTCTATAACTTCAAGACTATAAACATTATATCAGCTGGTGAGAGAGACCCTGATGCAGATGATGTATCAGGTATGTCTGCAAGTAAAATGAGACAGTATGCAGAAGACGGTGACTTTGATAACTTCAAAGAAGGAGTACCAAGTAAAGGTAAGAATGTTGCAAAGAAACTGTATGACGATATAAGAAAAGGTATGGGTATCAATGAAGGTACTTTACCACAATATATGATAGAGGATTTAATTTCAGAAGGTGTTTATGACCCTGGCGTATTTAAAGCAGTATTCCTCATGGGTGGCCCAGGCAGTGGTAAATCTACAGTTGTAGATGCATTAGGTCTAAAATCTCTAGGACTGAAAATGGTAAACACTGATAAAGCATTTGAGAATGGACTCAAGAAAGCTGGACTCTCTCTTGATTTAAGAGGTGGAGTCGAAGGTGATATCAAGAAAATCAGGTCAAGAGCAAAGAAACTTACAGGTATAGGTCTTGATAATTATATCGCAGGTAGACTGGGACTTATATTTGATACCACAGCTGCAAAGAAATCTAAGATATCAAACTATAAGAAAATGTTAGATAAACTGGGATACGATTACAAAATGATATTTGTAAGAACCAGTTTGGAAAATGCACAAAAAAGAAATGAAATGAGGTCAAGAAAATTACCACCCGCGATAGTAGAACAAGACTGGAACAATGCAATGAAGAATGCACAGGCATTCAAATCAATGTTTGGTAAAGATTTCATAGAGATTACAAATGACGATACACCTAAAGACCTAGTCAAAAAAGCAAATGCATTGTTCAGTAAACTCATGACATGGTCAAGTAAGTTCCCTAGTTCTAAACAGGCAATTGCATGGAAAGAAAATGAACTTCTTGCAAGGAAAAAGGGATAAATAGTATTATGGCTGCAAAAAATTTTAGAGATATAAAGAAAGAAATAACTCCAGTAGACGAGGGTAAACTCGTGTCTGATTTCGAAAATATTCTCAGTAAAATTATGACAGACCTAAAATCTAAATTAGGTAAAGAGTACAAAAAGAATTCTGAGAGAGGCATTGCAATGATTAACACAATCGGTGCAATGGTTGGTGCAAAAGTCACAGATAAGAAACAAACAAAAGGTAAACTATTCTTAAAGTTTGGTGACCCACTAGAACTAGAATTAGACGAAAGAATGTACACAAATGTACATAACAAAATCAAAAAGATTAAAAACCTAAAGAGAGCAGATGCAAAAGCAATTGCAATGATTGACCCTTTTGTATTAGGTAAAGTAGTAAAAGCTCTCATGCCTATGTATGAGGCAAAAGATATGACTGCAATCTCTTCATGGAAGAAGAAATTAAAACAAGTAAAAGGACTCACTAAGAAACAATTACAGATACTATCTACATTACCTACACCAGTTATTACTTCTCTAATCAATCAAGTTGGTATGGTTGTTGCTGGGGACATACAGGAAGATGCTGCAGTAGACGCTGCAAACCTCAAGGCAAGACAAGCAGAGGAAATGGAAAGACTGAAAGAGAAACACTTACAAGAAATGGAAGCTCTCAAAGAAAGACATGAGAGACAAATGAAAGCCATAGACCTACAGAAAGAAAAAGAAACTGCAAACAAACAGATAGAATCAGAAAGAGAAGCTGCAAGAAAGAAAGCACAAAATGAATCTCTAGAAGAAGCTGGTCTATGGGATAACATTCGTGCAAAGAAAGCTCGTGGTGAGAAAATGAGAAAGAAAGGTGAGAAAGGCGCACCAACAGATGACCAAATCAAAAGAGCAAAAGGTGAAGAAGTACAAGAAAAAGCACCTGATACAGAAGATGCAATGAAGAGACACAAAGCAGGTAAAGCTGGATTCGGTGATATAACACATTTAAAAGCAAAAGGACTCATACCTCGTGCAGACGGAACTAAAAAGAAATCACCTAAGTACGAAGACAAAGAAGAACAAGATAAAGATGTAGGAGATAAAAAGGGTACACAACCTAAGAAATACTACAAGGGTCTAGACAAGAAGACTAAAGAAAAAAGAGATGCACACTTCAAGAAAGGTTTGACTGGGCCTGCTCCTGGCGACAAAACAGATGACGGTAAACAAACAAAGACTAAGAAATCTACACATACTAAGAAATTTGCAAAAATGTATGGTGAGAAGTTAACTGCAAAATCAGACGCAGGAGATTACATAGATGATTTTAGGAAATCAGATGCACCACAGTTTAAGGGTAAATCCGATAAGAAGATTAGAAAGATGGCAATCGCAGCCTATTTGGATAAAAAGGGTAAGTAATGTCAAAACTAGGAACAGGGAACAAGAACGACAACGGTACACTAGAACAGGGTACGGACGAGATAAGGAAAGCATATCAAGACGATACGCCAGGGCAGAGTGTGGAGAGTTATATCAAAGAACAGGAAAAATCATTCCACGAACAAAAGAACAAAGTAAAAAAACACTTCTCTCAAGTGTTTGGTAATCCACTAAAAGACTATCCATATAACGAAGAGTTTACAGTAGAAGAGATAAAAGAAGAAGTAGCTCCATTCTCTATACCTCACTATCCCATGCAGAAAGTAAATGTAAAATATACAGACGGGAGTTGGGCAGTCGGGGAAGAAGAAAAGGCATATGTATATGACGGAAGTAAAAGTGGAGAAGAGAACATTAAAATTATGAATAACCTAGTCGATAAAGATAGGAGTGAGTAGTGAAACCTTTCAAATCTGTAGTCATAGAACAGACAATACAACAACTTCAAGAAACTAAAACCAATATCTTTGATAATCCATTCAGATTAGGTTCTGAAATGTTCTTTTGGACTATAGTCGAAGCACGAAGACTACATTTAGAGGGTAAATACATACCTACTGCAGTAGATAAGAACATTTTAGAGACAGATTTAGGAGAGTTTGCAGAGTATGAAGGTACACATGTACCTTTGGATTGTCCTATGCATGAGGAGAAAGAACCTGAACTAAACTCACCTAAAGTAGGTGGCCCAAAGAAATACTATGTTTATGTAAGAGACCCCGATACAAAGAAGATTAAGAAGATAACATGGGGTGATACAACAGGATTAAAGGTCAAACTAGGTAATAAGAAGGCAAGGAAGTCTTTTGCAGCTAGACATAAATGTGACCAACAGAACGATAAAATGACTGCCTCATACTGGGCTTGTCGTTTACCACATTATGCAAAACAGTTAGGGTTATCAGACGGAGGAAACTTTTTTTGGTAAACCCTATATAATATAAGGAAATACAAGGTATGACACGACCATATACCGAGGAAATACTAGATAAACACGGTACGAAAGAGACTTACAGGATAAGGACATTTCAAGAAGATTTAGATGACCGTGAGTTAATATGGCACAGGGACGAAGAGACTCGTAGAGTTTCGGTTCTAAATGGGGATGGTTGGGAACTTCAATTAGATGAAGAACTCCCACAAACTTTAATAGTAGGTAGACACTATGCAATACCTAAGTTGAAGTACCATAGGTTAATAAAAGGCAAGGGAAATCTTGTTGTAAAGATAGAGAATATATAAATAATACTGTTATGAGTTATAAGTCAGAAAACTGGAAAGATAAACTAGAACAAGTTCGTAATCACATTGCTTTAAAAGAAGGGAGTGTGGAGAAAACTGCAGACGAAATTCTAGAATCACAAATTGAAGAAGAACTTGCAAATTCATTCATCGAAGAAGAAGTTATTGATGAGAAAGTCGGAACTGGTGAAGCAATCAGTAAACTCTTTAAGACTAAAGATAAGAAAGAGATTGCTGGTATTGCAAATCTCATGAATATGACAAGTGTTAAAGTTCTTCAATCTATGATGAAACAGAATAAAAAGGGTTTCTATAGAATGGCTGCAAAGATGGGAGAACTCCCAGCCATGGAAGAAGTAGAAGAAACACAAGTTGAAGAAACAGTAGAATCAGTTGAAAAGACTACAGAGAAACTCGTAGAAAGAAACATGTTGGGTCGTCTTGCAAAACAATTGAAACTCAACGAAGAGGGCAAACAAAAGATGTTTGCATATTTTGAAAAGGGAGAATTGCAACAATGATACACGACCTACCCAAAGGCCTAATAGAAGATTCGAGAACACTTCTACAACAAGGGGCAGATTACGAAAAGTTTTTTAAAGCTGCATTGAAGAAGTTCGGTGTGAGCTCACCAGCAGATTTTAAATCAGACGAAGAGAAGAAGAAGTTCTTCGACTATGTAGATAAGAACTACAAAGGTGAAAAGTCTGAGTCAAAGGTACAAGAATTCTATAGAGGATATCTATTAGACGAAGCTTCATTGAACTATGTGTTCTTTGATAAATCAGAAGCCACAAGATTCTCAAGTAAAGTTAAAAGTATGGTCGATTCAGTCGACATGGAAAAATCTATTGCTGGACATTACAATGTAATAGTCAAGGGTGATAAGAAATCTCTAAAGAGAGCTACAGATGTTGCAATCAAAATGTCAGAATCAGTTGAACCTTTAGACGAAGCAAAGAAAGGAAAGTACAAGTCAAAAAAGTTAAATAACATTATTCGTGAAATTGACAAGCTCAAAAAACAAGAAAAGAAAGATGGACATCAAACTAAAGACATCGAAGCAATACAAAAGATGTTGAAGAAAGGTTTAGAAACTGAAATGTATGATGACATGGAAATCATGACTGGTAAAACTCTCAAAACATTAGATAAACATATGATGAATATGGATACTATGCCTAGAGAAGATATTGCACAGATAATCATGAAACAGGATATAGACCTTTATGACATGATATTTGGATATTAAGACATGAACTTATTCCAAGATTTAAAAGAGAGAAAGGTCTTAGACAAAGACGGTAAGGTTGATGCATTAGGGCCTTACGGAAGAAGTAAACTTACTGGTCAAGAAGTTGCACAATACTTCAAAAAGAATAAACTCTCCAAAGTACACGATAGACTCAAAAAAGCTATTGAGGTTGCATTAGACCTTGGTGGTGCAGATACTATTGCAAGAAAAGAAATCAAAAAGTTCTACGGTTCTAATATTCTAAAGAATAAAGAAGTACAAAAAGCTCTCAAATATGCAAACGAATCATTTGAAATGAATCAATTGGTTGGTATGTTGCATGAAGAAATAAACAATCTCACAGAAAAAAGTTTAATCCCCGACCTACAAAAGATAGTTGACACCAAAGGTGCAGCTAAAGTTGGTGGTGTTATGGTTGATATGTTTACTGCATCTATGATTACACAAATCTATGATAAAGTAAATGACCAAAACAAAAAGAAAATGGACAAATCAAAGATTGCAGTCCTAGTCGACCTTGCACATAGAATGATGAGAAAGTCAGAAAATGACCCGACTATAGAAGAAGGTCGTGCATTAAAACCTAAACAAATTGCAAAAAAGTATAAAAGAGAGATTGAACAACTTGCAAAGAGAGGACAAAGTCCTGAATATGGTAAACATAAAGTATATCAAGCTCTCTATAATCTTGCATGGGAAAACGGAGATATAGGTTCAGACGACCCTGATGACATAGATGAAGTTATCGATGATTATCTAGACGATATCATGGGTGAGTTCTTTGCACATATAAAAGAAGGATTCAAGAGTGATGCACAAAGAAGAGCTGCATTTGCAAGTGGATACAAAGCAAAAGGTAAGAAGGGCAAGAAAGAAGAAGTTGAATTAGACGAAAACGAGAAAGGTCTAAAGAACAAAGCAGAGAAATCAGGAATGCCTCTAGGTATATTGAAACAGGTATACAACAGAGGACTTGCAGCTTATAAAACAGGACACAGGCCAGGTGCAACTGCACCTCAGTGGGCAATGGCAAGAGTAAATAGTTTTGTCACCAAATCAAAAGGAACATGGGGTGGTGCAGACAAAGACTTAGCTGCAAAGGTTCAAGGTAAGAAAGAAGAAGTAGAATTGATTTTGAAAGCACAACAAGAGATTCTTTCATTGATTGAGGTCACTGATAAAGAAATCAATGCAGTCAGAAAACTTTCAAAAGATATAGAGAAAGTTAAGAAAGATTATTTCAAGATTGCAAAGATAGGTGATAAAACACTTAAAGATACAAAGTACAACAAGAAATACGAATCTATTTTGAAAGCACAACAAGAGATTCTTTCATTGATTGGAGACCTTAAAACTGTACAAATCTTACAGAATGAAGGTAATGTTATGGATTCATACAGAAATATGATTGTAGAAAAGAAAGAAATGAATCCGAAAGTAATCGAAAAGATTGCAAAGTTAACAGATAGAAACGACCACAACGAATCATTACTCGTACTTGCAAAGGAAATGAGAGACAAAGAAGCAGTCAAACTACTCAACAGTATCAAAGATATGCATAAAGTATATAACCACATGCCACAAGAGTTATTGACTTTAAGGAACAGAGTCTTTGATAACTTAATGAGAAAGTCAAGTAGTCAGTATAGTAATCACAAAGATGTTTATGGTGCGTTGTAATGCCCAAACTGACGGCTAAAGAAGTACAAAAGATTCTTACCACAGACGGTAGAACTAAACTATTTAAAGAAAAACTTAAAAAACTAGGTTATGTAAAAGACGCAAAAGCAGTCAATAAAGTAATGGAAAAGACTGCAGATTTTGCCATGATGTCGGACGGTGGTAATAAGAAAGTTGCCCGTGCCGTTGCAAAATCTAAGTCAGAGAAAGAACTCAGACAGAAGTTAGAGAAGATATCCACTATGTCAGGTGGTAAATACTCAGAAGCTTCAGAGGACGAAGTTATCGATAGAGCTATCGATGCATTCAATAGTAAGGCACAGGGAATGCAATTAAGACCTGATGCAAATGTATTAATGCAGTTGAGAAAGTTCAAAGATATCAAGAAGGACGGGGAAGTACGGACTGATGACATGAAAAAGACTAAAATCAAAAACAAAGATGCAGTCAAAGTTCATGACATTTTAATGGCAGTACGAGCTCCCGTTCGTGATAAATACATTAGACTATTACAAAAAGATAGTAAAACATTTAAGAAGACCTTCAATGCAATTGCAAAAATGAAGGTTGCAAGTTAGGAGAAAGCAAAATGCCATTATGGGGAATAGTAGACGGTACAGAGGATAAACCAAAGTACCTCAAACAGGAAGACAAAAATAATTGTGTGGCAAAACCACATGGTTGGGAACTTCAAATACCAGTAGGCTCTAGAACAAGAACTGAGACATTAGTCGCAGTTGGTTCTAATACTAACCTTTCTACTGCTTTAGCAGAAGCAACAATTTCTGCAGTACACTTTGATGCAACAACATATGCACAGGGTGATGCTGGTAAAGTAATCGTTGTTTATAACGAACAAGTAGATGTGACAAATGGTGCAACATTGACAGTGACTGCGACAGGTGGTGCAAACCCAACTGCAACTGCAGCTGCTCACGATGGGAAGAACAAAATCACTTTTGCATTTACAGTTCCTTCACGAACATGTACTCTATCCATCGGTGCTCAAACCATCAGTGGAACTATTGCAGATGATGTTGGTGGAGCTGCAGCAGATAAAGTCATCGCAGCTGGTGACATAATCGACGCAGGTGGTGCTGGAACAGGTGGAACTGCAACAATATCAGTTGCATAATTAAAGGATAGTTATGAAAATTAAAGTTTTAGGTTCAGAAGCTGCATGTGGAACAAGTTCAACGAACGGTTCCAACTTTGGTAGTTCTACACATGTACGAGTTGTAAACTCAGGTACAACGAATAGACTCGTCTCTATAGAGACAAGTGCAGCTGGACTTATAGGTACATTCACCCTAGGTGGTGGAGCCAGTGAGATAATTGTAAAAGACCCAAGTGACGAAGTATTCGCTGCAAATGCAGAGGTACTCGGTGTTGGGATAGCAGTGGAGCAATAATATGAAAAGTTTTAAATCTTTCATAACAGAAAATCATGGTCTAGAAGGATTAGACCTTAGAACATCAGGTAGTGTTCCTCACGACCTAGATGATTCAGATGTTAAAAGACATGTCAATGCATTATTAGGACATGTAGCAGTTTCAGAGTTCTTAAACCCAAACGCTGCAGTAGAACAAATGAAAATGAAACTTGCACAGATAGGATTAAATCCTCAGACTGCAGATGAGGAATTAGAGTTCTCCGAAGCTGGAGAATTCGACTTAAACTTCTCAAGATATGGAGAAATCATGGGTAAAACTGTCAACAGTGATATCGATGAAATCGAAAAGGAAGAGAAGATAGTCTCACTTAAAGTGAGATACGAACAGCTATCTAACGGTAGCTTTAAGGTATACGGGTCGTTAGTATAAGGGGTCGTGCCCATACTAAACCAAGTGATAATTTAGAATTACTTTCGGGTAATTCGAAGTGAAGACCAAGTCAAATTCCCGATACCTTACCCTTCGGGGTGTCTAAATAAAATTATATTATGAGTCTATTTGATAAGATTACTGCAAAAAACTTTCAAGCATATGCAATGAAGCATTATGACGACCCTCAGTGTGAGTCCTTAGAAGACTTCCAAGAGGACTTGAGAAGATTTAGATACCTAAAACGGTTATTACACCGATATCATACAAATGGTGAAATGAGAGAAAGACTCATGTTAAATCACCTAATATGTCTATTCAATGTATTCGGATACGAAGCTTGCATGAGAATGTTGGAGTTCAAAATCAAGGATATAAACTACTGGATTTCAATCAAAACAATGTTATTATATCTAGGATATGTAGAAAATACATGGAAAACTGATATAGATATAGACCCCGTACTTGCACAGCGTTTAAGAGAACTTTAAAAATACCTAAATAGTTGTATGAGAATAGTAGATACATTAATAGTATTCCGCATACTTAAATTACTGGTCACACCCTTTTCGAAACATAAGGCATTTAAGTTTGGGTTCATAGATAAGAACGGAAAAAGACTCAAAACTAAAATGGTGGACGGTAAAGAAGTACCGAATAAACCTGAGTCAAAGATGGAGAAAGCTTCTTTCACCCTCTTACATAGACTCGTATTCAATCTCAGAAGAATCATAGAAAAAGTACCGTTTGGTAAAACTGCATTTGCCTCGTACGCTGTTGCATTGTTAATGTTAAAAGAACATTGTGAACTAACAGACGAACAGGCAGAAGAACTATACGAGAAGTTTTACCGTCATTTAAAAGATACAAATAACCTAGACCCCGAACAGATTACAGAGGCAGTAGGATTCCCTACACTGCATGAGGGTACATATAACCTTAGACATAGGTTAGATGAATACAAACCAAGAACTGCAGTACATGTAAAAGGTGAAGCTGCAAAGATATTTGGTATATCTGTATACGAAGGATATGTGGGTGATAGTAAAATATATGTGAGTGCCGAAGATGTTTATTGAACAAGTATTAGACATAGACAAACTAACCTTCAAGAAGACAGACGACTTGAAAAAACCCAAGTATGGTAAGATAAAAATATTCCATGACGGTTGGGAGAACATTGACATAGGTAGACCACCTACAGGAAATCAAGTTGTCAAAGAAATCAAAAAGATTCAAGAAGAAGTAAAGGGTGCAACTGCAGAACAAAAAGAACAATATCTAAATTGTGACGAAGACGCCTCATACTATATCAAACAATACATGGACGACCATGATTTAGATTACAGAGAAGAGACAATGGAATACATAGAGAATCAATGTGTTCCTATCATAAGACATTACAAAAACTTTTATAATCGACCAAGACCATATCAAGTTGCAGACAAACTAGGTATGAAGTTTGAGAGATATAAAACTGGTACTGCAAAGACTCCAGCATATCCTAGTGGACATACAGTTCAACCGATATTAGTTGCAGAGTTCTATGCAAAATTATATCCACAACACAGAGCAGGCATTATGAAAGGTGCAAAGATATGTGGATACGGAAGAGTTATAGCTGGATTACATTATCCCTCAGACTATGACGCTGGAGTGGTTCTCGGTAGAGGATTACTTGATTACTTAGACATGGGTCAATTGAAGGAAGATGCACCCATGAATTCAACGGGGCCTGGAATTGCAATGCCCCCAACAATGAAGAAGAAAAAGAAAAAGAAAGACATCTTCACTAGATAAATTATGGAAAGATTTCTAAATTATCTTGCCCTCGCAACATCTTTAGGAATTGCAACCATAGCTGCATACTTTTCAGTTATAGGTATGGCAACAATATTTGCTGGTGCATTCCTTGGTACAGTCGTAATGATGTCTGCATTAGAGTTTGGTAAGATTGTCACTGCAACCTACCTACACCTCTTTTGGGATAGATTAAACTACATGAAGTATTATCTCACCTTGTCGGTGGTTGTACTTATGTTGATTACCTCACTGGGTATATTTGGATACCTATCAAAAGCAAACATAGAAACTACACTGGTGGGTGATTCATACTCACTGGAAATGTCTATCATTGATAAGAGAATCGGTGCAAAAGAAGCTCAACTATCAAGACTAGAAGAAAGAGTTGCAAATCTAGATAATATCATAACCACTGCAAGACCACAGGACAGAAACTATATCGACAGAAGACAGAGAGACGAGAGAATAGAAATTGCAAATGATATTGACATAATAGTAGATGATATAGTAAAATTAA
>MDTG01009878.1_pt1 | contig 14533 bp, 14 predicted proteins | sample 811421 | NCBI WGS metagenome assembly MDTG01 (sample SAMN05326645, study PRJNA326480) | marine metagenome | isolation source: seawater | place: Pacific Ocean: South East | collected 2011
ACCATTGGCGCAGAAAGGCTTGACTTCCGAGTTCGGAATGGGATCGGGTATTACCCTTTCGCAATAATCACCAGGCAAACTCTTATACAATTTATTTTCCTATCATCAAGTAATTTATTAGTTTTTAAAAAGCTTTTTTCTTTATAATTTAAGATTAATCTAGGGGAAATATGTCAAATATTCCTTTGGATATAAATTCTATCAAAAATATATTATAGATTAAATGTGACTGATTTAAAAATATCCATCATTACTGTTGTTAAAAATGGAATGCCATTTTTAAAAGACGCTATAAAATCTTTTGATACCCAAAGCTATCAAAATAAGGAGCATATAATTATTTTTTCGAGATCAAATGATGGAACAGAGGAATATTTAAAATCAATTCAAAATTATAAAATAATTTTTAAAGATGAAAATTCATCTAACAAATTTGGACCAATAAATTTAGGAATCAAAAAAAGTTCTGGAGATTTAATTGGTATTTTACATGCTGATGATTTTTTCCTTAACTCAAATACATTGTCAGATGTTGCAAATTTTCAAAAAGAAAATGGTCCTGATGTAATCTATGGAAATCTTAAATTTTGCAAACCTGATAATCCAGAAAAAATTACAAGAGTTTGGAAAAGCAGTAATTTTGATAAATCAAAATTAAAATATGGATGGATGCCACCACATACAACAATTTTTGCAAAAAAAAATATTTTAATGAATAATTTATATTCTCAAAATTATTTAATTTCTGGCGATTATGAATTTATTTTGAGAGTTTTTTTGAATGAAAATTATAAAATCAAATTTTTTGATAAAGACTTAATCTTGATGAGAACTGGAGGAGCAAGCACCAATTTTCGATTATTTTTAAAAAAGTTTAAAGAGGATTTAGATATAACAAAAAAATTTTTTAAAAATAATTTTATTTGTGTTTGTTTAAAAATATTAAGAAAAATTAATCAAATTTTATAATTTAAACTTTTCAAAGTTAGTAATATACCCTTATCAAGATCAGTTTTTGCTTTCCATCCGTAATTTTTTGCTAAGTTAATGTTTAGTAATTTTCTTTTAACTCCATCTGGTTTAGTTTTGTCAAATTTAATTTTTAATTTAATATTAAAAATCTTAATCAAAATTTTCGCATATTCTAAAATTGTTTTATCTTTTCCACTACCAATATTTATTAAAGATTTGGTATTTTTTTTATTCATAAAAAAAATACATGCATCTGCAATGTCTTTAACATAGATTAATTCACGTCTTACTTTTCCTGTGCCCCATATCACTATAGATTTTTTCTTTTTTTTTTTTGCTATATAGATTTTTTTTATTAGAGCTGCAAAAAAATGAGAATTTTTTAAGTCGTAGTTATCGTTTGGGCCATATGAATTACAAGGCATTAAACATTTATAATTTGTCTTATATTCTTTATTGTAACTTTCGCACAATTTTAAGCCTGCAATTTTTGCAATTGCATACGGTTCGTTTGTATCTTCAAGTTTGCCAGTGAGTAGCATTTCCTCTGAAATTTTTGTTTTAATATTTTTGGGATAAATACAACTTGAACCAAAAAATATTAAGTTTTTAATGCCTGCTAGATACGATCCATGTATTAAATTATTTTGAATTTGAAGATTTTCATAAATAAATTTTCCTCTAAAGATGTTATTTGTATAAATGCCTCCTACTCTAGCAGCAGCAATTATTACTAATGCAGGTTTATTTTTTTTCAAAAAATTGAATACTTTTGATTGATTTAATAAATCTAATCTTTTTTTTTCAACAGTAATTATATTTTTATAGCCTTTTACCCTCAACTCATCTAAAATTGATGCTCCAAGATGTCCTTTGTGACCAGCGAGAAATATTTTTGATGACCTTTCAATCATTATTTTCTAATTCATAAGAGATCATTTCATCGACTAATTTATATATATCTTTTTTTGGCTTCCACTTAAGTACCTTTCTAGCTTTTGAAAAATCACCTTTTAGATTATTTACTTCTAAGGGTCTAAAATACCTTTTTAAAACACCTATTATTTCGTTTCCATTCTCATCTAAACCAACTTCTTTAACTCCTTTACCTTTCCATAAAATTTTCATATTCAATTTCTTTGCAACTATTCCAATAAATTGTTTAATAGAATATTGTTTATTTGTTGAAATTACAAAATCATCAGCTACTTTATGTCTTAATATCTTCCACATTGCTTCTACATAATCTTCGGCATGGCCCCAATCTCTTTTAGAATAAAGATTACCTAGATATAATTTTTTTTGTTTTTTTAATTTAATTAAAGTTAATGCTTTAACAATCTTTTTTGTTACAAATGTTTCGCCACGCTTAGGACTTTCATGATTAAATAAAATTCCATTCGAAGCAAAAATCCCATAAGCATTTCTATAAATTTTTGTAATATTGTGAGCAAAAACCTTACTAGCAGCATATGGGCTTTGTGGATCCATATAAGTATTTTCATTTTGTATTTTATTTTTTCCCCCAAACATTTCTGAAGAGCCAGCTTGATAAAATTTTATCTTCTTTTTGTTTAAGTCTTGCAAAGATTTTATAGCCTCTAGTATTCTTAATGAACCTAAGGCATCAACATTTGAAGTATATTCAGGTAATTGAAAAGAAACAGCAACATGTGACTGAGCAGACAAATTATAGATTTCATCAGGTAAAATTTTTGAAATTAAACTAAAAACTGACGATGTGTCTATGCTATCACCATAATGCAATATTAAATCTCTACCTCTAAGCCAAGGAGATTGATATATATCGTCAATTCTACCTGTATTAAATGATGATGATCGTCTTATTACGCCATGAACTATATATTTTTTTTTTAGCAGAAACCTTGCTAGATAAGATCCATCTTGACCTGTAATACCAAAAATTAAAGCTTTTTTTTTCAATTATATTTTTTAAAATTAATAACTTTGTTTTATGACTATTATCTTTAAAACGATCAAAATTCAATAATCATTTAAATTTTACAACTTTAATTGAATTATTCTTAACCTCATAAATAATGTCACAACCCTCAAGATTTCTCATTTCGTGAGATACTAAAATAATAGTATTTTTATTTTTTAATTGATAAATATTTTCAATTATTTTCTTTTCAGTTTCATAATCAATTGCATTTGTTGCTTCATCAAAAATTAAAATTTCTTTTGAATTGTATATAGCTCTAGCTATGGCTATTCTTTGTTTCTGACCTGAAGAAATTCTTCTACTCTGTGATCCAACCATATAATCTAGACCTTCTGGCAAAGAATTAATAAACTGATCTAATTGAGCAAATTTAATTGCATTATTTAGTTTATCTTGATCTACAATAGATTCTTCGTCAAAGGTAATATTATTTTTAATAGTATCGTCAATCAGGAAAGTATCTTGTGATATAAATTTTATAAGATCTTGATATCCTTTAATATCATCCTGGTCCTTCATCACCTTATTATCTACATAAAAATTTCCTTTGTCTGGCAATATAAGTAAAGTTATTAGATTCAATAATGTGCTTTTACCGGAACCACTTTGACCAAATATTCCAACAATTTCTCTTTTTTTTAATTTTAAATTTATATTTTCAAATAAATTTTTGTCAGAATTATATGAAAAAGAAATATTTTTTAGCTCTATAGACTCTTTAAATTCAATTTTAGAATTTGTTAGTTTTTGAAGAGACCTTTTATTTTCAAGTTTTAAAGTATTATTTATTATATCTAAAGAGTTAATAGAAAAATTGACTCTTTGATACTGAATTAAGATTTTATTATAAGATGGTATTGATCGGTAAGCTATTACAAAATAAAAAGTCAAATTTGTTAAGATTACATTTTTATCCACTCCTATTTTAACAAAATAAACTACAAGCATTAATAAAATAAGTAATCCTAAAATTTCCAATATAGCTTTGGGTAATAATTGATAATTTGAATTTTTAATTTCTATAAAAGCTTGTTTTTTCCCATAAACAGATATTTTCTCTACTAAATTTTTTGCATTATTTGATAAAAAGACATCTCTAATTCCTTGATAAACTCTAATTAAAAAAGTATTGATACTTTCTGCAGTTTCAACACGCAAATGAGAAAGGCTTCTAATTTTTTTATTTATGGATTTTAAAACAAAACTTGCAAAAAATAATATTGGTAGAATAACAATTAAGCCTTTATAGAATCCAGAAATAATTATTAAAATAAAAATTCCTATTAAAATTAACATTTCACTCATTAGTATAATAATAGGATCTAGAAAGTTATGAGATAAGTTATGTATTTCTGAACTTAATACTGTAGTAAATTTTCCTTGTTTATTTTTTGAAAAAAATAAAAAGTCTTGACTAAAAAATTTAGTGAGGATTCTTTTAGAAACATCAACTCTGAATAAATTTATAAAATTATTTTTAAAGTTATTTATCCAAATTAATGATAAATTTTTCAAAATAAAAATCCCTAAAAAAATTAAACAAAAGATTAAAAGTAGATCATCCTGAAATCTAACAAAATAATTTGAGTAATTTTCCAAAAATGAAAAAGTTGATAGGCTCTCTGGACTAAAAATTACAGTAATAAATGGAATTACTGCTGCTATACTAATAACCTCTAAAAAGGATTGAATTACATAAAGAAAAATTAATAAACTAAAATCTTTTTTATCCTTTTTACTAAATAAATTCCATAGAGTTTTAAAATTTTTCATGAATTTAAAATTTATTTATTGTAAATCTTTTTTAGCAAATCTGATAAATTCATCATTCTTTTTTGTAACATAAATTTTTTCTATCCATTCATAAGTTTTTTGTATTCCATCTTTTAACGAATATTTATAATTCCACCCAATTTTTTTTTTAATTAAATCATTATTGCTTGATCTTCCTTTCACACCTTGGGGTTTATCTAGTTGATAATTCTTTTTAAATTTTTTTCCTGAAAAATTTTCTGCAATTTCTAAAAGTTGGTTGATTGTTACTTTTTCATCACTTCCAATATTTATTGGGTCAGAAAAATTTGATCGGAAAAGCTCTAAAACTGCATCTATGCAATCATCAATATATAAAAAACTTCTAGTTTGTGTTCCATCGCCCCAAATATCAATAGTGTCTTTATTGTTCAATTTTGCCTCGATTACTTTTCTGCAAATTGCAGCTGGTGCTTTTTCTCTTCCGCCATCAAATGTTCCCATCGGTCCATATATATTATGAAACCTAGCAACTCTTGTTTCTAATCCATAGTCCTCTGTAAAATGTCTACACATTCTCTCACTAAATAACTTTTCCCATCCATATCCATCCTCTGGCATGGCCGGGTATGCATCTTGTTCTTTAAGTCCATCGATATTAGGATCATTTTGTAAATTCTTGTTATAAGCACAAGCACTTGAAGAAAAGAAATATCTCTTAATTTTGTTTTCTTTGCAGGCTCTCAATAAATTAGTATTAATTAAAACAGATAACATACATTCAGCTTTATTATTTTCAATAAAACCTATACCACCCATGTTGCATGCAAGATTGATTACATAATCTACATTTTTCGTCATTTTCAGACAATTCTCATATTCCTGCATATTCAATGAATAATTCTCCACGTCATCAAATTTTTGAAACCAAAGATCTAATGGTTTCAAATCCACAGCTCTTACTTGATTTTTTTCATCAAGTAATCTCTTGACTAGATGCCCTCCAATAAAACCACCGCCACCCACTATTAAATATTTATTCATAAATTGTTTATTATACATTCTTAAAAAAATGTATAGCTAATATAATTGGTATTTTAATTTCAAAAATATCTGTTCAAATTAAGACGAAAAATGAGAGTTTTTTCAAATGATTATGATAAATTAATAAGAGATGGTGAAAAAAAAAATAATTATTTGTTCAACAATCAAAAATGAGGAAAAAAATTTAGGCAGATTTTTCAAAAAAATAAATTCATTACTTTCAATTTTTGAGGAACATTATCTAATATTTGTATTATCCGATACTTATGATAAGTCAGAAAATTTATTAAATGATTACTTGAAAGGTAAAAGGGGAACAGTAATTGTTAAAAACTTTGACAATCAAACTAATAGAATTGAAAAATTAGAAATTTGTAGAAATGAATATCTAAACTTTATTAGAAAAAATAATGAAATTAAAGATTATGACTATCTATTAGTAATGGATGCAGATGGAGTAAATAATATATTAAATGAAAAAGTACTTGCAGAAACAATTCAAAAAGAAAAATGGAACGCAATTTTTGCTAATCAAAAATTTTTTTATTATGATATTTTCGCGCTTAGGATTGATAAATTGATAAATGAAAATTTTATCTTAAAAATAAAAAAAGATTTTCAAAATAATGTTTATGAACAACCGAAAAGAATTATTTTTAACAATTTAACAAGGTTTTTTTTTATTAATAAGCTTTTTAAAGAAAGATATATTGAGGTTAATTCTGCTTTTGGCGGGCTAGGAATTTATAAATTAAATATTATTCTTGAATTTAATTATCATAGTAATTCAGGAAAAAATTGCGAACATGTAAAATTAAATGAAGATATCAATAAAAAATATGGTGGAATGTTTATAGATAAATTACTTTTTAATTCTTATGGATTAAATATTCATAGTATTAATGGTTTGATATCAGCAGTATCCAACATTTTCGCCAAAAGATTTATTAATAAAATATGATAAACTATTTCTATATAATTTTAAATGTAGTAATTTTTTCCTTACTTTATCTCCTAAGAGATAAAATTTGTGAAAATCTTAGATTAATTATCAAACCATCTAAAAATTCATTTCATAAAAAAAAATCTTATCTTTATGGAGGGTTATTATTATTTCCAAGTTTTTTAATTGTTTTTTACAGTGAAAATTTTGTTTTAAATCAAATTCAATATTTAAATTATTATCTAATCATAAGTTTTTTTGTTTTAGCTCTTTTAGACGACATGATAGATTTAAGTCCATTATCAAAAATACTGTTCAGTATTTTAATTCTGGCTATTATTATCAATTTTGATGAATCACTGAGAATTTTTTATCTTAAATCGATTTTTTTTGGAGAATTATTATTTACAAATAATTATTTGATAATTTATTTTTTCCCTATTTTAGCAATTATACTATTGATAAATGCATTTAATTTTATTGATGGTATAAATGGTTTAGCAACCCTGGTGGGGTTAAGTTTTTTAGCTTATATCGTGCTAAAGAATCCAATATTAATTTATAGTTTATATCTAATTTTGATTGCAGCAATATTTTTTCTTTTTTTAAATTTTAGATATTCTATTTTTCTTGGTGATTCTGGAAATTATTTACTATCAATCTTAATTGCATCCATACTATTAAAAAATAATTATTATAATCCAGGTTCTTATTATGCAGAAGAAATTTTTTTATTACTTTTAATTCCTGGAATAGATATGTTTAGATTATTTATTGTTAGAATTTATCATGGTCAAAATCCCTTGAAAGGAGATATTAATCATCTACATCATAAATTATTTTATAAATTTGGTTTAAATAAAGCTTTAATTATATATTTATCTTTAGTGAATATACCAATTTACTTATATTATTTTTTAGAAAAGTATTATTTTTTTATCTTATTTTTCACTCTTCTTTTTTATATTTATTTAATACAAAGTAAGTTTTTATATAGATATAAGGAAAAAGCATTAAAGAAAAAATAAGTCTGAATATTCTAAAACTGAAAAAATTTTTTTCAAAGCCTGTATCTTTATAATATTCATTAATTTGAATTTGTGAATTTTGTCCAGCCCAAGTTCTGAAATAACCTATCTTTATATGAAAAGAGTGTAAATTTTTTTTTTGTGAAAAATTTTTCCATAAATGATAGTCTCCTGCATTTCCAATTGGTTTCTTAAAACCACCTGCACTTATGTAAAGAGATTTTCTAAAAACAGTAGATTCTTGCTGAATAAATCCCCAAAAATTATGATGAGCTAGACCATTTCTAACAATAAGGTTTGGATAAAAATAACTAATACCAGAAAATTTAATATTTCCTTTTATATATCCATTAATACCTGAAATCCAATCTACATCTTCAGTTTGAAATATTTTTATGATGTTAGATACGGCATCCTCATGAAGAGTATCATCAGAGTTAATCCATAGTATAACTTCTCCCTTTGCTATTTGAATACCTTTATCAATGGCATCATAAACTCCTTTATCTTTTTCTATTATCAAATTATCAATCTTAGTTTCATATTTTTTTAAAATATCAATTGATCCATCATCAGAACAGGCATCAAATAAAATGTATTCAAAATCTTGATTAGTCTGATTTAAAACTGACTTAATCGTCTCTTCTAGATATTTTTCGCCATTAAAATTTGGTGTAATAATTGTTACAAACGGATTTTCTTTAGACATCAATAAGTTCCAAATGTTTTATCTGATTATATTGATCTTGTGCAGTGGTATTAGACCAATGATTTCTGAACTCGCATTCCTCATATATGCTCTCTGGTTTGTGACTTTCTAACTTTGATAAATTTTTTACTTTTTCATTCACAAAAATTGCATTTGCCCCTCCAACTGATTTTACTAAATGATAATGATACTTTTTAAGTAATTTATAAAAAGCAGATAATGAGGCACCATGATAAAAACCTGACTGATGTTTTTTTTTTCTATCAAAATTTTCATCATAAACAACACTTATACTTCTATCTAAAAAAGACGCGTTATACTCAATTATGATTACCTCTGGTAATATTTTATTTTCAACAATCTTTTTTAAAAACCAATAATCATTACCATCGACATCTATTGATAGAACTCCGATATTATTTTGATTAATCTCACTTATAAGATTATTTAGTTTTAAATACTTTTTTTTTACTTCAATTTTTTTATTTAAAATAAAAATAATAATCTTCATCATTAAGATATTAATGTGCCGGCCACCATCAATCATTAATCCCTCAAAATTTTTTTTAATTAAATTAATACAATTAAATTCATTGTGATGAAAACCAATCTCTACAAATCTTTTATGGTCAACGAAATCTGATAATTTTTCCAAAAAAATATTTTCTAAATTTTGATTTTGACTTTTACTTACTTTATAAAAAAATTGTTTATTATATATTATTCTTAATATCATATAGAATTTATGAATAATTTTGATTATCATAGGTATTTATTATATAGGTTAAATATTCTAAAAAATCACTAATTAACTATTTATGAAAATATTATTAAATAAAAGCAACATTGGTATATTTATTCTTGCATATTCTAGGTTAGATCATTTGAGAAAAACCATATCTTCTCTAGATAAAAGATTATCAAAAAAAGATAAAATTTATATTTTTTGTGACAATTATTCAAATGATCAGAATTATAAAACAATTGAAAATGTCAAAGATGTAAAAAAATTTCTTAAAAGTTTACCTAAAAAAAGGTATGTCGTAACTTTTAGAGAAAAAAGGATGGGTTTAAGAAGAAATTGGCATTTAGCATGGTCATACATGTTTAAAAAGTTTCGAAAAGTAATTTGTCTCGAGGATGACATTGTAATAAATAAAAATTTTTTACCTTTTATGAAATATTATTTAAATCATTATGATAAAAATGAAAAAATTATGAATATTTCTGGTTTTTCTACAAAAATAGATTTTCCAAATAGTTATAAATATGATTGTTATTTGACTAAAAGATCAATGTCATGGGGCCAAGGATCATGGAGGAGAGTTTGGCTTAAATTTAAAAGTATGAAGCAAGACCACAAAAAAATTCTTAATAATAATAATCTTAAGAGAAAATTAGTAAGTAAAGGAGGTCAGGATCTCTTAAGGGCTGTAGTACTAGATTATTTAAAAATAATGGAAACAATTCAATTATGGTGGATTTGGAATATAATTAGAAACAATGGTTATTGTATTAATCCATCTGGATCTTTAGTTGAAAACATTGGTTTTGATGGAACTGGTTATCACACAAAGAGGGGTGATACTTTTCCAAAAAATAAATCTTTTAAAAAGAAAAAAAGATTAAAAAAGATTATTTTTTTTAGTGAAATTGACAATGATTTTCTTAAAAAATTTAAAATAAATAAAATATATTTTAATTTATTTAAATATTTGTCTGTAACACAGATTAAATTCTTGTTTAAAATCAAAAAATTTTTTAATTAACACTTCGAATTATATTTTTAACAAGTTTTATTGTTTTAAAAACATTAATAAAATTATTTTTTTCTTTAGACCTCATCTCAATTGAAACCCAATTTTTATATTTATATTTATTAAGCAGGTATATTAATTTTTTTATAAATTTTTCATTTTTTGGAACTTTTAGATATGGTTCACTTAAATGAACATGATTAATGTAATTTATATTATTTTTTAGAATTTTTTTTATATTTTTTGACTCTGAGTTCATTAAAATTTCGCCACTATCTAAAACCATCTTAATATTTTTTAATTTCATTTTTTTTACTAAAACACTTGTTTGATAAATTGTATTTAGAAAATTTGTTCCATATTCTTTAGGGTTAGATTCTAATGAAAAAATTACATTATTTTTTTTTGCTATTGAATTTATTTTTTTAAAAACTGAAATTGCAATTTTTTGAGCTTTAATTTTATTTATTTCCTCTGGTATAATTCTATTTTTGGGAGACCCAAAAACTAAGTTTGGAATACCTAATTTGCCTGCTAGTATAATAACTTTTTTAAGTTGATTAATTAAATTATCTCTTTCAATTTTTGTTTTAAAAAAATGGCAATTATTTGCTTCGTATAACAAAGATTGCATGGAAACTAGTTTTAAATTTTTTTTCCTTAATTCATTTAAGTAATGATTAATTTTATTTTTCTTTAAATCAAAAATATTTTTTTCTTTGAATAAAAATAATTTCGGAGCAATCTCTAATCCTTCAATTTTTTCAAGCTTTAAAAAATCGTAAATTTTTTTTCTTTCATTTGGTTTCCAGGCTATGTTAGAAATTGCTAATTTCATACATTTGCCTTTGCCAATTTTTTTAGTTCTAATAAAATATCTTTTTTATTATAAAGATAATTTTTTTTGGATGACCAAATTTGTGCATATTTTGAAATCATATTAGCCTCATACTTTTTAGAACCATTTGGTTTCATTTTCTTTTTATTAATTAGTCTATAGATCTCACTTGCTTTGATTGGTTCTGAAGCTAAATTCAGATATTTAATTTTGTATTTAAGTCCAACACTTATATCTTTATAGATATTTTTGAGGTTATAAAACTGATATTTGGAATTTGGGTTAGTGAAACTAGTAGATAACAAGTTTTTTTTTTCAAAAAAATTCATTAATTTTTTATTCTTTAGATTTTTTTTAAACCTAACTCTATTAATAAAATAAGCATTACCCTTTTTTTTATAAATTGAAATAAAAGCTTTTCTTAGGTCTTTAGGTATAATCTTATAAATTAAGAGAAATTTTTTTTGGTATATAAATGTTGGCATAGGATTTTTAATATCAAATATAAAATTTTTTTTTATATATTTTCCAAATACACTAGGAAGTCTAATTATTAGAATATTATCAAATCTATTTTCACAGAAAATTTCTAATTTTCTTCTATTTTTTCCATAAGGAAACTTATTATTTAGTTTTTTTGAGAATTCGTGATTATTTTTATTATTAAGTTTTGAATAAACTTGTATTGTGGATATGAGAACAAATTTTTTTGTTTCAAATGTCCGTAAATATTTCATCAAATTATTTATTTTTTTTGAATCCTCCTTAGGATTTTTATTAGCAAACTGCATTGATCCAGGTGCAGCACAACAGATAGTAAAATCAAAATTTTTTTTCTGAATTTGTTCTATATTTTTCGAATTATATTTGTAATTAAATTTTTTTTTTTTCTAAAATATGACTTCCGATAGTTCCTGAATATCCAATTAAACAATTTTTATTTAAGGTCATTTTTATTTGTATTATAATTTATTTGATAAAAAGTACTCCAAAATAAAAAAGTCAATATGTACCAAATCATAAACGCGTTAGTAGTAGAAAATAAACTACCATGCGGTTTTAATGGAAAGATAAAAGAAATTAAAATACATAATAATATTGAGGTGAATTCTTCATTATAAAGTTTCCTTTTAAAAAAAATAAAAATTATATATAAAATTGACACAATAAAGATCGATAAACCAATTAATCCAGTATCTGAAATAAGTTCAATGTAAATATTGTGAGGATGATTTGCACATAGAATATTTTCTTTATCTATAATGTTTCGACATTCAAATCTAAATGTTCTAAAACCAGATCCAAATATTTTATTATTTTCAAAAATTCTAATTCCAGCTCTATAATGTGCAAACCATTGAGAGTTTATAATGATATTCTTTTTTTCAATTATGTTGTTTTTTTTTTGTCTTTTCCAACTCAATATTATCAATAGCTTCTGAATTATCATTTTTTATTAATTTGGGAATAGTGCTAAATGAGTATCTATCAGATAAATAGTTATCATTTTTTAAAATTAATGAACATATAAAAAAAACAATTAATGAAACTAAAAAAATAGTTTTTCTAGATTTTTTATTTAATATAAAGAGCGAAATCAAAAATAACAATGTACACAAGAAGGCATTTCTTTCTCCTGTTACAAAAATAGCAACAGAAATTAAAGAAAGATAAATTACCTGATATAAATAATTAATATTACAAAATTGTCTTAAACAGGCATAACTAATAAATCCAAAACAAAATAAGTAACTTCCTACGATGAGCTCATTGCCAAATGGACCACCCAATCTACCATACGCAGTAGTGTGATCAATTTTATATCCAAACAAATCTGTCCCTGTAGAGTACTGTATTATTAAATCAAAAATAACAAAAACTACGATAATACTTATTAAAAAAGAAAAAATTTTTTTGTGTGAATATTTTGAAGTTATTAAAAAATAAATACAAAAATAAAAAAATAAAAGAAACCTAAAATATGACGAGGATTTTAGTAAAGTATAACTTATAAAATTAGATAAATAGGAATTTATTATTAGAAAAATAAAGAGAAATATAACGATAAAATAATCCTTTTTATTCAAAAAATAAATCTTATTCATTCCAAGAAATATGCAATATAGAGACATAAGGACTAAAACAAAATTAACGAAAAAAGACCCTAATATAAAAAAAATAGGTATCGAGCAAAAAGCTGAAAATTCAAAAAATTTTATATATTTATTTTCTTGCTCTATAAATTTTTGATGGTTTATTAACATTTTATTTGTAACACTTATAATATATATGTATTTAACTTGTAAAATTAAAAATGATTAATCCTAAATTAGACATATTTATTAGTGGCGAAACAATAGATCTAAGATTGCCAAATTTAAATTTTGTAAAAAAATCAAATTGGTTCAAATATTTGAATTCCAAAAAAAATACAAAATTTTTAGATCATGGAGTTTTTCCAAATACGCTTAAAGAACAAATTAATTTTTTTGAAAATAGTAAGAAAAATAAAAGGATTGTTTTAATTATTTTAAATAAACAAGAAGATTTTATAGGCATTATAAGTTTATCATCTATTAATTTTGAAAAATCTTCTGGAGAGATTGCTCTAATATTAAATCAAGATAAAAAAATTGGTCCTATTGCAAACAATTTTTTATCAGCACTAGAGGCAATATCTCTAATGACTACTCACGGCTTCGAGGAACTTGGATTAAATAGAATTTCAGCAGGACAATCTATAAAATTAGATAGATGGCAAAATTTAATGGAATTAACAGGATATAAATTAGAAGGAATAAACAAAAAAAAATTTGTTAAAGGTAGACAAATAGAAGATGTTATGATGATCAGTTGTTTGTTAGAAAATTATCTCATTTTAAAAAAAGAGAGAGGGAAACTTTGGGATAATAGTGAAAAAATGCTTAAAAGAATAAAACTACTTCCAAAAGAAAGATCTATTGATAAATTTAAAAAATTTTCAGAGAATCTAGATAATAACTATTATAAAAATATTTTTAAACTTTAAAATGTACTTTAAGAGAGATAACAAAGATTTTGAAAATTTCATAAAAGAAATTAATTATGGATATTCATCTCTAAATGAAAAGAATTATTCAGATTTAGATGAGAAGGGGTATACAATAATAAATTGTGATAAAAGTTATTGGGAAAAAAATGATATTGATTTTGATTATTTAGTAGATAGGTCTATTAAACTCTGCAAAGAAGAAGGAAATGAAGGTGGTTGGGAAAATGGCAAAGCTCAAGGAAAAAACTGGGAACCGAGCGCTCAAAGAATATCAAATTTGACAAATAAAGACCCAATTTTTTTAAAATTATCAAAAATTCCTGACATCCTTAATGGAGTAAAACATGTAATCAAAAATCCATTCAAGATTAGTTCTTTGCAAATAAGGAATCCATTACCTTACAGTGATAAACAAAACCTTCATATAGATTGGAGACCTAGGCTATTTCATTACTATAATTATAATCAATGTACTGGATTTATATATTTAGAT
>MDTG01429167.1_pt1 | contig 14533 bp, 12 predicted proteins | sample 811421 | NCBI WGS metagenome assembly MDTG01 (sample SAMN05326645, study PRJNA326480) | marine metagenome | isolation source: seawater | place: Pacific Ocean: South East | collected 2011
CATCACGCCGGAAGAGCGCGCGCGCATGGGCGGCGTGGTCGCCAGGGCGATGGCCGACATGGGCTATCGCGGCGCGGGGACAATCGAGTTCCTGTGGGAGAACGGCGAGTTCTACTTCATCGAGATGAACACCCGTCTGCAGGTGGAGCATCCCGTCACTGAAGCGATCACGGGTGTTGACCTGGTGCGCGAGCAGATTCGCATTGCCGACGGCAAGGATCTCTCGGTAAAACAGGAAGATATCGCTTTCACCGGCCACGCGATCGAGTGTCGTATCAATGCCGAGGACCCGTTCACCTTCGCGCCCAGCCCCGGCAAGATCGACTATTACCACCAGGCCGGGGGCATGCATGTGCGTGTCGATAGCGGCCTGTATGCCGGGTACACGATCCCGCCCTACTATGATTCCATGATCGCCAAGTTGATCGTTTACGGTCGCACACGTGAAGGCTGTCTCATGCGCCTGCGCCGTGCGCTTGAAGAGATGGTCATCTCCGGCGTGAAAACCTCGATTCCGCTACACCAGGAACTGGTGAAGCAGCCGGACGTCATCAGCGGCGACTACACGATCAAGTGGCTCGAGGAATGGCTGGCCGAACGAGAGGCCGCCGCCGAATAGAATTGCCCTGTAAACCGGAGTGCTACTCATGCGTTGGATTTTTATTCCGCTCGCCCTTTTCACGCTCTCCGGTCCTGCGCTGGCGCAAGACGATGCAGAACAGGCGGTGGAAAAACCCGCAGCCATCGTGGCTGACGGAATTCCCGCGATCCCGCAGTCGCTGGCGGACGCGACGCGTCCCTATTTCGAATATCGTACCGCCGGTTTCAGCGGATGGAATGCGTCCGATCGCTCCATGATCGTGCAGACACGCTTCGCCGACACGGCGCAGGTCCACCGTGTCGCATCGCCGGGTGCCGCACGAATGCAGATGACCTTCGAAGAAGAACCTGTCGGCGGCGCCAGCTATTCCCCCGATGGCAGCGTCCTGCTGATATCCAAGGATATCGGCGGCAATGAATTCGACCAGATTTTCCGCTACGAGGACGGGCGTCTCGTACTGCTGACCGACGGCACGAGCCGCAATGGCCTTGGTGTCTGGAGCAACGACGGATCGCTCGTCAGTTTCAGTTCCACCCGGCGTAACGGGCGCGACACCGACCTTTACGTGATGGACCCGCGCGATCCCTCGACGACGCGGATGCTGGCGGAGCGGCAGGGCGGCGGCTGGTTCGCGGTTGATTTCACGCCGGACGACAGCGCCGTTCTGGTGATCAACTACATCTCCGTGCAGAACATGGAACTGTACCTGATCGACCTTGCCACCGGCGAAGAGACCCGCATCACCGATCCCGACAATCCGATTGCCTTCAGCGGGATGCAGTATGCGCCCGATGGCCGCCTCTGGGTCTCGACGGACCAGGGCTCGGATTTCAAACGACTGGGCACGCTCGATCCCGTCACCGGCGCCTTCACGCCGGTGATCGAGGAGGAGTGGGACGTTGCCGGTTTCGACATTTCCGAGGACGGCAGCTTCATCGCCTACGAGGTGAATGCGGCAGGGCGCTCGCAGATGAAAATCTACAACGTGGCGAGCGGCGAGACGCGCACCGCCGATCTCCCGCCCGGCGTTATCGGCGGGTTCGAGATCGCGCCGTGGGGCGAGATCGGCTTTACCTTCAGCTCGAATCAGGCATCTTCCGATGCCTACAGCCTCGACCCCGAAACGCTCGAATTGACCCGCTGGACCACCAGCGAGACGGGCGGGCTCGATCCCACCGAGAATGTGCTGCCCGAATTGGTCGAGATAGAAAGTTTCGATGGAGAGCCGATGTCCGGCTTTCTCTACCGCCCAGACCCTGAGCGTTTCCCCGGCCCGCGCCCGCTGATCGTCGATATTCACGGCGGCCCCGAGGGCCAGTCGACCGCCAGCTTCCAGGGCCGCGCGAATTATCTCATTAACGAGTGGGGTGTGGCCATCTTCGAGCCGAACGTGCGCGGCTCCACCGGTTACGGAAAGCGCTTCGTCAGCCTCGACAACGGCCCATTCCAGCGCGAGGATTCGGTGCTGGATATCGGCGCTTTCCTTGACGTGCTGGAAGCCGACCCTGCCATCGATGAAACCCGCATGATGGTGACCGGTGGCAGCTACGGCGGTTACATGTGCTACGCCAGCGCGCTACGCTACGGCGACCGTTTCGATGCGGCCGCCTGCGTGGTGGCTATCTCCAGCTTCGTCACTTTCCTGGAAAATACCGAGGATTACCGCCGCGATCTGCGCCGCGTGGAGTACGGTGACGAGCGCGATCCGGAGCAGCGCGCCAAGCTGATCGAGATCAGCCCGCTCACCCGGATCGACGAACTCGACATCCCGCTGCTGGTGGCAACAGGTGCCAACGATCCGCGTGTGCCCGCCTCGGAAGCCGACCAGGTTATCGAGGCCGTTCGGGCAAACGGGCGGGAAGCATGGCACTTTTTGGCCGAAAACGAAGGCCACGGCTTTGCGCGCAAGGAAAACGCCGATTACTATTACTGGACGTTCCTCACTTTCGTGCGCGAAAATCTCCTCGGCGAAGACTAAGCTAATCTAGAAAGTCCTGATGCCCGACATTACCGATATCGGAATCCTGCTCGCAGGCCTCGTCCTGCTGATGATCGGCGGCGACGTCATGGTACGCGGGGCAGTCGGCATTGCCGAGCGCTTGCGCCTCTCGCCCATGCTGATCGGTCTCGTCGTCGTGGGGCTCGGCACGTCCAGCCCGGAACTGGCTGCCAGTGTCCAGGCGGCGCTTGCCGGATCTCCGGGCCTTGCGATCGGCAATATCGTCGGCTCCAACCTCGCCAACCTGCTGCTGGTGCTGGGTGCCGCTGCATTGATCGCACCGATGGCGGTAGACAGGTCCGCCCTGTGGCGTGACGGAGGCGTAGGACTTGCCGCGTCTTTTGCGCTGGTGGCTGCCAGCTTTACGCTGGGGCTGGACCGGATCGCAGCCTTCGCCTTCCTTATCGGGCTAACCGCCTACATCTGGTATGCATACCAGCAGGAGAGGCTCGCGCCGGTAGACCAGCCCTACGATCACACGGCCGCGTTCGACAGGGCCGCGGCTTCGGAGGGGTTTGACCCCGCCCTGCACCCGCACGACGAACCTGCGCAGAGCCTCGGCAAGGCGCTGGCTTTCTTCATCGTCGGCCTCGGCCTGATCGTGGGCGGCGGCACCCTGCTGGTGAACGGCGCGGTGTCCATCGCGTCGGCCATGGGTGTGAGCGAGGAAGTGATCGGCCTTACCATCGTCGCCATCGGCACCTCCGCGCCGGAGCTGGTGACGTCGGTCATCGCGGCATTTCGCGGGCAAAGCGATATTGCGCTGGGCAACGTTCTCGGCTCGAATATCTACAACATCTTGTTTATCGGCGGTGTGACGGGGCTGGTCGCACCCGGCCCGATCCCTGCAAAGATCATCGAATTCGACTTGCCGCTAGCGACGCTGGCAGCGTTCGTGGTGATGGTGTTCGCCTTCACCGGCGGGCGCCTTTCCCGACGCGAGGGCGGGCTCTTGCTTGCGGCCTACATCGCCTACACCGTTTTTACGGCCGACTTGATCTAGGCAGGCCGAAAGCCCCGGCGCAACCGGGGGGATCGGCACCACCGACGAGACGACCGGCTGGCGATTGCCGCCGCGTCAGTCTTCCAGCGGGACGCCCGGCATGTGCTTGGACGTACGGATCGTCAACGAGGTCTTGACGCTGGCCACGTTGGGAGCGGGCGTCAGCTTGCTGGTGAGGAATTCCTGGAAGCTCTGCAGGTCCCGGCTAACGATCTTCAGGATGAAATCGATCTCGCCGTTCAGCATGTGGCATTCGCGCACTTCGTCTAGCTTGGCGATATGATCCTCGAATGCCTTGAGGTCCTCTTCCGCCTGGCTACGCAGCGAGACCATTGCGAACACGGTGATCGCGAAGCCCAGCTTCGAAGCGTCGAGATCGGCGTGGTACCCACGGATGACACCCTCTTCCTCGAGGGTGCGTACGCGGCGCAGGCAAGGCGGTGCAGTCAAACCGACGCGGCGCGCGAGGTCGACATTCGTGACGCGTCCCTCTGCCTGCAATTCCGCCAGCAGGCGGCGGTCGATCTTGTCGAGTGTGGACATCCAAAAGCCCCCTAGCCCTCTTCCGCAATCTCTAGTGCGGAACGCGCAACATCTACCACGCCGAAACGCATCCCTGCAAAATAAAGTTCCTTATGATGGCAATTGTCCCCTTTTGCAACGCATCGGTCCTTAACCATGCTTGCCTCTTGGGACGCCGCTATTGCGAAACTTGATGATTTTTTAACCTCGTTTCCAAAGCGGAGCCCGCCAAAGTGTTTGATGACCGCCTAGCAACCGTGCTGCGCATGCGCGCCGGCAGCGAGGCGGGATTGCGCACGCAATTCAGGCAATTGCTGGACCTGCTGGGCACGCGTGAAATGGAAATATCCGGGAAAGCCATGGCGCGGCTCGCCCGGTCCGCGAATGCGCTCCCTCCCTCTGAACTGAACCGTATCCTGATCCGTCCGGCACTGGCAACTGGCGACATGAGGCTGGCCACGATTGCCGGTTTCGTGCGGCTGCACCAGTTGCAGGCGTCGATTCCGCAGGAAGACCAGTCCGCCATCCTGCGTGAGCCGGGCCTGCGCCTGCGCAATCCCGAGTTCGTCGCATTCCTTGCCGAAGGAGAGCCGAAGCCCGCCGCTGCAGCCGTCGCCACGGCCCGTTTAACCGAAGACGAATGGCTGGCTCTTGTTCCGCACCTGCCGGTAACGGCACGCGGTTTCCTGAGGCACCGACGCGATCTCACTCCCGCGGTCAAGCAAATGCTCGAACGGCTCGGTGTGCAGGACCTCGTGCTGCCGACCAGCCAGATCGCACGCAGGGAAGAAGCGCCAGCACGGCTCGCCGGGCCTGCCGCGAATGAACCCGCGCCGGGCGTCAAGCCCTCTGGTCCGCCCCCTCCCCTGGAAGGCATCGGCGAACTGCGGCGGAGGATCACCGCTTTCCAGGAGGGGCGCCGGCAGGGACGTGCCTCGCCACGACTGCCGCTGGGCGATCGCGCTTCCCAGGACGATCCCATCTCGCGCGGCGTGATCGATCTCGTCACCGATGCGAGCGGCACCGTCGTGCGCGCAGATGGCATGGTGGGCCCGATGCTCGCCGGTTTAAAATTGGCCGCGCCCGTGCCCGGGGAACTGGTCGATTTCGGAGATGATGTCGCCGCCACCTTGCGCCGGCGGTTGCCTGTGCGGGGTGCAATGATCACCATCGCTGCTGCGCCCGAAGTGAGCGGAGAGTGGCGGATGCACGGCGCACCTTTATTTGCGCACCATACCGGTAATTTCGACGGCTATTCGCTGCGCCTCTACCGGCCCAACCGTCCACCGATCGAGGATCAAGTGGATACGCCCGGCGACGCTATGCGGCAGGTATTGCATGAACTCCGGACACCCGTGAACGCGATCCAGGGTTTCGCCGAGATCATTCAGCAACAGATCTTCGGCCCGGCCCCGCACGAATACCGCGCCCATGCCGCCAGCATCGCAGGCGACGCAGCCACGCTGCTGGCCGGGTTCGACGAGGTTGATCGGTTGGTCAAACTCGAGGGCGGGGCAATGAAACTGGAGGAAGGCGCGACCGATCTGCGCGAGGCACTGACCGACACGGTGGAGCGACTGGACCGCGTGCTGCGCGCTCGCAGCGCGGGGTGCTCGCTCAGGGTATCGGGCTCTCCATTCCACGTGGCGATGGATCGGAGCGAGGCCATGGCGCTGTGCTGGCGGCTGCTGGCAACCGCGGCGGGCGCGCTCGGACCTGGCGAGGAGGCGCAGCTGGAGCTTAACGGCGATGGCGAAAACGTTCATCTCAGCCTCGGCATCCCGGAAAGCCTGCGCAGCGCCGCTCCGGACACCTCTCGCGACAGTCAGCGCCGCCGCGCGATCAGCGCCGGAATGTTCGGACCGCGCTTCACCTTCCGTCTCGCGGAGGTAGAGGCGCGCGCAGCAGGGGGATCTCTGGAATGCGAGGAGGACCGGGTAACCCTGCACCTTCCTGCCTTGACCTCGACAGGCGCGCCCCATAGCAGCAGCGGCTACGGGACCGGGGACTAGCTGGCCCGCAAACAGGAGAAACCAGAGTGGCGATGGGCAACCTGCTCGACCCGCCAACCGCAAGCTCCAAGGCGCGCTTTGCGGACGATGCACCGCGTTTCATCCTGACAGTCGATACCGAGGAGGACTTCGACTGGGACCAGCCTCTTTCGCGCGACAGCCATGATACTCGGCATGTCCCAAAACTGCGAAAATTCCAGCAGTTCTGCGAAAACGAAGGTGTTGTCCCGATTTACCTGGTCGACTGGCCCATCGCCACGTCGCGCACCGCGCGCGAAATCTTGCGCGAACCGGTGCTGGCCGGGCGTGCGGAGATCGGTGTGCAATTGCACCCCTGGGTCAATCCGCCATTCCAGGAAGAGGTGACGCAGCACAATTCCTTCGCCGGAAACCTTCCTCCGGAACTCGAGGAGGAAAAGCTGGTGGCACTACGCGATGCGATCGAGGAGAACTTCGGCATCGCACCCCTCATATACCGCGCGGGCCGCTACGGCCTTGGCCCGAATACAGCGCAGTTGCTGGCGATCCACGGCATCGCCATCGACACCTCGGTGCGGCCGCTGTTCGACTATTCCAGCGCGGGCGGCCCCGATTACCGCGGCCATCCGCTCCACCCGTATTGGGTGGACGAGGATAGGACGCTGCTGGAACTGCCGCTGACGAGCACGTTCTGGGGCATGCTGCGCCGACAGGGCGATCTGATCTACCCGCGCTTGTGGCGCATGCCCGCCATGCGCGGTGTCTTGGCACGGCTGGGGCTGCTGGAACGTGTGCCCCTTACGCCGGAGGGCGTCAGCGTGGAGGAAGCCATTCGCGGAATCGACATGGCCCTGGACGACGGTTTGCCGATGCTGGTGCTGTCATTCCACAGCCCTTCGCTGCGGCCCGGCTCCACGCCCTACGTGCGCGACGATGACGACCTCGATGCCCTTTACGACTGGTGGCGGCGGATCTTCGCCTATCTGGAGCAGCGCGGTGTGAAGCCCAGTTGCGTGCGCGACGTGATGGCCTCGGTGAAGAGATAGCGCCGAGGACGTTGCGGCCAAAATGGTTGGAGAGACAGGATTGGCTTCGCCGATCCATCTCGACATTCAGAAGACTTGCTTTGCAAGAATGGTCGGGGAGACAGGATTCGAACCTGCGACCCTCTGTTCCCAAAACAGATGCGCTACCAGGCTGCGCCACTCCCCGGACCGCGAACGCCCTTAGGTTTTGCGCGGAAACGGTGCAAGCGCGAATGCGTTTGGCGTGCATGAAAAAGCGACAATGAACGAGGGCGATTGCGTCAGCTGCCCTGTTTGGTCTGCGTAATATCACCTATTCCTACGCCTCCAGAACCGAGGCGGTACAGCGAGAAACGGTGCGAAGATACACCCTAGGCAAGCCGAATGCTTGCACTTACGACCGCTATCGCCCTCACCCTAACCTGCTCTGTCACCGATGGGGATACCATCCGCTGCGGCGACGAGCGCATCCGCATCACCGGGATCGACGCGCCGGAAACGCGCGCCTGCAGACAGGGGCGCCAGTGCGTCCCCGGCGACGGCCAGGCTTCCACACGCACGATGGAGGCGGTTGTCGAGGGCCGGGAGCTCACAATCGTCAGGCTCGGGCGGGATCGATATGGCCGAACGCTGGGCGTGGTCTATGCCGATGGCGAAAACGTTGCCTGCGCCCAGCTAGCCGCTGGCCAGGCCTATTATGTCGAGCGCTGGGACAACGATGGCCTCGTCGCCACAGACTGTCCCGACCTCGCCGCGCGGCGCACTGTTTAGGAAAACACGCAAGGTGGTGGGCCCGGCAGGATTCGAACCCGCGACCTAGCCGTTATGAGCGGCCAGCTCTAACCGCTGAGCTACAGGCCCACATTGCCTTGCGTGCAGACGCGCCACTAACCGCCTACCCACCATCGGGCAAGCGGATAGAGCGCCTACTCGCCGGTCTGGATATCAGCGGCCTCGTTGGCGAGGATGCCCACCACCTGCGTCCACACGGCTACGTTCTGGCGCAGTTGTACCGGGTCCACCTTGTCCAGCGTATCGTCCGGCGTGTGGTGCAGTTCGAAATAGCGGGTGCCATCCTGCTGCAGGTCGATGATCGCCCCGCCCTGGTCGCGCGAGATGTTGATGTCCGCGCCGCCGCTGGCGACAATGGCGGAATTGGCAACACCGAAGCGCACGACGGACTGCGCCAGACGCGCGTGAAGAGCGGGGTTGCTCTCGCGGAAATTGCTTTCGAAGCGCCACACGCGGTCCGCTCCGAAATCGCTTTCCAGGCCGACGGCAATCGGCTCGTCGATGTGCGCGGCGCTGTAGGCCTCGCTGCCCCAGAGGCCGGTCTCTTCGGCACCTGCCATCAGCACGCGGATCGTGCGCAGCGGCTGGCCAGCTTCCGCCACGTTGAGCGCGGCGGAAGCGACGATCCCGCAACCTGCTGCATCGTCGATAGCGCCCGTGCCGAGGTCCCAGCTATCGAGGTGGCAGGCCACCAGCACCGGCGGCAGCGAAGGATCGCGGCCCACGATCTCGCCCACCACGTTGCCGCTCGTGGTCTCACCCAGGAATTGCGGCGTCAGCGTCAGGTGCATCATGATCGGCTGGCCATCGGCGCGCGTGAACATGCGCTCCAGGTTGTCGGCATCGGGATTGGACAATGCGCCTGCCGGTGTCGGCTCCACGGCCTCCGGGAAGCTTGTGCCACCGGTGTGCGGCGTGCGGTGGTTCTCCGTGCCGATGGAGCGGATAACGGTCGCGACAGCGCCCTTGCCTGCGGCCACCCCCGGCCCGGTCCAGCGGGCAGGCCCGGCAAAGCCATAGCCGGAGCCGTCCTGCGTCGGGCGCATGTCGTGGCTGATGAAAGCGATCTTGCCGTCGAGGCTGCCTTCCGGCGCAGCGACCAGGTCGGCGTAACTGGAGAAGTAGACGACTTCTGCCGTGATCCCCTCAGGCCCAGTGGAGGCCGTGTTGCCCAAGGCGGTGATGTGCATCGGCTGTGCGAACGGAGCGGTGATGCGCGCCTCCTCCTCGCCGCGCACCCAAGTCTGCATGGCAAACGGTTCGTCCGCCACGTTGGCAAAGCCGCGCTCGGTCAACCAGTCCATCGCCCATGCGCGCCCGCGCGCCTCGGCCTCGGTGCCCGGCTGGCGCGGGCCGACTTCGGTGGTGATACCCTCCAGGAAATTCCACGCCGCCGTGTCATGGTCCCGCGCGTGATCGGCCTGCGCAGCGACGGTGTTCTGGTGGTGGTCCGCATGCGCAGCAGCGGGCAGGACAAGCGATACGGCGGCAACCGCCGCAAGGTAATGTTTTTGCATGGCAGCCGAGCTAACGCCGCGCGCGCCGCTTGCCAAGTTTTACCAGAAACGACTTCCAGGAATGCCCTTGAACGGCCCGGCCACCTTGCTGGTGATCCAGCCACCGTAGAACTCGCCGGGCTGGGGGATCACTTCCTCGCCATCGACAAGGCAGCGATCGAACGGCGCCGCATAGAAAGCGATGAAATTGGCGAGCATCGCAAAGCCGGGCGTCGGGCTGGGATAGGACCAGCCGATGCGCTCCAGAACGTCGTCGTCCACCACCACGTCCCAATAGCGGGCCGCGCCCTTCCACTCGCAGAAAGACGTTCCGCCCGCGCGCCGCAACACGCCTTCGGCAATATCATCGGGCGGGATATAGTAGTTCGGCGGGTGGCTGGTCTCCAGCACGCGCACGGCATTGCGGGTATCGGAAATCACCCGGCCACCGTGTTCGATCACGATATGGGCACCGGTCGGTTCGGCGATGGCAGGGCGCGGATAGTCCCACACGCTTTCCTGGCCGGGCTTCACCGGATCGGGCCGGGGGTGTCTCATGCGGCATCCTTTCGGGCGAAATGACTTTGCAGGCGCGGGCGAATGCGCAGGAATTGGCGGTAGAGCCGCTCCAGCAGCCAGAGCAGCGGCGGGAAGCGCGCGGCCTCGCCCAGCGGTCTCAGCAACGGGATGGCGCGCCACATGGCGGCAAAGGCCGCGGCACCGCTGAGAGTGCGGCCATTCTCCCGCGCGTGAAACCGCGCCAGCAGTTCCTCCTGCGAAAGCGGGCAGTTTTCTGGCGCACCTTCGCTTACGTCCACGAATTCGATGGCCCCGCGCCTGTCGAGTTTGCGCATTCCGGAAATCTCGCGCCGGCACAAGGGGCAGGCACCATCGTACCAGACGACGAGATCAGGCACTATCGAGCACCCGCTGCGCCAGTTCCCAGCCGGAGAGGTAGGCGTTCTCCACGCGCGGGCCGTGCAGCCAGTCTCCGCAAGCCCCGATGTGGCGTGACGCGTCCCAGAGCGCCCCCTCCCCCGCATCGCCGCACATGGCGTATCGCCAGCGGTGGGCGTCGCTGTGGAGCAGTTCGGGCAAGGTTCCACCGGCGTGCTGTTTCAGTTGCTCGAGAAGCAACGTAGCCACCGCCTCTCGCTCCTCTTCCAAGTTGGTGCGAGACCATTCGGGTGAGCCCTGCACCACCCAGCACTCCGCCTCGCCACGACCCGGCTTGGAAGCGTTGCGCGCCGCCCAGCCGATTGCCCCTGCATTGCGCAGGGTATCGGGCAGGTCAGGCCGCTCGGCGAAAACCGCCATGACGGTCCAGCACGGGTCCGACACGGTTTGCTTGGCCAGAGTGGCCATTTCCGGGGCGCTGGCGGCCAGCAGGGCGGGAACCTGTTCGGCCGGGATCGCGGAGATCACGGCATCGAAGATCTCGCGCGGCGCGTCAGGTCCGCACAGCTTCCACCCGGTCCCGACAGCGCGGATACCCTCGATGCGCGCGCCGAAGGTCACATTCGCGCGCTCCGCCATCGCCTTGACGGGCGCGTTCATGGCCGGAGTGCCGACCCAGGCGCCTTCCCTTGCCGCTGGCCAAGGGGCAACGATGCCGTCCGCCTCCCATGCCTCTACCTGGCGCAGGAAGCGCTCGTCGCGGGCGGTGAAATACTGCGCGCCGTGATCGAACTGCACGGCCTTGCCGCCCACCTCGGCGCGGCGCGACGACATGCGTCCTCCGGGACCGCGGCCCTTGTCGAAGAGGCGCACACCGTGGCCTGCGGCACTCAGCCGCTGGCCGCAGGCAAGACCGGCCAAGCCGGCACCAATAATCGCGAATTCCATCAGATGCATGTGGCGACTCGTGCTTGCCGCTCCAATACCGGATTTCGGCCTATGCGTTGGCAGCCTTTTGCCCGCGCGGCAGGGGCGTGACGACATGGTCCGCCTGCTGGGTCCGGTCCGGCTGACCTGCGGCGTCTTCGCCGGCTACGCGGTTTCGTCCGCCGTTCTTGGCGCGATAGAGCTCTGCATCGGCCCGAGCGAACATGCCATGGTAGCTTTCGCGCGCAGTACGTTCGACCACGCCGAAACTGGCGGTGAGGCAAATGCCGTCACCCAGTGCGGGATGTACGGTCAGCGAGAAGGCTACGCGAATCCGCTCTGCCAGCCGTGCAGCGGCATCACCGTGACAGTCCCATACGAAAATGCAGAACTCCTCGCCGCCCACGCGACCCGCCAAGTCATTTTCCCGGATCATGCTGCCAAGCAGCTTCCCGAATGCGGCAATTGCTTCGTCACCTGCCTGGTGCCCCCACAGGTCGTTGACCTGCTTGAAGTGATCGATGTCAGCCACGACCATGCTGACAGGCAGGTTGTCTCGCGCAGCGATCGTCAGCCGGGCATTCACCTCGCGCTCGAACGCGTGGCGCATTTTGAGGCCGGTCATCGCGTCGAAGTTGCCACGGTCACGCACGCTGTTGACGAGGTCCACGAAGCAGGCCCCGATCAGCACCATGGCGACGCCCAGCGCTTTCACCGTCAGTATGAGATTGATTACCGAGTAGTATATGGACTCGCGGTATTCGGCTACCGGGATCGCTCCCTCTGCCAGCAAGGTCAGGCTGGGACGCAGCAGGAAATCAGCCGCATTTATCGCCAGCGCCGCAATGATGAGGCGATCGATCCACTCCCGCTTCGCAGAACCTAGCAGCGTCACCGTCCCGATCACGAACATTACGCCGTAGCCCGTGTTGACGATCACCAGCCGCGGCCCGGCATCGCTGGACAAGAGCACCGCGACCACAAGCGCCAGAGCAGCTCCGACATAGGTCATGACGAGAGCGGGAATACTCAACTGCACATCCGCGCGGTCGCAAACACCCCAGATCAGGCAACCGGAAGCCAGTGCATAGAATAGCTGCGAGGTGTGGAACAGGAGAGGCGAATCGGTCGGCAACAGGTGCGTGACGCCAAAGCCGAGTGCGAAGAAGCCGTATCCTACGGCAAAGGCCAGCACGTGTCGGCCCATCCGCCCGCGCTGCCACATGATCAGCAATGTCGCCATGAAGACGACCGCCGTCAGCGGCGTGATCAGCCCGAGAATCTGTTCGCGCATGTAATAAAGCCTGCTCCCTTGTGCGGGCACTAGGGAGCAAAGGTAAATGCACCGCTAAGCGGTTGCACGATCAGGCGGATTTGTTGACGAGCGCTAGACGAATACCACTTCGACACCCTGGGATACGGCGTCTGCCAATGCCTGCGCATCCCAGTTCGTCAGGCGGACGCAGCCGTGGCTGGCGGTCTTGCCGATCAGTTGCGGATCGGGGGAGCCGTGAATGCCGTAGCCGTCCTTGCCAAGGTCGATCCAGATGCCGCCGACCGGGTTGTTAGGGCCGGGCGGGATGATGAATGTCTTGTCCGGCCCCCAGCGCTGGTCTTCGGGATCGAACGTGTAATTCGCTTCCGGCGCCACCGCGCTCACGGTCATGCGGCCACTGGGGCTAGGAAATTCGCTGCTGCCGATCGTGGCAGGAAACGTCGCCAGTTCCGCCCCGGACGCGTCCAGCGCGGCAACCTCACCGCGCTCCTTGCGCACTTCGATCCGGGCGACCTCTCCCGCCAGGTTGCGCCGCCCGCGCGCCACGATAACGATTTCCTCTCCCGCGCGGGAGAAATCCGCATCGGGATTGAGCGCAGCGAGGAACTCCTGATCCATGTGGAAACGCTCCGCCAGCATTTCCCGCGGCGTTTCGAAACCAACGCGCGCCATGTCGGCCTGCTCAGCGAAATCGGACGGGACATCGTAGAATGGTCCGTCAACGTCGTCCTGCGAAATGGTGTAGGTGCGGAACATCTCGCCCGTTTCCTGCTCCAGCAGGGCTCGCAGGAACTCGGTGTCGATCCCGCCGTCCTCGCTCATGCCATGGTTGCGGCGAAAGGCCGCGACAGCGCGCTGCGTGTTGCCGCCGTTGAAGCCGTCGATAACGCCGGGCGAATGGTTCGAACGGTCCAGCATGATCTGCACGGCCAGCACTTCCATGTCGCGCTCGCCCAGCTGGGCCTTGCTGATGTTTTCGGGTAGCGTCACCGACAGTCCCGGCCCGCCCAGTGCCACGGCGGGTACGCCCGCGCTCAGCAAGGGAAGGGAGAGGATGGCGGCAAGGATCGGGCGTTTGGTCATACCCCAGTAAACCCCTGGCGGAGCCGCACGTTCCTCTGGGTGCTTGCCCAGCGCAGGCCAAACCCCTATCTGCGCCCCAAATCCAATTCATATCCAGATTCCCGCGACAAGGACCGAAAATGGCCGCCCAATACGCATATGTCATGAAGAACATGACGAAGACCTTCCCCGGTGCGCAGAAGCCGGTGCTCTCCAACATCAACCTGCAGTTCTATCGCGGGGCGAAGATCGGCATCGTAGGGCCCAACGGCGCGGGCAAGTCCACGCTGATGAAGATCATGGCCGGCATCGATACCGACATCACCGGCGAGGCCTGGCCGGGAGAGAACATCACGGTCGGCTACCTGCCGCAGGAACCACAGCTCGACGAGAGCAAGACCGTCCTCGAAAACGTCAAGGACGGCGCCCGCGCCACGGCGGACAAGGTGGACGAATACAACGCCATCGCCGCGCAAATGGCGGAACCCGATGCCGATTTCGAGGCGCTGGGCGACAAGATGGCCGCCCTTCAGGCAGAGATCGACGCTGTGGACGGCTGGACGCTCGACAACCAGCTCGAGATCGCGATGGAAGCCCTGCGCTGCCCGCCCTCCGATGCCGAGGTGAGCAACCTTTCCGGCGGTGAGAAGCGCCGCGTCGCCCTCACCCGCCTGCTGATCCAGAAGCCGGACATCCTGCTGCTGGACGAGCCGACCAACCACCTCGACGCAGAGTCGGTGCAGTGGCTTGAAACGCACCTGAAGGAATACGCGGGCGCCGTGCTGATGATCACCCACGACCGCTACTTCCTCGATAACGTCGTGGGCTGGATTCTCGAACTCGACCGTGGTTCGTACTATCCCTACGAAGGCAACTACTCGACCTACCTCGAGAAGAAGGCCAAGCGCCTGGAGCAGGAGAGCCGCGAGGAATCGGGCAAGC
>MDTG01440885.1_pt1 | contig 14533 bp, 13 predicted proteins | sample 811421 | NCBI WGS metagenome assembly MDTG01 (sample SAMN05326645, study PRJNA326480) | marine metagenome | isolation source: seawater | place: Pacific Ocean: South East | collected 2011
TGTTAAAATATTTTAATTTTGAGGCACTTTTACGATACTAAAGTGGGTGCTGAATAAATTGTACCGCACGGTGTAGGGTAGAAAGATCTACGAAGTATTCATGTGTAGATGCTGCGAACTGTACCCCCGGGTGCATAACTGCGAGCAAGTGCTACGTAAATATTATATAAATCATAAAAGATGAAATGTATAAACTGCGGACACTCTGCTACTTATGAAGAGTGTTATACGTGTTATAGGATTCGAAGCGGAATGAAAATAAGTTATTTCTATATGTTGTGCGGTAGAATATGTACTTCTTTTCCAGTACACAAAAAAAAATCAAATTTCAAATTTCCCAGACCAGTTGCACATCCGCTATGTAAAAGCTTAACATGTGCTTCAAGTCAAAAAAAATATAGGAATTTGATCGACCACAAAGGGTCAAATTCTGTTTATATCGACGAAAAAACGTTTCAACAAATTATAAAAAAACCTTGTGTATACTGTGGAATAAAAGCAGGGGGCCTAGATAGAGTTAAGAATAATATAGGATATCGAATCGATAACGTGGTACCTTGTTGCGCGCAATGTAATTATATGAAAAAGGATTTGAGTCTACAAAAGTTTGTCGCGGCAGTGTGTCGTGTACATGGATATCAACAAAAAAAAAATGTACAAAATTTAAATGTTGCTTAAATTATTTATAATTATACTAGTGATGGGTATGTTTGTTTTGTCGATATTATTTTCAGGAATCCTTCTGCATTTTTTCCCTGGAAACGAAAAATTAATACAAGCTGAATCATATTTACAATCTTTTTTTATCGAGGAAACGGTAAACATAGAAATCCCCGCGTCTATTCCAGATTGTCCGAAACTGAAATGTCGTTGGAATGTCCAAGATTGGTGTGCAGGAAATAGTGCAGGAAAGGATTGGTGTGCAGGAAAAGAAACCGCTGATCAAAACAAAGACAATCAAAGGGTGTACACTTGTACCTTGAATACGTGCGAAGAAGAAATGGAAAATGATATCTTAAGCATATTTACATTACAAGAAGGAAAATTATTGCTTCCGAAAAAAGCTTATGATGATTCTAATGAGTGCAAAAACAGCCAATATAGTGAAAAGTGCGTCATTATAGAAAATAATTCGATGGAACCGTATAAGTATTTACAGACAGAACCTTGGTTCTATAAAGGTCAAGCCTTGCAAGAAGATGAAGAAGCAACTGTTTTGAATTTGTATAATATATCACAATTGAAAAAGGATTTCCCCACATATTCTCCTGAGAGTCCTAATCGATACAAGCCTTCATATAAAACTCTGATAAGTGAACTCGTAGAGTACTTTTACGAACGTCAGGCAGAATCGGAAGACACGAAACTACATAGAACTCAGAAGTGGAAAGAGGAATTACGTAAAAGATTAGTGAGTGTTTAAATAATTGTTTGTTTTTTTATAATTAATTTGAAAATGTACATCGAAAAAGGCGTATGGGAAAACATAAAATCATACGTATTTCACGATATAAAGATCCATGGTCACCATTTGAAATCAGATGAATATGTGCAGAAGTATAACAATGTAATGAATCAATTAAATCAAACTTTTATAGAAATATACTATTGTTTAGTTCAATATAATAGACTAAATATATTAAAAGAAATAAACGTTTATCAAATTCATTATAAAAATTATATCATTGTTACATCTTATTCGATATACTTAAGCTGAGATATGAAAAAATTTAATCTGAAAGGTTTATATTCAAATTCCACTTTATATTCTTTGTCAACTTTAGAATATATAAAACCTTTTTTTCCCTTATACAAACCGTCAGTGATTATAATACGATCACCCAATTGAGGCCCCTTTTTATCATCATCTATCATGTTCTAAGTAAACTTTGCTAAAAATCATAAATATCATTAAAATTTCCAAGCGCGATGAAATCGAAGTCTATTTCTACGGTAGTTCCAAATGTATATAAGTATCGTTCAGACGTTTCAGAAGGCAGGAAATCAGCATCGACTGAATCAATAGCAACAACTGGTTCACTTTCACATGAAAACAGCATTCTGTAGTATTCATCATAGATTTTGTGCACTAGTACTGCTGTTCCATCTCCAAGTGGATTATATTGGAAGAGGATATGTCGAGATAGTGTATTAATATTTGGGAAAATGCGCGTTTGATCATTCGCGTTTCCGGTGTGTGTTACTGTGGGAAGATAATGCATCTTTTCTTGTTCATAATGTGGCAACTCCCCATCGCCTCTATGAAAAGACTCATAATGAGAAGGGTGGCCTGATAGTGAGGAATGATAAGAAATACCCTTTGTTAATTTAGCAGGAGTTGCTTGGTTGAGTCCTGGGTATAAATTATTTGTAAATGTTGCTGCATATGCGTTGTATAACGAATTAAAACGTATATGTGAACCCTGTACAGAAGTATTGCCTACAAATCTTACCTTTGACCATATGCAAAATCTTTTAGTGGTGTCTATATTGTGTGTCGTGAGTGCATCCAACCTTACTGCCACTCCTACTTTATTGTTACCTCCCGAAATGCCGTGAGAACCGTTCGCAGACCATCCTGTGTGATTAGTGGTTTTGGTCACGTCACTACCTGCGACCGCAGCTTGATCGGTCGTTAATTTGACGAACGAATGACCAATAAACGGTGGACCCGAAATGGCAGAACCACCCGAACTGGCAGAACCACCAGCCGAAGCCGCCGGGATGTCAGATTTTAATGCTATAGGATTCCATTTAGCTAATTCTATTTTGAAAAATTTTGTTTCACTATTTAGAGCTGCTGTCTTAGGTCCAGCTAAGAAATATACATCTCCATTCATTGCGGTCATTCCGCCCTGCATGGCCAGACCACTTGGTCCTACCAAATATTGCGGGTCGGTTGTACTAAAAAGTAGTTCAGACGTCCCTGTAGTTAAATTAATTTGATGTATTTCCATTGGGTCAGATACTGAACTTGAATAATTATTATTGATTTGCACGTACAAAAAATTACCTTCTCTTGATATCCTACTTTTATAGACATCGTGCCCATCGTTACCAGTCGTAGCTAATGTAGCGAAAGTTATTAGATCCGACTCAGAATAATGTGTATTTGTTGTTGGCGTTGGTATTTTAGTTAGAAACACACCATTCTCTATATTCTTCACATACACTATTAGTATTTCATTTCCAAATGAATAATACTGTCTGTACAAAACCATACCTGTACCTGAACCTCCTGTGTCTAATGTTAATATGACTTCTTTATTTGAACCATCCAAATCCATTCTAGATACCTCTGTGTGGTATGTTCCTAGTGGCGTGTTTGTTGGAGAGTGGTTCTGTTGATAACCTCCTTTCTGTGAAACGTAATATATTTTACCCTGGTGGTACCACGCATTCCATTCACTACCTCCCGATTGTACGTTCCCCGTGTTATTTTTTGTGAGAAGACTTACGGGAGCGGAAGTGAAATCGCTACCTATAAACTTCACTATATATGAATCGATAGAAGTATCATTTGAAGCACAATATGCATCTCCGTCTACAAAAAAGATTTTTCCTATGCCACTGTCTCTGTTCGGGAGAGCATCCGGGTTGGCAGTCAAAGAAGATGCTGTGAATGTGACTACTTGATTCAACGAAGACCCGTCCCAAGAGTATAAAACATTATTTTCGTTATTGTGGCGATTTCCGGTGTATATAATTCCGTTGTGCACCGAAATCAATGAAGATGACAAGCCATTTTGGTTATTATTATAACCCGTTTTATTCCAATTACCTTGATTCTCTGGGATAATCGGATTAACTGCTGTTCTGATCACTAATTCTGTAATGTCACTAATTAAAGCAAGCTTCCCAGTATCTGCCGATGGTAGAGCGGCTGTATTTGCGACGACTAGTGCCCCAACTGCATTATTGACGAACTCTGTTGTAGCTAGTTGTGTTGAATTCGTACCCGCGGTGGCCGTAGGTGCTGTAGGCGTTCCAGCGAGCGCAATATCGGTAATAGCTTCAGTCTTGAGGTAGACATCTGTAATATTTGCTTTTAGGGGGATGACGTTTGTAGATCCGTCGACAACATTTGTAAAAGGGTTGACTCCATTGTGAACGGCTACACCAAACGTATCGTGGTGTATTTCTACACCGTCCTTTACGACCCGTAATGGTTGTGCATATCTGCCTTCATTGCATACGAAGCTTAATGAATCAGAGGGTGCTGTGAGTGTGAATAAATGATCACCTGGATATGTGGGATACCAATTAACAAAATTGGAATTTGCTGCTCCGAAATTGGTAGTTATTACCGTAGTAAAGTATAAAATCGCTTCTGCTTCTGATACTGTTCCTCCATTTACGTAGCTCGGTGGTTTGATATAAGTAAAGTTTTCAGCTACAGGAAGATCTATTCCTATAAAAATATTGTTTATTGGACTATGAGTCTGGTTTGAATTATCACCCGCGTAAATTTTATATTCGTGTTGGGGCATATCTGTAATATTTGCTTTTAGGGGGATGACGTTTGTAGTTCCGTCGACAACAACTGTTACAGGATTGACTCCAGTCAGAGAGGACCACGTATCGTGGTGTATTTCTACACCGTCCTTTATGACCCGTAATGGTTGTCCATATCTGCCTTCTTGCCATACGAAGCTTAATGAATCAGAGGGTGCTGTGAGCGTGAATAAATGATCACCCGGATAGACGGGAAACCAATTCGCATATGTAGTATTTATTGCCGTAGTAAAAAATACAATCACGTCTGCTTCGGTGGCAGAATAATCACCATCGACTGAAGTGTAAGAAGGACCAAGTGGTTTTATATAAGTAAAGTTTTCAGCTACAGGAAGATCTGATCCTATTAGTATATTGCTTATATAGCAATGTGTCTGGTTTGAACTATCACCCGCGTAAATTTTATATTCATGTTGCTCTCCCGACCCACCTGTGTTGATATTTGATAGTGCGTCGGTGACGAATGCGGTCGTTGCGATTTGGGTTGTGTTGTCCCCTGATGTAGCAGTTGGAGCCGTTGGTGTTCCAGTGAAATTCGGGTTCTCAACGTCTGCTTTATCACTTACATCTATACCGCTAAGTGCATTGTCTACTTCAGATTTAGTGTAATAATCACTTAAATCTGTACTACTTATACTTGGCTTATTTAATAGATCATTATAATCCAATCCTATAGTATTACCAGAGAATGTAGTGGTTCTACTATTGTCGGAATCAAGTAAAGAAACATCGTTTGAAGGAGATAAATATAATTTTTCTATTGTTATCGCATCTTTATGAATAAATGTGAAAAAATAATCTCTCTCGTTAGAATCATATGTATCCAAATTATCAGGAGAAACAAGCGTTAAAATAAGAACTTTGTTTTCATCGTAGAACTTTTCTGTCAATTTTACTAAACCTCCTATGACTTCATATGTCATGGTGTAGTATCTTGTGATCGCTTCTTCAGGATATCCACTTCCACCGTACCCCATGAAAGCCATTTGATCAGAATATCCACTCTCCCAAGTTATTGTAGCAGTATTTACGCTACCGTTTGCTTCGTAGATGCCATATGTAGATGCATTTACAGCATGCCAATACTTGTTTTTGTATTGAAATGTAGTACTATCTGATTGTATTTCTCCTCTTAATGTACCTTGTATGAGATCAGAATCGTTAACGTCATAAGCAAAAGAAAAATACCTATTATCATGAATTCTTGTACTTCCACCTATTTGATATTTCATCATTAAAGAAAAATCATCGGTTGGCGCATAACCCGCATCTTTTACAGTAGCATTAGTTATTGCGAATGAGGGCCAAGGCGAATCATTATTTCCTGTGTAAACAAGTGATGTGTTGTCAAGTGCAAATTGGGAAGTTGATATAATAACAGCTTCTTCGATAATATCATCGTAAAATTTCGTTATTGTGAAAGATGAAGTTTTATCCTTTAATTCAATTTTTGTGGCTAGATCTGTTACTAAATTATCAACATAACTTAAAGGCGCGACATTAGATGTGCCGTTTAAGTCAGCATATTCACCTGAGAAAGTACTAAGATTCACCCATTGACCCGCATGAGCAAAATACATTTTCCCTTCCATATGCACGTGTGCAACTTTCCCATGATGCGTAGATGCGCTTGGTAGATCTTCAAAATTATCTTGCATTATAGGAGCAACGTCCAAGTTTGACAATGTCCCTCCAATATCGCTAAATTCTAAATCAGAAAACTTTGTGTCTACTTCACTCTTAGTATATGTTGTAGCAATGTCAGCTTTATCCGCAAGAGATGATGTTATCGAGACTGTAGTAGAATAATCTGCCAATTTTGCATCAATTTTAGGATCAATATCGTTGTAAACTGATAATATGGAATCTGCTATATTCGTCGTATCCGGTAAATCAGTTGATAATGTTCCAACTTTGTCCAATATGTGAGTTGTTTCTTTTGGTACACTCAACGAAGGTTTTGAAGTATCAAATATTGAAGAATTTTCACTTATTACTTCGTCAACAAAGGCTGATAACACCGTCGCATCAATAGGATTATTAGACGAATCTACAGCTTCTACAAATATTTCATTGTCAATCTGTGTAAGCGTAGCATCACTATCTAACGCTAGTTTATTTAAAATTTGAGTCCTTAAAGAAGTCAATTCTGCTGCACTCAGTGGGCTGATTGTGTGCATTGTAACATTCCTTCTGAAAAGGTTGTATGTCGAAATAATCGCCTCTGATAAATTTGTCGAATTAGCAACTAGTGGCAAATTAAATGTATCGCCAATTTCTTCTCTAATTGGGGCTATTGACTGTGATTCTAATAGAGTGTTTTTTTGCTGGTATTTTGCAGGGTTTGCGACCATTACTTGTTTGACCGCATCATTTAAAGCTAAGATGTTTAACTTATTTCCAGAAGTCGAATCTGTGGCGCCTACTTGTATCTCATTATTTGCGTTGACATTTAAATAAATATTACTACCGGGTAGAAGAGCATTTAGATCACTCGTGAGATCGTCTAGATCCGATGTTGTAGGGGGGCTGGTGACTGTAGATATAACTATTTTCGTGCGTATGTCATTATATACAGACGTTATCGCTTGAGATATGTCTGTGGTCCATGAGACAGGAATATCAGATGAGAATTGGCCTAATCTTGTATCTATTCTTGTATCTATATCTTCATCTATTATATTAAGTAAATTATCAGATTCACTTTTAGTATAGCAGACACCTGCGGAAGATTTCGAATTTAATAAGACATCGGCCTCATTTTTAGTGTAGCTATCACCCACCTCAGCCTTTTGATTTAAGGAGGTATCGATTTGGGATTGGGTGTACACGTCACTTATATTTGCTTTCAGAGCCAATTCCGCCGTAAAGGATACACCAGTAGCACTGTCTGCTTTTGTAGCAAGTAGCGCATCGGTTTGTGCTGTAGTGTAGACGGATGTAGCGTTAGCTTTTTCACTAAATTTTGTATCAAGTGAGGTGGTAGTGTAAGTGGTAGCTTTGTCTGCTTTATCCGAAAGCAGTGTGTTTATTGCTGTTGTTAAAGAATAATCTATCAATTTCGTATCAATTTCATTTGCACTATATACATTTGATACTTCTGCTTTGTTTCCCAAAAATCCATCGAGTTCTGTTTTTGTATATACACTAGAGGCATTTGCTTTTGAGGCTAACGAAGTAGTACTATTACTTGTAGTTTGATAATCTAATAATTTTGTATCTATGTCAGAAGTACTGTAAACATTTGACATAGAATTGCTTATAGCAGTGTCAGTGTAAAGCTCTGAATCAGTTTTTAAAGAGTAAAGATTGAGATTTGAATTGTTTACTTTATCTGATAAAAAACTATCAATTTGAGTTGAATCGTAAGAATCCGTTTTAGCTAAAAATGTAGCATCTACTTGTGAAGCAGTGTAAACTATAGCTGCATCTGCTTTTGATGCGATTTGAGTATCTATCTCTGTTTTTGTATATGTTTGATCAGATGGCGCCTTTGTAGCTATATCTGTTTCTAAATTAGTTTGTAACGTGTTCAAAGCTGAAGTGTCTGCTTTTAATGACAAGCCACTATTTAATTCCGTTACAGATGCCTTCTGAGCTAATTGTCCTACTATGGATGCCGAAAAATTTTCATCACTGTCGACAGCCGACGCTAATTCGGCTAAAGTATCGAGAGTAGACGGAGCAGTGGAAACTAAGTTAGAAATTTGTGTGGAGATACTTGTTTCCAATTCTGCAACTCTCTGATCTAATAATGTTGTATCTGCTTTACTTGTAAGCGATGAATTTATGAGTTGTACTTCTGAGATAGTGCCTGTTAAGTCGGTTTCGATTGTTTCAATTCTAGTATCTGAAATAGTTCCTGACCCCCCTGCGGATACATTAGCTAACTCACTTTCTACAGTAGATAAATTATCTTCTATTTTCGTGAGTTTTTTTTGTATATTAGAAATAGCAGATGAGTTTTCAGATGTTGCCTGTGTGCTTTCCACGGTGACACCAGGAAGTACCGATTGATTATTTACAGTGTTTGCTACAGTATCCTGAACGGCATCATCAGTAATTTCCGTTGCAGCTGGTACTGGTAAATTCAAACTAAATGTAGCCATTTTGTTACACTAAGAAAAAAAAAACAAGTTGTAGCAATCATCCGGCGTTGGTTCTCTATACAGTTACGTCATCATTAGTAATATCAAGATCTGTTTGTGTTACAAAGGCTTGAAACATTGACGAAAAATCGCTCGCACCTAGAGTTCCTAGGCCGTGGTGGTTTGCGTATTGTAAACCCCCATCGGATGAACTTGTTTTATATATATACTCAGAGCCTGAGGCTCCAGCAATTGGACTGTCGGATTCGGTAGCTGGATCGAGTGGTGGTGTCAAGGCAGTCCACCAACTACCCAAGGGATTCGCAGTATCTTTTATCAACCCAATTAGTAAGTCCACTTTGAGTGCCAAAGATTCGCTCGGGGATACAGTCCCTGAAACACCTGCTAACGTTCCTGAAACAGTGACTACTTTAGTATCTGCGACATCAGTGGCAGTAAAGGTTGATAATGCTTCGAGATCTAGATTAGTTACGACACCTTTCTTATTAACGAAACTTATAGACCCACCTGACTCAATCTTTACATCTTTAGTCAAAATCTCTTCTCTAACAACGTATGACTTTCTAGCTGTGTGCATTTTACGTAGATTAGAAAAAAAAATCTTTTGATGTTAAAATGATGAGAGAATGCATTTCTAACCTTTTAATACTATATATAATTTATTGCATTGTTTCAAAAGCAGTAGAAATGTACTTGTCGTACGTCTCGGCTGATAATGTCTTAAAAAAGGATTATTGGTTTTATCCAAAAGAAGGTAGACGATCGTTTGATGCATTCTACAAACATTCGAATGATTGCCCATTTGAAAAAGACGTCAAAAAAAATCCAATTTTAATGTATAAAGACACGAAGGCGTTTACAAATCCTTCATTTGGATACAGGTATGATAGTAGAATGGTTTCTAATGGAGCTGATTACGTAGGTGCTACAGGTAATATTTACAAACAACATGACATTCCAGATTTTACATCAGAAGTATTATCACAAAACGAAATTCTTCAAGAAAACAAGAAAAATTATGACACCGTAGATGTTATTCCTGATATTTCATTTTTAGATATAGATGCTTTTTTGGAGAAGTATCAAAAATAACTATATATTTTTTCTTATTAAGTAAAAATGAAGGCAGTATTCTACAATTTCGGGTTTATGTTATCACTTATATTTATTGCTTCAGTTGTTGTTCTTTTATGGTATTCATTTAATGAAACCTTTAATGAGTATAAGACCGTCATTATTTCAGTGTCCGTTGGAGCAGTCGTTGCTTGTTTTGTCATTTTACATCTCCTCAGGAAGCGTGAAGTGCCGACGGCAGTGTCGCAAGCGTCAAGAAGTGATACCTCAAGAGGTGGATCCGATGGTGATAGTGGATTATTACAAACATTTTAGATAAAATGCGTAGAAAAAATATATTTACTTATAAAATATGGAAAGCATAAAACTTCGTAAATGGGATCCGACGAGTATCAATCCAAGATCTGTTGTGATGTTAGTAGGAAAAAGAGGTACAGGAAAATCAACCTTGACAGCTGATATACTATATAGCTTAAGAAAACATTTTGACGCTGCGATCGCTTTCAGTGCAACTGAGGAAAGCAATAAATTTTGGGGTCAGCATATACCAGACACATTAATCCACAGTGATTATGATTCTACTAAGTATGGAAAATTTTTGAATCAAGTTAGAGCAGTTAATTCTCACAGAAAAAAACCTATTGGGTCTTTAGTTTTACTCGAAGATTGCATGGGGAGTAGAGATCTCAGAAGATGTAAGAATATAAGGTCTTCATTTTTTAACGGAAGACACTACGGATTATTTTTTATTGTAACAATGCAATATGTAATGGATTTGTCTCCAGAACTACGATCGAATTGCGATTACGTAATAATTTTGAGAAATAATATGATAATGGATAGAGAGAAAATATGGAAAAATTTTTGTGGAATGGTGCCTTCTTTTGCTTTATTCCAAAAAATTTTTAATCGAGTGACCAGCGGCTATGATTGCCTTGTTGTAAACAACACATCAAAATCAAACGACATAACCGAATGTCTGTATTGGTACAGAGCCGAAATTCACGACGACTTTAAAATTGGAAAGAGTATAATGTGGCAAATGCATTATAGATTGAAAAAAACTTTAGAAAATGAAAATTATGAAAACGAACAAGATGATTTGCGTGACTTGACTACTGTCCAAAATGATTACAAAGGTGATATCAGAGTGACTAGGGTTCGAAACTGAGTCAGAATAAAAATCTTTCTACATCCAAAAATGATTCCAACGAAATGGAAAACGGTTTTGTTAATTGCTTATATTTCATACTTGGTCGCGAGTATTTATATAGTTTACTATAATAAAACATACAAAAATGAATCGAATTTTTATTTAGGGACTCTTTTTATTGTTTTTCTTGTTATTCCACATGTTTTTATGTTTATTCCATTATATAAGTTCCATGAAAAAACTTCTGGTCTTGGCGAAATGATGAATTTGCTCTCATAAGGACGGAATAAACTGCCAATTTATATCCTCGCATATAACTTTCCATATTTTATCCTGATCATATAACTTTTCACGGCTCTTTAGATTTGAAAAAAATGGTAAAAGGTCATCTAGTTCTAGTAATTCTAAACATTTCCTGAATACATAGTTATAATTTAAGAAATTTGACCTACCAGGAGGTATATTTCTATCAAATGGTTCTTGAATGCGATTAAACATATGCCTTAATTTATCTTCTTCCGAAGGACTTAAATAAGGAAGCCTATGGCCATTTATCATATTAGTTAAATAATTTACATGCTCATAATATTTACTTAATTTCAGCTTTTTTAAAATTTTTCGTACACCAGATATATCGATTGTTTCTACAGTAAGACTAGAGGTTTTAATTATTTCTTCTTTGATTTTATCAATAATTTCACTCGGAATGTGTGTTTTTTGTTTCCCTTGTACCTGACACAAGCGCTCATTCCAGTGGTTCTGTCTTTTATACATGCAAGGTATGTGATGAGTTTGGATCTTGTACCTCATCTCATCTACCGTAGGTGCCACTAAAGGACTTTCTTCTATCACCAAAGCACAATTGGAACATGTGTGTTCCGAGGGTGATAGTATCATGTTACAATTGGGGCAAGCATAAGCTTGTGTATTGGTTGCATAACACGGCTTCTTTTTCTTCTTCTTCCTTGGTGACTCCATTCGTGAATATTGAAGAAGATCAAGAGCATTCACCATCTGTGCCTTGTTTTGATTATCGCGGTTTTCAAAATGTTTCATATGATTAAATATTAGGTCAATATCATCAACCCCTAAGGAACATTCCCGAATTCTTTTTCTAATCAAAAGATCAGCGGAAGTTGGCATTTTTTTATGAATAGAAAAATTATAAACCCAATTTTTTGACCATATTCTCACTTGAGAGTAAAGCACCGGGTACTTCATTTCCATCTTTGTCAACCCACATTGGTAACGCTTTAATGCTTTTGCAGTCTGTATTCAAAATATTATCACAATGAACCACTTCTACTTTATCCAAATTTCCACCTAAAAAATTCACTTGTTTAGCACACCAACCACAGTTGTATGTATTCAAAAAAACTTTCCATCCTTTCTCTTTTAATTTTTCAAAAGGTATATTAGGTGAACCTCCATAACTTGTTTTGATGTAAAAATATGTAATTATTAGCATTAACAACGCACTAATACTCATAAAACATCTCATTTTAAGTATAAAAAGTTTTTAAATTTCGATTTTTTTTTCTAAAACGATTGAAATGTCAGATGAAGCGACAGTCATACGGTTGCTCCAAGAAGCAATTTTTCAAGCTTGCCACGGTGGCATAATTCATATTTTCGATGAAATGATACAAACAGCTATAGCAAAAAAAAGAGAAAGTTTGATACATCAGAAAATGAGACTTAAAGACGGACACACAACTGGTGCACTTGTATTATTTCAACAAGAAATTCAGAAAAAGTGTAAAAGAGAGGGAGAAGGGCGGTTAGATGACACAATCGATCGATTGAAAGCACTGCTAAGTACAGAGTGTCCCTTCAAAGAAATGCTTAAAAAGGTTATTGTAATGCAAGTTCATTTAGTGAGTAAATCTAGAAAATCTGAGGGAGACTCAATAACAATAGACGAACCTTCTATGGATTCCTTTTGTGAAAGCGTATTAACTAAATGCGGATGTATATTTTTTCATAATGTAGAAACATATTACCAATGTTATCAAAAAAAAAACTACAAACAAATTCAGGAAATGATTACCGAAGTAGTTACAAAATCATTAAGCAAATATACATGTAAAGCTTATTCTATCTTCTTCAGCGATAAACACATTTCTAATTCAGATATTTTAGATGATGCTATAAATACATCTATTTCTAAAGCTAACATTGTCGACTTTGATGACGTTAAAGAAATCAAAATGAAGGATGGAGGCTCTGATTCGAAGAGTTCTGATTATGGGTCTGATATAAATCAAAAAGATTTGGATTTTCTGATTCAAAATAAAGACGACATAGTGTCGAATTCATCTGATAAAATTGATGACCGAGATGGCCGAGATGACCGAGATGAAATATTGAGTCAATTTTCTACTAAGTATTTAAAAAGAGAATTTAGAGAAGAACCAGATGAACTTATGAGCCAATTTTAGGTTCACCTAGTCTTTTAAAAAAAATCTAATCATGTAAAAATGATATTTCGTACTGTCGCCATCTTTATTTTATCAACGTTACTTTGCATATATTCGAGTACCACGGTAATTCCACCAACTCCACCGTGCGGAGAAAATTCAATTTTCAACCCACAAACACAAGAGTGTGAATGCATTGATTGCTATACAAAGGATGAATTCGGGGAATGTACTTTATGCACCAGTGCTTGCGAAAGTATGTATTACGCCGGAAAACAATTGTGTGTCAGCAAAGTCCCACAAACGGCAACATTAGATAATGTAGATAATTACGGATCAAAACCATTTGAAATAAAAAATGAAATGTATTCCGATGTAAAAAAACACGGTTCTTCACTTGAGGATATTGAGATGTCCAATAAAATCGCCGAACTCAATTTTAACAAAGTTTCACCTTATTTTAAAAATGACACAGGTGAAGTTTATAGGCTAAATCGTAGTCTTTTGCCAAAACATAGTAAAGATTATACAAACGATTGGATGCCTACACCAGAAGATACAACGGGTATAACAGTTAACAATTATTATGGAGCGGCAAATTTAGCGAAAAATTCCATGGGATTGAACTATAATCAAGATGTTAGACAATTAACTGAATTTGCAAATGGTGATATCATGGATGAATACCAACCAATTACTGGATTGCACAGACCCTACATCAAAAAGCCTTTAGAACTTTGGGGTACTCGTTATGAAAAAGAAAACACGAGAGTCTTGAACGGCAGAAATGAAGTGCCTGGTCCATATGCGACGCCGATTATCGAAGCGGATTCAAAATTAGAATTTCGACAGCCAATTATAGCTGGATCAACCATTCCTGAACCCAATAATAACAGAAATAATTTCGAAGCAAGACAAAGCTTAAATAATGAATTACGAGAACATGCTCAAACGTATATGGGACATGCATACATAGAGACAGGCGGTGACGATATTCTAAGGCAATCCGAAAGTAATGAAGTACGCGATAGAATAATCCCTTCTTTATTAGGCGTTAGAGAAGCAGGTCATATAATTGATCCATATATAAAGAATCAAGACTTTAGAAATATAGAAAACACGAATATGCGACCAAAACAAGACTTACCAGACGTAAGATATCCACTCATTAATGCAAATAATGAAGCTAAACCATATAACGCACTTCGAGAGCCCAGAAATTATACAACGATACGTAATAGAGACTTTTCAAATACCCAACA
>MDTG01257470.1_pt1 | contig 14530 bp, 17 predicted proteins | sample 811421 | NCBI WGS metagenome assembly MDTG01 (sample SAMN05326645, study PRJNA326480) | marine metagenome | isolation source: seawater | place: Pacific Ocean: South East | collected 2011
GAGAATCAATTACTTCCGAGAATGATCAATTAGTTCCCGTCAAAGCTTGTGGTCTTTCACTTATGTCGATGGGATTTGTCGCCGGAAGAAATGCACCTGTCATGTGGAGAGGTCCGCTCTTAGCTCAGGCCCTACGTCAATTTTTAGATCAAGTTGTATGGGGTGATTTGGATTTTCTTTTAGTAGATTTACCACCAGGTACTGGAGATATTCCCCTCTCGTTATGTCAGTCTATTGCGTTATCAGGTGCGTTAATAGTAACTACTCCTCAGAATGTGGCGATTGAAGATGTGAGTCGAGGAATAGCCATGTTTGGTAAGGTTGAGGTCGAAATACTGGGTATCATCGAAAATATGAGTTACTACAATTGTGAAAAATGTAATAAACGGCACCAAATATTTGGTGAGGGTGGCGCTCTTTCTATTTCCAAACAGCTTGGTATAAATTTCTACGGAAATCTTCCGTTAAGTCTTTCTTTACGAAAAGCAGGAGATGAAGGCAGGCCTTTAATTGGAGGTGAGGAAGAGGGGAAACTTTTTAAGCTTTTAGGTGAGAAATTGATCAACTCATTAAGTTCGATTGGCACTTAAGTATTATCAGAATTTGAGGTTTTGCTTGCTCTTCGATTACAATCGGTTGTATCTTGGCTAATATTACACATGGAACAATGGAACTGTTTACATTTGGATGTGTCTCGATCGGTTGAAGAGGCTGTCTGTGCGCTTTGTCATGAGGCTGGCAGTTGTGGGATTTCGATACGAGAAGATGCCGATACAACGCATTTAGAAATATTTTTTCCAAGCCAAATTGATCTTTCTTTAGTTAAGAAAAGACTAAGTGAGTTCTTCAATAAAGATTGTGAAAGCTCTCAAAACTTTCTTCTGACTCAGATTGAGGCTGAAGATTGGACAATCGGTTGGCGTGATTTTTTTCGGCCAGTTTGGATTACTCCAAAAATTGTTGTTCATCCTCCGTGGATTTCTATACGTGAAAAAGGCGTTATGAGTATAGCTATTGAGCCGAAAATGGCTTTTGGAACGGGAGGACACGAATCAACTCAGTTGTGTTTGCAAATGTTAGATGAAAGAATCAGGCCTGGTATGAACTGTCTTGATCTTGGAACTGGTAGTGGCATTTTGGCAATTGGTGCTGCGATGCGAGGAGCTGCGAAGGTGCTTGCAGTAGATACGGATAAAACATCGTTAGAGAATGTGGCAGAAAATATAAAATTGAATGGTATTGATAGGAGTCGAGTGCTGATCCGGTTGGGCTCTATTGATTCTTCTGTTGGTTGTGCTTACGATCTTATTTTTGCAAACATTCAAAGTTCTATTCTTCGACCTATGCTGACGAGGCTATCAACTTTAATAAGTCCAATCGGTACGATTTTGTTTTCTGGTCTTTTAAAAACCGAAGAGGAAAAATTTTGTCAAGAAATTCAAAGGCATGGCTTAAATCCGGTAAAGATTTTGAATAAAAATGAATGGATTGGTATTTCTGTTGTTAAGGGTGTGTAGTGTCTTCTTTCTGGGTTGATTCGTCAGAGGTGGATGGTGATAGAGTCGTATTGTTGGAAGAAGAGGCGCATCATCTTTGCAAAGTTCGTCGCCTTTTGTGCAATGATTTGGTTGATGTAACTGATGGAAAAGGGGGATTTTTCAAAGTTCGCTTAGAGACTGTAACCTCTAATCGAGTAGAGGGAGTTATTGTTGAGCGTTTTTCTGAAAAAGCTGAATCAAAAGTAAATTTGTTTTTATCTCAATCGTTAATTAAAGGTGGTCGTTTTGACGGAGTTATCGAAAAAGCAACCGAAGTTGGTGTAGTCGCGATATATCCGCATTATAGTCGCAGAGGGATGTCCTTTAATTTGTCTAATACCAAGACCCAAAGATGGCGTCGATTAGCCAAAGCCGCAATTAAACAGTCGGGTCGGAGTAGATTGCCAGAAATTTCTGATCCTGTTGAATATTTTACAGTGCTTAAGATCCTTCAGCGAAAATGTGATGTTATTTTTATAGGGGGCTTGGGAGAGCAACCCTTATCGATAGATGGATTAGTAAAGGCAGAAAAGTCTACGATTAATGTTGGCTTATTAGTGGGGCCGGAGGGTGGATTTACCTCGGGTGAGATTTCTCAGGCAGTTGAGATTGGAGCGAGCCCTTTTTCTTGGGGAGATCGTGTCCTGCGTGCTGACACAGCAGGTGTTGTATTTTCAGCTTTACTCATCTCTTTATTTGAAACTGAACTTCATGGTACAGAAGGAAAAAAATAATATGCGTATCAAAATTATTCATGGCCCCAATTTAAATTTGCTTGGCTTGCGTGAACCTGATATATACGGATCGTTTACGTTAGATGATGTCAACGCGCTTTTATTAGAAGAAGCGAAAAAAATGAATGTCGAAGTGGTCATGACTCAGTCAAACTCTGAAGCCGATATAGTAAACAGTCTACACGAATCACGGACAAGAGAAGATGGTGTCGTAATTAATGCAGGTGCACTTACACATTATAGTATTTCGATACGAGATGCTATTTCAGCAATAACATTGCCTTGCGTAGAGGTCCATTTATCGAATATACATGCTCGAGAAGATTTTAGGCATAAATCAGTTATTGCCTCAGTGTGTTTGGGGCAAATTTCGGGGTTTTCAGCTAATAGTTATGTATTAGGTTTGGGAGCTGTCGTATGCCATTTGAAGGAAGGTTCTTTTGGTTAAGCTGCTTTGCTTTGTTGTGGTATTCTCATTAGTTGATTTTGGTTTAGCCGAAGATTTGATTAAGGCTGATCGGCCAAAGGTCCGTGTGCGTGCTGATGCCACTGTTCAATCTCTCCAAATAGATGAGTTGGGTTTTGGTGAAGTGGTTACGAAAGTCGGAGAAAAAGATGAATGGTTCGAAATTATTCTATTAAATGGAACTTCAGGATGGGTAAATTCATATCTAATGGTGGGAGTTACCCAAAGCTCTTCAGCGGAAATAGACACAGGCTCTCAATTAAATATTATTCCGGAAAAGGTTAAGACAGTTCCGTTGAAATCAGAAGAAAAAGAACGAATAGATACTTATACAGAAGGACTTGTTCATAAAAAAAAGAATGATTCACGGCGAGCTCTGAGTTATTTTGAGCAAGTGTTGGATGATGATCCGGAGCATACAAAATCTTTATTGCACGCAGCGCAGGCTCATATAGAACTTGAAGAATTTCAAGAAGCTCGTAAGAAATTGTATAAGGCTTTAGAGCATGGTGAAGGAGCGTTTGAATTGGCAAGGCTTTATCAGGGGTTAGGTTGGCCTGATAGTGCTCGAAAATACTCAGAAATAGCTCAAGGGGAGGATGGGATTTTACCCAATCCCGCATCCCAAAAAAGATCAGGTGATGAGCCTGTTGTGTTGAGAGAATGGTATATTATTAGCATAGCATTAGGAACGTCTTTTGTTGGGATATTGTGCTTGATTTTACTTATTCGAAAGCAAAGAAGAGGTAGATTGTTTTCGAGATTTTCTTCGGCTATGAATGATGCTAGTTTTACGACTGATTCAGTTGATGGAGAAATTCGTGAATTAGATCGAAGAATAGCTGAAAGAAGAGAGGCTCTTCGGTCTAATTCTGAGGTGTTTTCCAAAAATTCTGGCTTGGAATCGGATGAGAAAGATCTTACTAATAGTGTTAATCTTCAACTGAAAACATTGCTGAATATGCTTGATGCTCAGGATGAACGGACTGAAATTTACGAAGAATTAAATCGGCTACAAATGGAAAAAATAAAGGAAATGGAACGTGAAATCGATTTATTGCGAGAGGGGTTGAATATTAAAATTGATAGACAGCCCCGACGGTAGGTGTGCCGTCAGAAGTACTTCCAATTTCTGGAAAAACCCTTTTTGTTTCTTCTTTAGATATCAAAGAGATTCCCAAACTTCCAATCGATAGTAATGCTGAAGACCAGCCATACAATCTTGCTTTCCCAGCTCTATCTTCTAACTGCTTTACTCTTCCTAAATTTTGTGTGCCAAATTCTCTATTCAGCTTAGCTTCGGCGTCAGCATCGGATGCTCGGTCAAATTGTAGCCAAGACATAAGTCCGCACGCTATCGCACCGCCAAGAAAACTAATGTAAGGATATTCTTTTACGGAGATCGTTTTTGCGCCAGCTCCGAGAGATTCCAAGGTTACGATTTTTTCAATTTCGTCATATTCAAACGTGAATATTTTTTTTTGAACTCGAACGATTACTACGTCATTGTCCTTCTCGACCAAATGCCCCTCTACGATTGTACCGTCAAATAAATACAGTCGTGTATCTTTTCGTTGATCGTTATTTGGCTGGGCATCAGAAAAACTGTAGTTTGCTAACAAGCAAGCAAGCAGTATATAGGTCGTAAGAATTTTCATGGTTGTGCTCCATTGAAGCGGATATCTGGTTCACCGCGAAATATACAAGGCAAACGGCTTATGTCAATATGTGAGGACAAAACATCTTATAATTCGGATAATAATTCGGAGCCGAATTTTTCCAACCTAACTATCAATGAAATTAAATGTTTAACTCAGAAATGGCATCTTGATTTTTACCAGTGGAAGATACTTGAAAAGGATAGAAGATCCGGTGTTCGGAAATTGGCTGAGCAGGCTTTTCAGCGACGCGAAAGATCGAAAAGAGAAAAAGAAAGACAAGAGAAATGCTTGATTTTCGAGCAACAATTATGGAATTCTGGGTTGTCTAATGTTGCAGGAGTAGATGAGGTTGGAAGAGGTTGTTTGGCTGGACCAGTAGTTGCGGCTGCGGTGATTTTACCCGTCGATTTTGATCTTCCTGGGTTAAATGATTCTAAGAAACTGAGTAAGGTTAAACGAAAAGAGTTAGACAAAGACATTCGAGATCAAGCAGTAGCGTTTAGTTATTCCGAAATTGATGCAGGGAAAATCGACTCTGTCAATATTTTACAAGCTTCTTTGGAAGCCATGCGAAATACGTTGTTGGCTTTAAAAGTATCGCCCGACAAGGTTTTAGTGGATGGTCATATCAGACCTCACAGCCCGTTTCCTGAAATGCCGATTGTTGATGGTGATTCACGGTCGTTGTCTATTGCTGCTGCTTCAGTAATTGCTAAAGTTTACAGAGACCAAAGAATGTGTGAGATAGATATCCGATTCCCTGGATATGGATTTGCGGAGAACAAGGGTTATGGAAGTCCCTTCCATTTGAATGCCTTGAAAACTAAGGGAATTACTCCTGAACATCGAAAAACTTTTGCTCCTGTGAGATCGTTAGTCGAAGTTCCATCAAATTTATTTGAAATATTATCGATGAAAATTAATTCCTGCAGGCATTTAAGGCATTTAGAAAAAATTGGTCAAGAGATTAATCTATCGAAGTCTTCTTTAGAATCGATGCGAATACAAGATCTACGAATTTTATACCGAAATCGAAAACAATGGATTCTAAATAAAAAGTCTCCGTCCTAATTTATACAAGATATCTCTTCAACCCATTGCTTTACGCAGATTTCGGAATCACACCAATATGTTTTTTACTGTGATGACAAAAGAGATACGGTTTCTTCGAGTGTTATTGGGACAAAAGGCATTACATATCCGAAACGTTTCATTTTTTCATATAGAATTACCGAAAGGGGAGGTAGAAGTCCTGTAGATTTATTGAAGTCTTTGTCTGTTACAACGTCCCTAGCTCTTCCTGTAATGGCTATTTGCCCATGTGCCATTACGGTTATTTCATCTGCCCATGTGGCAGCCGCATCTACATCATGCGTGATCCAAATGACGGTTTTATTACTTTTTTTTGCTAAATCTGACATCATTTTGCATAAAGACTGCGACGTTCTCGGATCTAATCCTGCTGTCGGTTCGTCTAGCACGATAACTTCATGGTCCATTGCGATTACTCCTGCAATAGCGACTCTCCGTTTTTCTCCTGAACTTAAATCTTGGGGCGACCTGTTCCCGTAATGTTCGAGTGGCAAACCTACGCGATCAAGCGATTTGTCGATTCGTTGATGAATTTCTTCTTTGCAGAGATTGAGTTTTTCGGGTCCGAATGCTACATCTTCTTCGACGGTTTCCGCGAAAAGTTGCAATTCCGGAAATTGAAAAACTAAACCAACCTTTCTTATGAGTTTATTCATGGAATAATTTGTCATATTCTCGTTGTTTAGAAAAATTGATCCAGATTTTGGCAGTATCAATCCATTTAAATGTTGTGCTAATGTAGTTTTTCCAGATCCACTTTTCCCTAGGATAGCGTGAAGACTACCTCGGGAAAACTTCAAACTAAGGTCGGTTAGGCTGGGCTTTTGGTCTTTGATGTACTGCTGGTATTCGTGATGAACTTTACTCAATTCAATCGATATAGCGCCCGAAGCAGTTTTGATCGAGCAGTCTGGTGATTGATCCCCTACGTTGATTGATCTATTCCAATTTTCTGCAAAGTCTTTGATTGTTAAGGTTATTTTTTTTTCATTTAGAGCATGCCCTAATTGGGTTGCGAAAGGGGCTTCTATTTTGGAAACCTCAAGAAGTTCGAGGTTATTGTAAATTATTTTCGGAGATCCATTGCTGACTATGCGTCCATTTTCCAAAATTATCATGCGTTCAGCTTGCATTGCCTCGTGTGGGGAATGAGTAATTATTACAAGCCCAATTTTATGATCATTGTTGAGTGTTTGAAGTTGGCGCATTATCTGATTTTGATGGTGATTGTCCAGAAGAGCAGTAGGTTCGTCAAGTATGAGGTAATCTGGATACATCGTATACGAAGATGCTATTGCCAATCGTTGTTTTTCGCCACCCGACAACTGTTGCGGTGGTCGGGTACGCAACTCCTCAAGATCGAAAACATCAATTGCGATTTCTATTCTTTCTCGAATTCGTTCAGTACAAAGTCCGAGGTTTTCTAATCCGAATGCTAGCTCAGTTTCGACAGTGGTTGCAACTAATTGGTCATCAGGATTTTGGAATACCATTCCGACCCGACGATGAATTTCTGCCGTGTTTTTGGGATGGCTCGTATCGAGATGACCTACGCGAACAGTCCCGGCACTTGGTTTTCTTAAACCGTTCAAACAGTGCGCTAATGTAGTTTTCCCCGAACCGTTTTTACCAACTACTGAGATAAACTCACCATCTTTTATTTCTAGTGAGATACCGTCAATTACGTTTCTGTCACCTAGTTTTACTGTTAAATCCGAGACAGTAATCATTTAAATTGCACGAGATTTTTGTTTTGATTTCGACAAAGGAGTTAACGTTGACATTGGTTAAGAGAGCAGTTTATTTGTATGTATAAGGTAACATTTTTTTTTTTTTGCGTAATTTTCCTTTTCTTTTGAATACGAAATGGTCAATTGGCACGACTTTTAGAAAGATTATCATGAAAATTCTGTCTATAGCGCCTTTAATGTTGTACTTTTTTGTCTCATGTAGTCAAGATAATGCAGATAGTAATAGCCGACGTGTTTTGGCTCCGGAAGTAAGTAAAGGGTTAGGGACTGCATATCCTTTACGACAAATTAGTTTCAATGCCAGTGATAACGTTATAGTTAGTGCACTTTTTGGTAAACCAGAAAGCCTCGAACCACGACCGGTTATTTTGCTCCTTCATACGCTGCAGAGTACAAAAGAGGAATGGCTGTCTGAAACAGATCTTTTTGTTGAACTCTTAGCGAGAGGTTACGCAGTTATTGCCATAGATCTTCGTGGACAAGGGGGTCAAACGCCACTTCCTGAAGCGCGAGAAGTATTAACAGCTGTCGACGTACAAAATAGTTTTCGTGATGTGCAGGCAGCCATAAATTGGTTACGTGGTGAATCAGCTATTGATTCCGATAGAATTGCTTTAATCGGAAACGGGTCAGGTGGAAATGTTGCCTATGTAAGTTCAGGTGTTTTTCCCGAACAAATACGCACCACCGTGTCTCTTTCACCAGGGCTATGGCAGGCGTCAACTCTGGAACCTTTGGTGGTTGGTGATGGACTAAGTTCATTTGGTACGGCCCGATCGATGTTGTTTTTGGTTGGAGAGTCCGATCAACTTCCAGTATCGGATGGGGTAGCTCTGAAATATGCCGATTTTGCGCGTAATTTGATGGCTGTTACAGAAATTCCAAAAGATTTGAAAATTTTCGATAGTGCAGCGCATGGTTTTGATCTCCTTACAGAGGTCCCTGAAGCAAAAGAAATAATTTTTCAGTGGCTTGAAGAAAACTTATAGTTTAAACTGGCGCTGGTAGCAAAGGATTATATTGGGCGAATCTTCAATTTCTGTTATCATACCTGCATATAACGAACAGGATTCCGTAGGTAAGGTTATTTCTGAAATTCCTGCCGATGTGGTAAGTCAAATTGTGGTCGTTGACAATGGGTCTACTGATGAGACAGCGGAGGTTGCTCGAAGATATGGCGCTGAAGTGGTTTACGAGTCAAAACGCGGTTATGGCCAGGCTTGTTTGCGTGGGTTATTAGCCATAAAGGATCCTGACATTGTAGTTTTTATGGATGCCGATTACAGCGATTATCCCGAAGAATTAATCGAGTTGTGTAGGCCAATTTCAAACGATTTAGCAGATCTGGTAATCGGTTCCCGCGTGAGCGGAAAGGCGGCCCCAGGGGCTTTGCTACCTCAAGCGCGTTTTGGTAATTGGTTGGCAGTATTTTTAATAAAGAGACTCTTTGGGGTAGAATTTTCAGACTTGGGCCCTTTTAGAGCAATCCGATATGGATGTTTGAAAAAATTAAATATGTCTGATACTGATTTTGGATGGACAGTAGAGATGCAGGTCAAGGCAGCCTCAAGAAACATGCGCTGTGTTGAGATACCTGTTCGGTATCGTAAAAGAATCGGAAGCTCAAAGATTACGGGTACTCTTTCAGGTTCGTTGCGTGCAGGATCAAAAATCTTGCTGACCATATTCAAGTATTATCATTTCCGTTACTAAATACTTTTTCGTTTATCGTTTTTTATAAATTCTTATGAGACTTTCAGATTACGATTTCGACCTACCAAGACATCTAATAGCGCAAGAACCGGCCCCTAAAAGAGATGAGTCCAGATTGTTGGTCTTAGATCGTAGGGATGGTTCGATAAGACATATGATTTTTCATGAAATCGTAAGTTTGTTAAGTGCCAAAGACGTAATGATGCTTAACCAAACTCGCGTGTTTCCAGCCAGGATTTTCGGATTTCGCCCTGATACTGGTGGAAGAGTCGAACTATTACTGATTCGTCAATATTCAGACAGGGTCTGGTTAGCAATGGGTAAGCCTGCTGGTGCGCTCAAGCCTGGACAAAAAATAGCTTTAAGTTCTGGGGGAAAACCCGTCGTTGTCAAAAAGCGAACACCAAGAGGTCGTATTCTCATAGAGTTCGAATGTGACGAAGTTATGTCTTTACTTGAGACTGATGGCGTTTTACCATTGCCGCCATACATCAATCGAGCTATTACTGCGAACGACACTAAACGCTACCAGACAGTATTTGCTAAAACAATGGGTGCGATTGCTGCGCCAACTGCAGGTTTGCACTTCACAGAGAAGCTGTTTAAAGGAATTGGCCAAATAGGGACAGCTATCGCTCCTGTTCTACTTCATGTTGGACCGGGCACTTTTGAACCTGTGAGGTGTATTGACCCCAAAGACCATGAGATTGAAGAGGAGTATTATGAAGTTAATAACACATCTGCTGAAATAGTTAATCAAGCGCGTGCCGTTGGTGGTCGAGCTATTGCCGTTGGGACTACTGTCGTTCGTGCCGTAGAGAGTAGTAGCTCAGTAGGAGGGATTTTGAATGCAAGTAAAGGTTTTACGAATTCATTTATATTTCCGCCCTACAAATTCAAATGCGTTGATGTGCTTGTCACAAATTTTCATTTGCCAAAGTCGACTTTGTTAATGCTTGTTGCTGCTTTTGCTGGATATGAAAATTTGATGACAGCGTATCGCGAGGCGATCGAACAGGAGTACAGATTCTACAGTTACGGAGATGCGATGGTGATTTTGTAATGAATGAACTACCATGTAGAGTAATTATTGTTGCGGGCGGACAAGGGAAACGTATGGGAGGGGAAAAACCCAAGCAGTATCAATTGTTGGCAGGAAGGCCCGTTATTTGTCATACATTGGAAGTGTTTCAATCTCATCCCCGTATTGATTCAATCGCTTTAGTCGTTAATTGTGATAATGTTGAATTTTGTAGAAGTAATATTTTGGGGTCTGGTGAATTTACGAAAGTTGATACACTTACAATTGGGGGTAAAGAAAGATCAGATTCTGTTCGTAGCGGCTTAGCTGCGACATCCCGCGATTCTGATGGGATTGTCCTAGTGCATGATGCGGTTCGTCCTTTTGTCTCCGCTGCATTAATAAACAGAATCATAAAGGCGCTTGAGGGGAGTGATGCTGTAGTACCCTGTCTGCCTGTTGTCGATACTGTTAAAAAAGATGTTGATGGCCGTCTACAGGCCACGGTGGATCGAGATGAACTCCGGCGGATTCAAACCCCTCAGGGTTTTTTGAGGACCGTCTTAGAGGTTGCCTATTCAGGTGATGAAAGCGCAACTGACGATGCCAGTCTGGTAGCGCGCTTGGGTATAGACATAATTGGGATAGAGGGCGAGGAGCGAAATATCAAAATAACGAAACCAGAAGATTTGCTTTTGGCTCAGCTCTTTTTATCTGGAAATGATAACTAATGGAATTAACAAAAATTCGGATAGGACAAGGTTTTGATGTTCATCATTTGGTCGGCGGAAGACCATTAGTGTTGGGGGGAATAGAGATTCCTTTTGAGATGGGTTTAGAGGGACACTCAGACGCGGATGTATTGACTCATTCGGTGATAGATGCACTTTTAGGAGCCGGAGGTTTAGGTGACATCGGTCAATTGTTTCCGGACGATGATTCAAAATACAAAGATATCTCCAGTATCTTGTTGTTGAAAGATGTGCGAGATCTGTTGGAACAGAAAAATCTATTTATCTGCAATATAGATTCTGTTGTTATAGCTCAATCACCCAAGTTAGCTAAATATATACCAGACATGGTAAAATGCCTTTCACAAACTCTTCGAATTGATACTGCATTGGTGTCAATTAAGGCTACTACGACCGAGAGGCTTGGTTTCGTGGGCAGAGGTGAGGGAATTGCTGCCCAGGCCGTAGCATTATTGTGCCGGAATTAAATGGGAGAGAATGTGTTGGATTGGCCAGGAGTCCTGTCAGAATTAGATCCGATATGGATTTATCTCGGGCTCTTTATTAGTGCCTTACTTGAAAATCTTATTCCTCCAGTACCTGGTGATACGGTTGTCGTATTCAGTGCTTATCTGGTGGCGAGTGAAAGACTTATGCTTTGGCCTGTCTTTTTTACCACCATTATGGGAGGTGAGGTTGGATTTATGATGATGTATTTTTTAGGATTCAGATACGGGCGGGATGTTTTTGACACCAAATTAGCTTCTTTAATCCCTAAAGAAAAATTAATTAAAGCAGAATCCTGGTTGCGTAGTTACGGTGGCTGGTTAGTTGTAGGCAATCGTTTTTTGCCTGGAGTTAGGTCCATAATTTCAATCTGTTCAGGAATAGCCAAGCTTAATTGGGTTTTTGTAAGTTTTTGCGGTTTGTTGAGTCTCTTGATATGGAATGGCTTGCTGTTTTACTTTGGTTTTGTTTTGGGGAAAAACTGGTCTCTTGTGGTAGAGGCTGTTGGCACCTACAGTAAAACTGTGATGGTTTTTATCTGTGTTTGTATGACAATTGTGTTTTGGCGTATGCGCCGAAAGTCTTGACAATATAATCTTCAAAGTGTAATTTTAACTACTTACACAAGTTTTCATTAAGATAACGCCGCTTTTTTTGGAAGAGATCGCATGGTATATAAGACGTACACGCCGAAAGCTTCGAGTATCGAACACCAATGGCACGTAGTGGATGCAACGGATAAAGTATTGGGCAGATTGGCTTCTCAAATAGCTCAGGTCTTAAAGGGGAAACACAAACCCACCTATGCACCGCATATGGATATGGGAGACCATGTAGTTGTGGTCAATGTTGAAAAGATTCGTGTTACTGGCTCTAAGGCAGACAAAAAAGTCTATCACAGACACACGGGTTATCCTGGAGGTTTGCGTACGACAAGTTTTGAGCGAATGATGGAAGATCATCCAGATCGAATTCTTAAAAAGGCTGTTTGGGGAATGTTGCCTAATAATAGACTCGGTCGGCAACTTTTGAAGAAACTTCGTGTTTACGCTGGGCCGGAACACAGGCACGTTGCGCAGCAGCCAGTCGCGTTAGATCTTTAGTCCAATCCGTAACGTTCTTTAAGCAATGAGAAAGGTTTTAAAGAGGAATGCCGGAAGAAAATTATGAAGCCACGGGGCGGCGCAAGACGTCAGTAGCGAGAGTTCGCTTATTCCCAGGAACGGGTGAGATTTTTATGAACGGGAGAGTTGTAGGTGATTATCTACGGCGAGGGGCGCTTGAAATGATATTAGTTCAGCCCTTAGATATTACAGAAACGCGAGGCCGTTTCAATATACACATCTCGACTAACGGAGGTGGATTGCGAGGTCAGGCTGGCGCAGCTTGTTTGGGAATCGCTCGTGCTCTGATAAAATATGACCCCGAAATGCGGTCTGTTTTGAAAAAGGGTGGCTTTTTGACGAGAGACGCTCGCGAAAAAGAAAGAAAAAAGTATGGTTTGGCTGGAGCCCGCAAAAAGTTTCAATTTTCTAAACGTTAAGATTTGTTTTTGTAAAATTCACACGCTTTTTGATACTTGTAGCAATGTACCCGTGGGATCTTCCTACGGGTATTCTACATGTAGATGACGAGAGCGGAGGAAAAATCGAAATTAAGGAGTAGTTAGGTATGGCTGAAGTAAATATCAGAGATTTGCTTGAAGCTGGGACACATTTTGGTCACCAAACCCAGCGTTGGAATCCCAAAATGCGACAGTATATTTTTACTGAGCGTAATCGAATCCACATCATAGATCTACAGAAAACGGTTGCAAAAATAGAAGAGGCTCGTGATGCTGTTCGTGAAGTAACCAGTCGTGGTAAATCCGTTTTATTTGTTGGAACGAAAAAACAAGCAGCGGATATCATTCAGGAACAGGCAGAACGATGTGAGCAGTTTTATGTCACTTATAGATGGTTAGGTGGTATGCTCACGAACTGGCCTACTATACGCCAGAGCATACGTCATCTTGATCATTTAGACAAAATTTCGACTGATGGCACGTATGAAAAACTAAAAAAGAAAGAAGTGTTGTTGTTGGAGAAAGAGCGAGCTCGTCTGGTGAAGACGTTGGCTGGGATACGCAATATGGGGGGGATTCCGGAGTTAGTGATTATTGTTGATATTCGTAAGGAGCATATTGCTGTTCGAGAAGCAACTAAATTAGGTATTCCAGCAATAGCCATTGTGGATACAAATTGTGATCCAGATCAAGTTGATTACCCCATTCCTGGTAACGATGATGCCATACGTTCAATTGGTTTGATTAGTCAGTATTTGGCGGATGCGGCGATAGAAGGAAAAGCTCAAGCAGTCGCGAAAAAAGATGAAGCAACAGCTGCGAAGGCTGACAGTAAGTCCGCTTAAGCAACAGTGAAAGCTTAACGTAAGAAGACAATTTCGCAACTTGTAAACGAAACATATTGGATATAGCTAAGGTGTAAAATGGCAGAAATTTCGGCAAAGATAGTAATGGAGCTTCGTAAGTCGACGGGTTTGGGAATGATGGATTGTAAGCAGGCTTTACAGGAAACTGATGGAGATTTAGAAAAGGCAGTCGAGTTTTTAAGAAAAAAGGGGATGGCCGCTGTCGAAAAGAGGGCTGGTCGTGATGCTACAGATGGCTTAATCGTCTCTTATATCCATCCTGGAAGTCGTTTGGGGGTGTTAGTAGAGGTTAATTGCGAAACAGATTTTGTTGCGCGAACGGAAGACTTTCAGCAATTTGCTCATGACGTGGCGATGCATATAGCGGCATCTCAGCCATTGGCAGTAACAAGAGGTGATATTGAATCAGATTTGCTTGAAAAAGAGCAAGCTATTTATTTGGAACAGGCGAAGAATGAGGGTAAGCCAGAACAGATTGCTGAAAAAATCGTTCATGGTCGAGTCGAAAAATTTTACCAAGAAAATTGTTTGATGGAACAGCCTTTTGTAAAAAATCCAGATCAGACAATTGAACAAATGATTACCGAATTAACGGCTAAAATTGGAGAGAAAATCGGAGTTAGACGTTTTTCTAGTTTTCGCTTGGGTGAATGAAGTAGATTTGTTTTATTAATTCGGTTTTTTGTAACTGCGGAGGTCCATCCAGAATGCTTGAAGAGGTTTTAGCGGAAGTAAAAGCAGCTATGGAAAGTGCAATTGATGCTCTGCGGCGAGATTTATCTACTATTCGAACCGGTCGAGCGTCGACTTCAATGGTAGAAACTCTTAGGATTGATTACTACGGAAATCAATCACCTTTGAGTCAAGTAGCTACGCTCAGTGTTCC
>MDTG01323422.1_pt1 | contig 14530 bp, 19 predicted proteins | sample 811421 | NCBI WGS metagenome assembly MDTG01 (sample SAMN05326645, study PRJNA326480) | marine metagenome | isolation source: seawater | place: Pacific Ocean: South East | collected 2011
ATTAAAAACTCGACGCATCAGGCGGGAATCGATATCATATCTACTTGAGTGAGTCGTTCCTGCCCGTCTATTTTTTCTTATCTGCTCAATCCGGGAATTAATATCATGAGATCAATGATCGTCACTGCACTGCTCGTCCTGCTGGCTGTCGTCCTCTTAGGTGCCGGCATCACACTGTCATCAGAGAAAAACTATGAACTACCGGGCATGCTACGAGGACGAACTCGGAGAGCATTGTGGTGCTGCATCGCATTGTCAGTTACGCTACGTTACTGAAAGAGATACTCACGGTATGGGCCAGAGAGGTTGGACAGCTAGAGAATGTTATTGGGGATGTGCTGATTGGAACTGTAGTATTAAACAGATCATAGGATATATGGGTGTTGTTGGTTCTGCCGGAACACTTCCAAGAAAGCAATCTGGACAGGCATGGATAAATAACCCAATGTGGCAAGAAGCAAACACTTGCGGAGGCTGGAATTTAACGAATTACTTCCGGTGCGCGATGGGCTCTGAAACGTCATGCTATCAAAACTTACGAAGCATTGGACACGGAAGCGGTCCTACTGCGGTATGCGGTAGCCCATGTTGCTGTGGTCCTCAACCTGGGACAGGTGGAATTGTTTTCAGGTACAGATAAAAAGTTGTATAAATAGATAATAGATTTAGAGGAAAATTATGGCAAAGAAACTTAGAACTCTATTACCCGTGACCGATATGGCTATTGGTCGATTCAAAGGCCGTAGCTTGTTTTGGAAGCCGGGACCTGAAGGATACGCTTCAGGCGGGGTCCTTAAAACGACTGACTACTCTGGAAAGGGAATTGATAGACATCATTGGATAGTTCCAGATAGCGCGAGCATCGGCACCTTCGAAATCTGGGGTGGCGGCGGAAATGGCGCAGGATCCAGATGTTGTCAGTTTGGACCGGATGGAGGTTCTGGAGCGTACGCTAGAAAAACAGTTAAGCTAACTCCTGGTGATACGTATGTTTTTTGTACAAACATTAAAGTTCATTGCTGTTACTATACTGAATCAGATCATAACAGATCACAAAGAGGTGGGAAAACTTACGTCGTAGGAAGAAACCTTAGCAATTTTTGTGCTGAAGGTGGAAACCCAGGAGTAACATGTTGTTTCGTTCACGCTAACTATAAACATAACGAATACGTTTATATGTGCGATGTTCTTGCACGTAGAGTTGGCGATTCAAGCGGTGATCATTTTCACAGAGCATGTTATTACGGAACAAATCATGGCGCTAGAGGATCATACTCTATCTGGCAGATAGGCTGTTGCGGAGGTTGGCACGATTCATATAAGTGCGGAATCCAGAAAGGTACGGCTTTCCCAGGTGGACTGTTTATGTGGGGAAGAGCTGAAAGAGGAGGAGTACTTCACGGAAATATTTGGATTAATTGCCAATGTTCACTGGATCCTCATGATGGACGTTCTGGTAGAATGAGACATGGCGCTCTTGGCGGAGCGTGGTACACACGTCTTCCTGGTGAAGGCGGAATTAATTCTGAAACTTCTGGCGGAGGTTGCTGCTGCGGATCTCAGGGAGCCTTTGGTGCCGTAAGAGTAACTTGGGAATAGAGGAATAAAATGAGTGGAATTAAAGTAAGAACAACTTTCAAATACGATGTGCCAGACGATTATCTGTCACAATCTAGTAAAGAAAGAAAACAAGGTACGTGGACTTACGTAGGACCTAGGTATTACCATGTAGAAATTTCTCGGAATGGAAGTGTTATAGAATTTGAGCCTATGGAAGATCCTACAGCTTTTAGAGATAGAACTATGGATGGGCAAGAAGATCTTGCGCTGTCACTATCTTTAGACTGCGCAGATTCAGAATCAGCCTTACTTGCTACTATATTTAATGCTAATCCAGATTCTGACATGGCAGACTCATCTGTATTTCCACATAAATCAATAACTCTCACAAATGGACTGGTTTATAAGAGACCAGAACCAGTGTGTCCTAATCATACTTATGAAAGAGACCAGATGAGATATGATTTGACTAACAGGATGTGGAATTTTAAAAATGTCTGGAAAAAACCGCATGTTAGTTGGGAAGATATAAATTCTGCCGTAAGCGCTACACTTAGAGTATACGATGAAGCAAAGCAAGATTCTGCTTATTGGAATGGATTGAACGCTGCCGGAAAGAAAGAATGGGAAGATTGGTACACAGAAACTAAAGGCTTGGTTGTAGCCGAACAGGCAGCAGGACATCAACCATGGCATGTGGAATGGAGAGATTGGCCTAATAAGCCAAATGACTCACTAGCGGATAGTGCAGGAAGTGATCCGGCCGCCAAAACAGAAGAATCAACTTTTCAAGGTCCCCCTTCAGAATAAAATAGACCTTATATATAATTTTACAGTTTACAACATAATGAAAATGTTGTATAATATTCATATAATATTCACACGTGAGGTGTATAATCGTGACAGAAAAAAGAAGTACTGCATTTTTTATGAACGGTGGTGCAGGCCGTATCTTATCTTCAATCCCAGCATTTGAAGCATACGAAAAAGAGAATCCAGAAGACGATTTCATTATTGTCTGCGAAGGCGGTATGGAAATGTATGCTGGTCATCCTACTCTTCATAAACGAGCTTATGATAATTGGCATAAGGGTTTATTTGAAGAACATTTAAAACATAGAAATTGTAAGACGCTTGAGCCTTATAGAATCTGGGAATACTACAATCAAAAAGCTAGTATTACTCAGGCCTTTGATATTGAAATAAACAATAAGGGTGTTCGTGATCTAGATCCGCCTAGCGTTTGGTTATCTTCAGTTGAAGTGGCTGAAGGTGTGAAGGTTGTGAAAGAAGTAAAAGAGAACGTTTCAAAACAAAGAGTTGTAGTCTTTCAACCTTATGGCAGAAGCGCTCAACCCGTAGGCGATCAGTTAGTTGATGGTGGTGGAAGATCTTTTCACACTGATGATGTCATAAAGATCATTAAAAAAATGCAAGAGAAATATGCCGTGATTGTGATGTCAGAATTTCCCGCAGATTTTCAAAAAATGGGTTGTCCGGATCCTGTAGCACAGCCAGAAGGTGCTCCTCTTAGGATTTGGAATGGCATTATTAATGCTGCAGATGCTTTTATAGGATGTGATAGTGTAGGTCAACATATCGCTCATGCAGTCAAGACGCCGGCAGTTGTTTGTGTTGGTGCAACATTTCCAGAAAATATCAGTTATAAGGATGATGAATTGTTTCAAGTCTTAGATGTTGGTGATCCTAAGCGAATATATGATCCTATTAGACTGAGTATGGAAGACCATATAAGTAGAAATAACGACGGCATAATGAGATTAGGAGATGTCGCTATTAAAGAAATTTTAAAAGAACTTGATAAAAAAGTGTCTGATAACCTTAGAGGAAAATAATTTATGTTTGATGAAGAGAACCCCCAAGCCGAACCGATGCCTGAAGAGCACGGTCCACATGAAGTTGATATGACTCCACCTTTACCAGATCGAGACGTATGGATTGCTGGATTGAGTAGAGGCCATAACGCTTGTGTGATGCTTCTAAAAAATGATGAAATTGTGTTTGCCATTGAAGAAGAGAGATTAACTCGTAGAAAGTATGACGGTGGTCCTCTTGCAGCATTACTTAAAATTAAAGAATACACCGATAAGTTGGATTATCTGGTATTAGTCCATACACAAAGCATAGAACGTACTTGTGGAAAGATTGACTTTTCAGGTGACGATATCTATAGTGGATTGTGTCGTAAACTAGGATTGATCGAAGATCGAGGATTTTCTGATAGTGAACATCCTCAAGTAATTGAAATTTCTGATAGACACCATAAGATGCATGCCGCATGTGCCTTTTATAGATCCGGATTTGATGATGCGGTTGCTGTTATTGCTGACGGAGCCGGTTCTGAGCTAGCTTATGAAGATCAAGTAAGAGGACCTAGAAATATTTGGGAATATGAAACTATTATGGAATGTTCATATCCCGCTATCTTTAAAACCGTGTATAAGCATTTAGGCTCAGCTGATACATTAGTTCCAAGATGGGATCCTAATGTTGATGCAGGATTTATCGGAGAACCCGGGAACGTTATTGAAGTTATGAATGATGATAGAGGCGGTATCACTAAGGTGTATGAAGCAGTAACGTCATTCTTAGGTTGGCAGCCGATTGAAGCTGGAAAAACTATGGGATTGTTTCCGTATGGAATTGAAAACCCAAAACTTCCAGAATTTTATGATTCTTTTGCTCAAGCGCCAGGATCTTTTAATAGGAACATCTTAACACCTAATACTCCTAATAGTGCTTTTGTTAACACTGCGTTCTATCCTGAATTTGGTGCTACACATGATCAATTGGAAGAAGCTGAAGGAGATATCACTAAGCTAGAGATCGGAAGGGAACTTGCTTATAAAGTTCAAAAAGAATCTCAAGCAGAAATGATTAAGCTTATTCGAAAAGCAGTTGAGATGACCGGTAAGAAAAATGTAGTTATTTCTGGAGGATATGCTCTCAACTGTGTTGCTAACTATGAGTATCTTGATGCATTAAAAGATGAAGGTATTAACATTTACGTAGAACCTATTTCAAGTGACGCTGGTACTGCAATCGGAGGAGCGTTACAACTTTATTATTCTCTTTTTAATCAGACTGAAAAGAAGCATGTGATCAAAGATCTGTACATGGGATTTCAGTATGATTACAATAATGATGATCTAGAAAGCGCTATCGCAGACATTCCTGATGCATATGTTCAAGATATGGACGATAAGGGAGTCGTTGATCTCATGACTCAAAAGAATATTGTTACTGTGTTTCAAGGAAAGTCAGAGAATGGACCTAGAGCTCTAGGCAATAGAAGTATTCTATTTGATCCAACTTTTGAAGATGGAAAAGATTATGTCAATGCTATCAAAAGACGTGAATATTTTAGACCATTTGCTGGGTCTATTTTACAAGAAGATGTACACGACTGGTTTGATCTGAGGGGTATGGAAGATTCACCTTATATGATGTATGCGGTGGATTGTAAAGAAGGGATTGCAGAAAAGATTCCATCTATTATTCATATCGATGGCTCATGTAGAATTCAGACTGTTACAAAAGAACAGAACGAAAACTATTATAATCTTATTAAAGCATTTAAAGATAAGACAGGCGTGCCTATTGTGTTCAATACCAGTTTTAATCTTGCCGGTGAACCTTTAGTAGAAACTCTTACTGACGCGGTTCGTGCTCTTAAAGAAAGTGAACTTGAATATTGTTACTTCCCAGAAATAAAGAAAATGATTGTGATACCTAATGCAATGGATTCATAATCCAGTAACTCACCAAGATTTTGCCTTTAGCGTAGATGACGCATTAAGTGAAAATGCGCTAAAGGATATTAATCTTTATGTTTCGCAGACAAAGCCAGAGCGCGCTGGAATTAAGCAGAATCCATCCGCCGATGATGATCCTAACGTAATTAGAAGATCAGACATTATATGGATATCGAGTGAAAAGACGAGCACTAAAAGATTATATGAAAATGTATGTTCTTTAGGCGAGTTTGTAAACAATCAATTTTTTCGTTATAACATATATTTGCAAGAAACTTTGCAATACTCAATTTATAGAGGTGACGAAGAAGGGCATTATGATTGGCACATCGACGCTATGCATAAGGGTGATCACCACCTTGTAAGAAAAATTTCTTTTAGTATTGGACTGAATGATCCTAGTGAATATGAAGGTGGTAATTTAGAATTTTTTCCTACTAACGATAGTCGTAGAATAAAACTACGAAAAAATCAAGGTGTGTTTTTTAACTCTTTGATTGCTCACAGAGTTACTCCAGTAACTAAAGGTACTAGAATATCTTTAGTGGGATGGATCCACGGTCCAGAATTCATATAAGAGTTTCGGCAAATTCTAAAAAACTGTCGTATACTTTTGTTTGTCGTTTCAGTTGTTTATTTGCAAAGCTGTTCATTTTCTTATCATCTAAAAGTCCGGTACGAAGAAGAATGGGGCGCATTCGTGCTTTCATGGCCATTTTAGCATCTACAACCTGATCACCTACATACCACCCACCCTTATAAGGTATCATAAATTCTTCTTTCAAGCGCTTGAACATTCCAGTGTTAGGCTTAGCAAATATGTCATGTTTTTGATTAGATTCATTGTATAGCATCATATCAATGCTAGGACAGTTCCATCTTCCCAAGAGTTCTATAGTAAGCTTGTTTACGTCTTCAGCTTGCTCATGTGTTATAAGACCTGCAGATATAAAGGGCTGATCGCAAATCATAGCAATCTTATATCCCTTTCTTCTTATCATAGCAACTGCTTTAAATGAGTCAATGATAGGTTCAGCAGTTTCTCTTGTTATTGGTTCGCCGATCGTCTTAAACATTACACCATCTCTATCAAACGCAACTAGTGGTTTGTGGTACTTTGCCATCTTTTCAGAAAAGCTTAGACCTTCATCTTCTGATCCTCTTTGCTCTTGTTGTTGAGGCGCCGTTTTACCAGCGCCCCACATGTTATAGCTCATAGTTGATATAATCCTCTACAGGAAACCAATTCATTTTAACTGTATCGTTTAGTTTTCTTAGATTGGCCTGTGTGTAATATTGATATTGATGTTTGAGAATTTCGGGCATTGTAATATGCTCAATATGTGCTTCATATTTTTCTGCAATCATAATAGCAATCTCTTCAAAGCTCGTGGATACTCCAGTTCCAGCATTCCAGATTCCGCTTTCTTTTATGTCTAGCATTCTATTATGAAGTTCACAGATATCACCCACAAACACAAAGTCTCTTTTCATATCATTAGATCCTTCAAAGATCCTGATTGTGGAGTTGCGTTGTGCTTGCTTTTTAAACTGAGTTAGCGGTGATGCCATTTGACCCTTATGTTCTTCATGTGGTCCATAGACATTAAAATATCTAAATCCTTGAATTACTGCTTCTGTCTGTTCAGCTAAAGTGGAAGCAAATCTTTCAAACATGTATTTACTATAGGCATAGTAATTCATTGGTTGTGGCATAGATGTTTCTGACATATCATTCATACCATCGCCGTAAATGGAAGCGCTGGATGCATATTGAAAAGGGATTTTTAAATATGCACAGTCTTCTGCCAGATGACAGCTAAAATCATAGTTCTTTTGCATCAATAAATCTATGTTTCTTTCTGTCGTATTAGTAATAGCACCTAAGTGTATGACTGCATCAATTCCTGATAAGTCAGGATAGTTTTCGTTATTGTCATAGTATTCGAATCCTTTAACTGTGTGGCCTTTGTCTTTCATGAATTTCATCATGTTTTGTCCAATGAAACCCTTGTGGCCTGTGATTAGAATATTCATTTACCTTACCTTTTTCATTTCCTCATCTAGGACGTTGTAATTAAGCGAGTATGTACCATTTGTTTTTACTGCATGACCTGCCATTGCGTTTGATACGATAATGGATTTATACATTGGCATGTCAAGAGAAGCACATATTGCTAATGTTGCTGTGAATGTGTCTCCGGCTCCTGTAACATCAAAAACCTTTTGCGTGGTGGCCGGATAATGTTCTATAGTGTCTCCGACATAAATAACTCCTTCTGATCCAAGTGTGACTAAAAAGTGTTCAATATCTAGCTCGTCGCGTACGCGCCTCGCGTGCACGAGGATTTTTTTAGCATTTAACTCTGTTCCTATATACTCTTCAAATTCTAATTTATTTGGTTTTAGACACCACGCGCCTTTGTATAGTTCTAAATTTTTCTTAGGGTCTACTATAACTTTCTTGGCTTTTGATATTATTTTTTGTGGGTCTTTAACTGTTCCTTTATTATAATCAGATAGTACAACTACATCATACTCATTTTCAATCTCAAACTCATCTTCAATTTCGTTGTTTTCAATAGGTATCTCGCTATCAATTCTTGACATAAGCCACTGATCTGACATGACTCTTATCTTATGTGGCATATGATCAGTAAACAGTAATCTTCCCTGCGGCTTGATTTCTTCGAATATATAGTTATGTATCTGATCTTTGTAGCCATATAGATTAACATCTTTCGTGGCAGAAAGTATATTCATATACACATTACCTGCACCGCCAAGAGAAAACTTCTTGGTTTTCAGGTTTACAATAGGAACTGGCGCTTCGGGAGATAAGCGTTTCACCTCTCCTAACCAATATTCGTCTATTATTATATCTCCAACAACGTGAATCATGAGGTAAAAGATGACTGTCCAATTAAAAGAAATGTTAAATGATATTCACCGCGAGGCTGAAAATCATGACTGGGTAAAGTATATGATGTCTGGTAAGATGTTAGATGAGCACTATGGCGCTTACCTAACTCAGCAGCTTCATATCTATACCGCTTTAGAAAATAGGTGTGATGCATTTAATATGTTTGATCCTCCTTTAAATGATATGAGAAGAATGATGCCTCTTGCTATAGATTGTTCCAACTATCCACAGTTCAAAAAAATTTTTCCATCTACTAAAATTTATATGGAAAGAGTCAGCAAGCTTCAAGAGAATAAGTTGTGGCCACACATTTATGTTCGTCATTTTGGAGACATGTACGGCGGAGCGATGATAGCAAAAAGACTTGGTGGAAATCATGCTTACTACGATTTTGGTCCTCATAAAAAAGATATGATTGCAACTGTTCGTATGAAGCTCAATAATAAAATGTTTGCAGAGTGTGAGCAAGTATTTAAAGATGCCATTGCACTTTTTGATGATCTTGATAATTATTTTAAGGCCGACGATGTTTGACAAGTTAGTTCCTTTCTCCGAAAAAATGCACGATTTAATTGAATCGCGTGCAGGAGGAGTTAAGTATCACGATTTCCCATGGCCAGCTATCACGTTTGATAGCGGAAAAAATGAGCACTACGGTTGGAGAAAAGCCGATTTTGATGTGCTTGACATGAGAGACACTAAGAAGCTATGGATGATGCATGTTTGTATTTATCCTCACTTCAATGATCCTTCTCCGATTTTTGGATGGGACGTCATATCAGGACCTAAAAAGATCACTGGTGCTTTTCACGACTTTTCGCCTATCTCCCCCCGCCATTTTATTATAAACCAGTTTGAAGAAAATGTAAAGGACTTTATTCCTTCAAAAAAACGAGAATTGCCTGACTGGGCAAGAGCAATCTTCAGCGGTAGTATGGTCGCCGCAGGGAATATACGGACTGATGAAGAGCTCGATAAACTTCTAGATGTAGTGTGGTCAAATCTTACCTACTTTCTCGACAATGTTGGGTTCTACACGACAGGGCGTGATTTTAAAGATCGACAAAATTATTATTGTCAGATGCAAAAGAAAAATCCTCACACTCCTCGCGTAATGGAATCACTTGGCGTTGAGCCAGAGCTGGTTAAAAAATACATTGAAACGTGCCTGTTTCCTGAGATAAGCTAATACACAAGATCTAGAAGATCCACCATCGCCAGGATTTGCGGGTGACCAAACGTTTAGTCCCATCTCTTCAATATCTGCTTTCACTCTTTTATTGAAAGCACATCCTCCTGATAATACGATGTTTTTAGTTTCTAGCTCTTCACTCCAGTGTTTAGCCATCTTACACATTATTTTGCTGAAGACAAATTGAGTACATGTTGCGATATCTTCTTGTTTAAAAAGACTCAGCTTATCGCCAATTCCTCTATGCATGTTAGACCAAAACATAGGCCTCCATCCTTCATTACACGGAATGACAAGATCTTCAATAGCTCGTAAGCATTGCTCATTTAGATTATCTTCATTATACATTTTTTCAAGCTTACCTTCATCTTTATTGGGTGTCAATCCGGCGGCCTGTGTTAATGCGCTATAGAATAATCCTAAACTATCAGGATATCTTACTCGCCTTACTTTCACATTTTTATATCTTTGTCGTCCATACCATATAGAGGTTGTGTCCCATTCTCCTATAGAATCTGCTACAATAATCGCGGCTGTTTCGAATGGTGACTCATAGAAATGAGCGGCATGCGCTTCATGGTGACCAACATATGAGTATGTTGGAAGAGGAATCGGTAAAACTTCTTTTAAGTATTTTTTGATTTGATTTCTTTTAAACGGCTTTTCTTGTCCAGCCCACCACATTCGAAATGCTTTTTTCCATGGATTTTCATACCACACAATATGTTCTGGCGTTCCGTATTTAAGCAGATCAGATAGTTCTTTTTTGTTATGTCTTGGTTTTTGTGTATAGTGACATACAACAGGATTACACCTGCCTCCAACCTCATCTGTTTCAAATACTGTTACACTTGCATCATGCCCTTTACCAGACATTCCCCAAATGATCATTTTTGTGAATCTCCTTTCGCAACTCTATAGTTGTCTTCTACAGAATCGGGTGTAGACACCTCAATAATGACACCTTCTTTTACACAAATAAGCTGGTGTGGTTCGCATGGTTCATTTACTACAGTGTGGCCTTTTCTCAAATTTTGTGCTTCACCTTCTGCAGTTTGTGTATTAATCTTTTTGAGAATAAATTCGCCTTCAAGTACATACCACGATTCATGCTTCTCTTTATGAAAGTGCATAGAAAACTTCGCGCCTTCATTAAATTTAAGAAGCTTACCGCAGTATTGATCATTTGTAGCAAAGATTACCTCTTCACCCCAACCTTTTTTCACTCTTCCTTCGTGTCTAGCCATGTTTTAATTTTCTCCAATAATTGTGTAGACGATTCAGATGGATATGTATCCATAATCTTTAATTGAGCGAGATCACGACCTACTACGTCTTCAGGCTCATAGTCTCCTCCTTTAGTTATATATCTTGGCTTTATTTTTTTGATAAGCTCATAAGGCGTATCTTCTTCAAAGATATGAACCTCATCTACAATTCTTAATGCTTCTAATACCTTTTTTCGATCTTCTTGTTTATTAAAAGGCTCTCTTTTGATTCTTCTCATACTTTCGTCTGAGTTTAAACCAATTATTAGCCTATCCCCTTGACATATTCGCTTAGAATTTTCTAAATAATCTATATGTCCCGCATGGATGATATCAAAGCACCCATTCGTAAACACTTTTATCACATAACACTCCTTAATCTTTTTTCTTTATAAATAGTACCATAGAATTCAACATTTGTACAGGAAAAAATTATGGCTGTCCCTGCTACTAGACAAAATCTCATTGACTACTGTTTACGTAAACTTGGTGCTCCAGTATTGGAGATTAACGTTGACGGTGATCAACTTAGCGATAGGATAGATGATGCCTTACAAGTTTACAGAGAATTTCATTCAGATGCCACGGTAAAAGGATATTTAAAACATCTTGTCACTGCAACTGATATCTCAAATAAGTATATATCAACTTCGAGTGATATAATATATGTCTCTAAACTTTTTCAAGTAGCATCATCATTTAATTCATCACGAAATTTCTTTGACATTAAGTATCAAATGATGCTGAATGATATTGCTGATTTGCAAAATTTTGCAGGTGATCTGGCTTATTACGATCAGATGCAACAGTATTTATCTCTTTTAGACACTAAGCTAAATGGTCACCCTATTGTCAATTTTTCTCGCAAGCAAAATCGTTTATATATCTACGGCGATATGCAAGATGGAGACATAAAAGAAGGTGATTATATTGTCGCTGAAACGTATTCAACACTTGATCCAAACACACATACTTCAATATACGATGATATGTGGCTTAAAGAATATTCAACCGCGTTGATAAAACAACAGTGGGGAATGAATCTTATTAAGTTTGAAGGAATGCAACTTCCCGGTGGTGTAACATTAAACGGAAGACAACTCTTTGATGACGCGACTCAAGAGCTTGAAAGACTTATGGAAAGAATAAGATTAGAACAAGAATTACCACCAGACTTTTTTGTAGGATGATTACATGGCAAAAAACCTCTACTTTAGTGATAAGGTTACATCAGAGCAACAGCTATATGAAGATATAATAATTGAATCTTTAAAAATGTATGGGCAAGATGTATATTACTTGCCTAGAGTGATAGTTAATGAAGACCTCGTGTTAGGTCATGATATATCTTCAAAGTATGACTTTGGTTACAAGATAGAAATGTACATAGAAAACACCGAAGGATTTGAAGGTGAAGGAGACCTGTTCACAAAATTTGGAGTAGAAATTAGAGATGAAGCTACATTTATCGTTTCACGCAGGAGATGGTCATCTACAGTAAACAATTATAGCCAAACGATTGATACATCTGATCCAAGAATAGGCGATCTTATATACTTACCGTTGTCTAACTCGTTGTTTGAAATACAACAGGTGGAACATGAACAACCTTTTTATCAGTTAAGCAATCTTCCAACTTACAAATTAAGAGCAACTCTCTTTGAATATTCTGGCGAAGATATGGATACCGGCATTGCCGCAATCGATGCGCTGGAAAAAGAAGACGGCTATACACAACTACTTACATTTACTTACGTGGCTGGAACATTTACTTTAGGAGAGCAAGTAAAGCAAACACTGGAAGATGGTACTGTGATAACGGGTGAGATCGTTAATCTCACGTCTAATCAAATGTCAGTTGCTCATATAGGAGCTACGGACGGAAAGCTACACCTGTTCTTTCCTTCAGCTACAAATTCATTACATCTCTTTGGTGTATCGTCCGAAGCTGAAGCCGAATGTACACAAGCATTAGAGGTTAACGATATTTCTAAGAATGAACAGAACACGGCCTTTGATGTAAACTTTATTGATTTTACAGAGAATAATCCATTTGGAGATCCGGAATGAGCGAGATATTTGATTTCGGCTTTACTGCTGTAGACGAAACAGAATTAGAAGCAGTACAAAAGATTTCTCAAAAAAATGATGAGGCAGTAACTGCTGCTATGTCAACGCAAGAGAAGCTTGATGGGCTATACAATGCTATTATTCCTCTACTCAATAATCTTAAAAGGAATCCTGAAAAAGAATATATTCTTTGGCCTAATAGATTAGAAAAAGTAGAAGAGTTTGAAACGAAACTAACAGAGATATACAAAGGCTAAATTATGTTTGGAATTTATTTTTATCACCAAAGAATTAGAAAAGCTGTGGCGAGTTTTGGAAAAATATTTAATGACATTTATGTGATTAGAAAAAACTCATCTGGTGGAGGAATGAGTACTCTTAAAGTTCCTCTTTCCTATGGTCCTAAAGCTAAATATTTAGACCGATTAAGAGAAGCGCCTAATCTTGCTACTGATACCAAAGTTGCAATGAAACTTCCGCGTATGTCATTTGAAATAACCGGTATTAGTTATGACGCTCAAAGACAATTACCTAAGGTTAACAATTTCAATCAGGCCGGAAATAGTGTTAATGATAGAACAAAAGTTTATTCGGCTGTACCTTATCAAGTAAATTTCGCACTGAGCATATATTCAAAAACGCAAGATGACGGATTGCAAGTTGTAGAACAAATTATACCTTTCTTCAATCCTCAATACAATTTGACCATAAAACCTTTAGATGGTTTTGATAATATTAAAGAGGATGTACCGGTAGTATTAAACGGAGTTTCTTTAGAAGACAATTATGAAGGGGATCTCGCTCAAAGAGCATATATAAATTACAATCTGGATTTTACAATGCACATCTTTTTCTATGGTGCGCTGAATACTGGTAAGATTGTAAGAGAAACAAATATGAAATATTTCAATATGCAGGCTGGATTGCAAGACTCAGACTTGCCGCTGCAAAGGACAACTACTACCCTTACGCCTTCAAATGTATCTGCTGATAGTGACTTTGGATTTAATGAAGTTACTGTATTATCTGGAGATAGTGATGCGAGCGCAACATAATGGCATATTCAGAGAAAGTAGTAGATCACTATGAAAATCCCAGGAATGTGGGTAGTCTTGATCCCGCTGATAATAACGTTGGCACTGGTCTTGTGGGAGCGCCTGAATGCGGCGATGTAATGAAACTTCAGATCAAGGTTGATGATGAAGGAATTATTACTGATGCTAAGTTTAAGACTTTTGGTTGTGGTAGCGCTATTGCTGCTAGCAGTCTTGCTACTGAGTGGGTTAATGGGAAATCAGTTGACGACGCTCTTAAATTGGATAACACACAAATTGTTGAAGAGCTATCATTACCTCCAGTCAAGATACACTGTTCTGTTCTTGCAGAAGACGCAATAAAGAGTGCTATAAATGACTACAAATCAAAAAGAGAAATGGGTTAACGAAACGATATACGATAAAAAATATTCAGACGGTAGTAGGGTTTGGATAATAGTATTGAAAACAAAAAGGTGAATTTGGATATGAATGATTCTGATAACATACAAGTAGATTATGAGTATACTCGTGGCAATCTTCACGAATTAATAGAAAAGGGAAAAGAAAGTTTAGATTTAGCAATGAGAATTGCTGAAGAAACTGAACACCCTAGAGCAATAGAAGTATTGGCAGGAATGTTGAAAAACGTATCAGACGTCAATGATAAGTTGATGGAACTGAATAAAAAGAAAATTGACGCTGAA
>MDTG01336867.1_pt1 | contig 14530 bp, 14 predicted proteins | sample 811421 | NCBI WGS metagenome assembly MDTG01 (sample SAMN05326645, study PRJNA326480) | marine metagenome | isolation source: seawater | place: Pacific Ocean: South East | collected 2011
CGCGGTCTCGTCGCAGCTGGTCTCGACGCCGAGGATGTTCAGTGGCACGCGCTCAGCATGGCGCCGATGGGCTGCGCGTTCCACCTGCGGTCTTCAGCGGAGCCGCTGCTGGATCGCCTCTACGGCCGCGCGTAGCTGCTCGTCCGCCGCCGGCCGCGGCGGCGCCGACACCTCCAAGTCAAACCTCGCCGCGAGCGCTGCGAAGGCTTCGCGGTAGGGCAGCGGGACCTCGATCCGGTGCAGTAACTGGTTGAGGCGCGCGTGCTCCTCCTCCGAAATAGGCGCCATCACGTCCGGCGCGATGCCGCCGTTCTCGTCGTCGGCGGGATTGTTCGAGGTTTCATGATTCCGCTCGATGATGCGGCCGGCAGGCGTGCGGTAGCTGCCGGTTGTCAGCTTCAGCTTGAAGTCGTGGTCTGGCCAGGCGTAGACGGTGTTGACATAGCCTTTGCCGTGAGTCCTGGTGCCGACGATCACCGCGCGCTCGTGGTCCTGCAGCGCTCCCGAAAGCACCTCGCTCGCGCTCGCGGAGTCCTGGTTGACGAGCAGGATTAGCGGGAGCTCGGGCCATCGCACCTCCTCCGTGTCGGCCTCGTAGACTTGGACCTTGGCGTTGCGGCGGTGGTGCGTCGCGATCACGCCTTCGCTCAGGAACCCGCGGGCGATCGCGAGGCACTGCTCGAGGCTGCCGCCGCCGTTGTAGCGGAGGTCGAGGATAAGGCCGCGGAGCGGGCGTTGCTGCTCGAGCTCTTGGACGGCGTCGAACAGCTGCTGGCTGGCTGTAGGGTGAAAGTCGGACAAGTGGACGTAGGCCAACCCGCGGGCCTCGTCGACGAAGTGCGCCCACTTGACGCAGCTGCGCTGGACGTCGCCGCGCACGACGGTGACGTCCCGCTCCTCGTCGTCGCGACGTAGCGACAACTTGACCGGCGTGTCGGCTGGGCCACGGATCAACGACGCGATCTTGGCTCGCTCTTCCTCTGAGTCGATCGGCTCGCCGTTGACGCGCAAGACGACGTCGCCCGGCAACAGCCCGGCGGCTGCTGCGGGGCTACCTTCGAACGGGAAGTGCACGACGACCTCGCCGCCGAGGTCCGTCATGACCGCGCCGATGCCCGAGTATTGGCCGCGGCTGGCTTCGTCGTAGCGCGCCACCTGCGCAGGTGGGATGTAGCGGCTGTATTCGTCAAGCGTCGATACCATGCCGGAGATCGCGGCTTCGACGAGCTCATGCTCGTCGGGGCGCTCGACGTAAGACCGCACCACTTCGCCGTAGACGATCTCGAGCGCCGATCGTTGCGGCTCGGGGAGTTGAACGCGGCGACCGCCGCCGACGAACGTGCCGATCGCGAAAGCCGCGATCATTAGCGCAGGGTTGGCGACCAGGAACCACAAGGGCAGGCGCGGTTGCTGTTGCATCCGAACAGCGTATGGTGATGAGCGATGGCGCGCATTCTCGTCGTTGACGACACCCCCGAGAATATCCGGCTGATCGAGCTGTATCTGCGGGACACGGAGTTCGAGGTCGAGTCGGCGACGAGCGGTTACGAGGCGATCGAGCGTGCGATGAACGGCTCGTTCGAGTTGATCCTGCTGGACGTCGTGATGCCCGGGATAGACGGCTTCGAGGTGTGCCGCCGCCTGAAGAACGACCCGCTCACTGCGTTCGTGCCGGTCATCTTCCTCACCGGCAGGATGGGCGACCAGTCCGACAAGCTAGCCGCCTACAAATTGGGCGCGGTCGACTACATCCAGAAGCCCGTCGACCGTGAAGAGCTGATCGCCAGGATCCGGGTGATGCTGCAGCTGGAGCAGGGCCGCTCCAAGCTTGAGCGCGAGAACATCGCGCTGCGCGCCGAGTTAGCTCGCGTGCATCAGCGGAACGAGGAGATGCGCGCGTCCTTCTCAGACCTAGAGCAGCTGAGCGCCGAACACGCGGCTGTCAGTATGCCGGCGATGATCACCTTGAGGTCGGACGGCGCCGTCGACGCGTGTGACGCCGCAGCGGTCGCGCTGCTCGGTGATCTTACGGTCGGTGAACAGCTCGCGCAGAGCGGCGCTGCTGCCGCGGCGATCGCCGACGTACTCGTCGTCGGCGCGGACCCCGTGACCGTCGACCTGCTCCATCACGACGGGTCCCGCCGCGAGGTCCTCGTCGGGGCGCGGCGTCAGTCAAACGGCGAACAGCTCGTGCTGCTCCAGGACGTCAGCGGCCTCCGCTCGATTGAGCGCCACCTCGCAGGCCGCAGCCTCGCGGCGCCAGAGCCGCCCGCCCGCGCAGCAGCTGGCGCTGTCTATAAGATGACGGACTTCGTCGGCGACTCGGACGCGGTCGCGGAGGTCTCCGGCCGCGTCGACAGCCTCCGGCAGAAGCGCTCTACGGTGCTGATCTACGGCGAGAGCGGCACAGGTAAGGAGCTGGTCGCGCGCGCCCTGCACTTCGATGGCCGGCACCGCAACGCGCCGTTCATCCCTTTGCACTGCGGCGCGATCGCGCCTGAGTTGATCGAGAGCGAGCTGTTCGGGCACGAGAAAGGGGCTTTCACCGGCGCCGATGCAGGGAGCCCTGGGCTGTTCCAGGCTGCGGACGGCGGGACGATCTTCCTCGACGAGATCGCCGAGACCTCACCCAGCGTGCAGGTGAAGCTGTTGCGGGTGCTGCAGCGCGGCGAGATCCGGCCGGTCGGCGCCAGCAAGCCGCGGATCGTCGACGTGCGAATCCTTGCCGCGACCAACCGCGACTTGCTCGAGCTCGTCCAAGAGGGCAAGTTCCGCGAAGACCTCTACTACCGGCTGGAGGTCGTGACGCTGCACCTGCCGCCGCTTCGCGAGCGCGTCAGCGACCTGCGCATGCTCGCCGAGCATTTCTTGGCGATGGCGAATCGTCGCCATGAGCGAACGGAGCAGCCGGTTCTCGGTTTCAGCGAGGGCGCTCTCGACTGCATGAACAGCTACTCGTGGCCTGGCAACGTCCGGGAATTAGAAAACGTCATCGAGCGAGCCTTCGCGCTGGACGTCGGCGAGCTCCTGCAGATCGAAGACCTCCCCGAGCGTTTGCGGGGCCGCGCGCCCCGGCTCCGCCCGAGCCCGGTCTATCGCGGCGCAGACGGGGACGTCTCGGGGCCGCGCGCGCTGGGCAGCGTCAAGGACATCCGGGGTCACCGCGACGCAGCAGAGCGAAAGGTCATCGAGCAGGCGCTCAAGGAGACGGGCGGGGACAAGCTGGCCGCCGCGAACAAAATCGGCATGGCCCGCAGTACGTTCTACCGACGCGTCAAAGAGCTCGGACTCTGACGAGACGCCGCGCGCGTTAGAAAGTGACCAGGAAGCCGAGTTGGAGCCCGTTGATCTCCAGGTTGCTCTGCGCGACGAGTCCGTCTGCGTCGGCGGTCGCTGAGAACTCGCTGAGCCGGTAGCCGGCGAAGAAGCGCATATCTCCTTGCGGCAAGCGGTAGCTGACCCGCGCCTCCAGGTCTTGCGAGACACCCTCGACGTCGCCGCTGAGCTTGAAGGCCTCTGGCGCGACCGCGTAGTCCAGGTCGAGCTCGACGTCCTGCCACGCGGCGTGGGCGCGCAGCGCGACGTAGGCGACGTCGCCCCGGAACGTCACGGACTGGCGCCGTGTGTTGGTGGTCTCTCTCGCGCGCAGGTTCATATCGCGAACCGCGAGCACGCCGCCTGCGCCGAGGCGCAGCCGCAGCTCCTCGCCGCGCCAGTCGGCGCGCGCGTCGAGCAGCGGCTCGACGTAGCCGAGCCTGAGCTCGTCCATCTCTGCGAACAGGTTGACGGCTTCTCCTGCGCGCAGCTGACCCCAGTCGTTAGCGAGGACGCCGCTGCGCGAGGTGTCCATGTCGAGCTTGTAGTAGTCCGCGCGCAGGCCGCCGAAGCCGTCGCCGACGTCTAGCCTGATGCCGACGTCTTCTCTCGAGCGGCCGTGACCGAACGTGTCCATTGACACCGCGGGGTTGTCCTGGGGCGCTGCCGGCTGGTTGGTGTTCGACTGCAGGCTCGTGTCTCCGCGCAGCTGGTAGATCGCGAGGTAGGGAGACGCGTGCACGACTGGTTCACTCAGCACCGTCGAGGTGCAACTGGTGAACATCGCGCCAGCCAATACAAGGCATATGAGCCGCATGGACGCAGCGTAGGTTCGTGCGGTCTGCTGCGCCAGACCGCTGGCTTCGGGGGACGTCTTTCCTACGCTGGACCTGATGACCGACGCCTTCCTGGAACGTGACTTCAAGGCCTACGAGCGCCATCGTCAGGATGACCCCGAATACAACGCGCTGCGCCTGAGCGTCCGGCGCAAGCTGAAGTCGATCGCCGATAAGGTCAAGAAGGAGGCTAAGGCGATCGGGACAGACATGGGGTCACAAGCGGGGCTGCACCATCCTTACACGTTCAACAGCTACCGCGTGCGCGAGCAGCGGGCCTACCTCTGCCGGGGCGCGAAGGAGCGTAAGAAGCTGGCATCGTTCTTCGGCGAGGCTCTCGGCAAGGACGCCGAGACGCACTACATCCAGACGGTCTTGGAGGTCTGTTTGGACGACGAACTCGTCGAGGCAGCGCTGCGGATCCACCCGCAGGCGTGGTGGGACGGCGAGAACCTCAAGAAGAAGTTGCTGGGCGACCGCGCAGTGCTCGATGAGTTCTGCGCGAAACTGAAGACGCTGCCGGGAGGATTTAACCTGAAGCTCCACGACTGGCGCGCCGACCACTGGTGCGCCGCGGTGACGCCGGGCGAGGTGAAGGAGCTAATGCAGCACTACACGCCCGGCGAGCACTGGCTGCACGTGCAGCGACAGTTGCCCAAGGAAGACGCTCTGGAGATGGGCGAAGAGGCCGAGGCGTGGGTCAGTAGCTCACTGCTGTCGCTGCTGCCGGTCTACCACATGATCTTGTGGGACCCGAGCTGACGCTGGGTGCTGCCCGCCCTACTTGGATGGGTAGGTGTCCTTTACCCAGGCTTTCCAGCGCTCGTCGAAGTTCAGAAAGCTGAGCCCGTAGGCCCGCTTTAGGCCCTCGCGCGTCGCGCCGACGAGGTCGCGTTGGTCTGGGCGCCACTGATCGTCCACGCGGCCTTTTACAGTGCGCAGGAACGCCTGCCACTTCTTGGGTCCCTGTGACATCAGGAAGTCGACGCGCGAGAAGATCATGACGTGGTCGTTGAAGGTGATCGAGCCGAAGTCCCGCCAGCCAGCGACCGTGGGGAACGGCGCATACTTCTTGACCTTGCTGAGCGTGTTCTTGGCGTAGGGCCTCCACTGCGAGAGCCGCTTCATGTCTGCGACCGAGCCTTCGTTCTGGTCAAAGCTGGCCCACCGGCCGTCGACGCGGCGTGAGTTCCAGTGACCGAAGCCCTCCTTGATCCAGACGGGGAGGTCGTAGGCGTAGTAACGAAATCCGTCGAGTAGGTTCTGGCTGACGTTGAACGCCAGTGTGCAGTGGAGCGCGGTGTCGTGCTTGAGAGGGAAGTCGTCGGACTCGGTTGGGCAGGCGAATAACAGCGAACTGACGTCCGTGAAGTGCCACCGCTGCGGCCACTTGGAGTCACGGCCCACATACTTCTTCAAATACTGCTGGTAGGTCGACGCCTTCTCGACCACGAGCAACAAGAACTTGTCGCGCATGCCGAGGTAGGGGCCATAGCCCATGTAGGACTCCTTGGGCCCGATCATTACCTTGGCCGGATCTTGCGGGAAGCTGGCGTCATCTACGCCGAACAGCGCCATCGTCTCGGCGTAGAGCTTTTCCATGCGGAAAGCGATCAGGTGTGCGCGCAGCCACGGGTCCAAGCGCCGCGTCTTGGGGTTGACCTTTGGCAGCACCTTCTTCAACTCCGTCAGTTCGGCGCGGAGTTTCTTCTTGGTGGCGGCTTCGGTCGGAACCGACCACTGCGGCAGCTGTACTCCGATTCGGAAGTGCGCCGTCTCCATCCAGATGATGTCGACATACTCCAGGGTCGCGGCGATGTCCTCGGAGGAGACCCTGTCCGCAGCCATAGCCCCGAACTCGAATGGGCCATAGTTGCGGTAGCCAGCGGCCGCCATCAACGCGGGTTTATTGTCGGTGTAGGGATCGATCTTCCACTTGTCCCGACGCTTCTGCGCGGAGAGGTTGCCAGATCCTGCGAGGAACGCGGCCAGCACGGAGGTCAGAAGTAACGCGAGGTCGCGGTTCACGAGCGGTCCTCTAGAGCTTCTTGAGCCATTGCTTGGCGAGGTTGATGGCCTGGAAACTGGAGATCTTCTCTAGCGCCTCTTCGCCGTGCAGCACGCGCGCGGTGTTGATCGCCTCGCGCTTGACGGCGAAATCGGCCGACTCCAGGTAGCGGCGGAGGCGGCCGCGCTGCTCCTTGGTCGCGAGATACCGCAGCAGGCGGAGGCCCGCCATCTGTTCGGTGGGGCGGGCTCCTTCGATCCGGGTCCAGACGAGCATGCCGGATCGGTCGGATCGCGCCGGCGTCAGGGTCGTAGCGATCAACGTGCGCTGCTCTGCCCAGCGCTGCCGTGCCGCGGCCAGGACTCCGTCGACGCCTACGCCGTCGCCGACGGCGAGGGCTCCAAGCGCTGCGAAGAAGGCGATGTCTTCGTCTTTGTCTGCCAGCATTTGCTTCAGGACCGGCAGCGTCCCTTTGTCGCGCATGCCGGCGAGCCGTCGCGCGACGTAGCGACGACACTCGACGCTCTTGCGCGTGGCCTCACGCGCCAACAGCGCGGCGTGGGTCTCGTTGACGACGTGGTCGAGGATCTTGAAGATGTGCTCGTTGACGTTTTGCGCGCGGTCGTTGATCAGCGGGATCAGGACCGGGGCGACGCCAGCGCCCATGCCCTTCAGCTGCTCCGCCGCCGCGTCATGGAGCCGTGCTTGCTTCTTGCGAAACTGCTTAGCTGCGGCGCGCGCGCGGTCGCCGTCACGCTTCGCCAGCTTGGGCCACGTAGGTAGCTTCGCAGGGTCTTGTGGCGGTCGCAGGTAGGAGGCTCTAGCGACGACGCGCGGTCCTTGAGCTGCGCCGTCTGCAGCTCCGAGGGTGGCCGCAAACAGCGCCAGCGCCGCGGCCGCGAAGTGCAATTCGGGTCGCATCACTGCTCCTCGGTTGTGGGTGGCTGGATCCATTTCGGCATGTCGTCGCGGTAGTCTGGGTGCAGATACGTGACCTTCGCCCCGATCTCTTCGCGCTTGGCGGTCCAATATTTTTGCCAATCCATCGCCGTGTGCGTGATGAAGCCGACCTGCAAGGCGTCGACGTAGTCAGCCATGACCAATGGGGAGTCGTGCCGGTCGTATGCGCTGACCACAAAGAACCCGTGCGGCAGCTCGATCGGCTGGCTTACGGCGTTGAGCGTGAATTCGTCGAACAAGAACATCGCGACGGGCAGCGCGGCCGATTGGCGCGTCAGGTCGCTGCGTCGTTTGTCCGTGATCAGCGCGGCGCGCTGTTCCAACTCTCTGACGTTGGTCGCGACCGAGCACAGGCCCTCCGCCAAGGCGCGTTGCTGCGCGCGTTCGGCGGCGAACTCTCGCTGGGCGATTTTCGTTGGCAGCACGTGCTCGCGCATCGCCCACGTGTATTTGGTTCGCTCGCCCAGACCTGGGCGGAACTCCGTCAACCACTCGAAGTAAGGCTGGAGCTCTGCGAACGTGACCGAGACGCCGTCGATCTCGATCAAGCGCGCGTCGTCCGCGTCCGTCTCTTCGGCGCCGCTGTCGCACGCGGTTAAGGCCAGCGCGAGCAGCGCCGCGGCGCGCGATTTCGACGGCCTCGTCGTCACGGTGTGTCCAGCTTGGCCAAGAAGGAGCATACGGGCCCGGTGATGTGTTGGTATGTGGCGGCCAGCTGATCGGCGATGCGAGGCAGGTCGTCGGTCGACAGTTGAAGCGTGTAGCTGCTGGTGTTCTCGATCCAGATCGAGCGCTGGTCCTGCGGCCAGGTCTCGACGCGGACCTGGAACGTCTCGGCGGCGTCTTGGTGGGGCGGGAAGACGTAGCGCACCCCGAGCGAAGCCATCGGGCGCCCGAACGCGCTGCCTTCGTCCGCGATCTTCGGCATCAGCCTTCGCGACAGGAACTCTCTCCCGTCCTGAAAGTTGCGCGGCGCGATCAGCGAGCGGATGACGAACTGCTGGGCGATGGTGTTGGGGATGCTCAGCGCTCGCAGCGCGGTCGTGGCCACGTTGACCGCGCGCGTCGCGAAGTCCTCTACGGTCGCCCCCCGCATCTCCTCCCGGAGTATGAGCCTGTCGAACCGGAAGCTCGCCATCGACACCTGGCCTGGCGCCTGCGGCAGGTTGGTCAGGTGAATGCCGTCCTGAGCGACCTGGAAGTTCTGGTAACCCAGCTTGGGCTGGCTGTACAGCGTGTTGTGGACATTCTGGATCAGATCCGCGCGCAGCTGTTGCGGTGGATAGAGGATCTCAGCGGCGAAGGCGATCGTGCGCGGGTCGTAGCTCATAGCACAGACGCCCATGCTAAGGCGCTTGCTCGCCTACACTAGGGGCCCGGAAGGGTTTCGGTCGACGCCCTTGATCAGAGGGGGGGGGAAACCGGGAGGGATGAGCGGCGTCGGCCGTTTGGCCGCCAACCCCATAGACAATTGCCAGCGCGACTGGCCTTGTTGCCCAGAGGGGCTACGCTGCGCAGCCCGTTTCTACCGATAAAGTCTCCACGATGTATCGCGCTTCCGTTTCCGTCGCCACGCTCGTGGCGGCCACAGTGTTCGCCCTCCCCGAAGTCACCGCTCAGAGCGAGTCTGAGCAGGTCAAGCAGCTCGAGCAAAAGGTCGACAGCCTCAGCAACGAGCTGGTCGAAGAGCGGGCCAAGCTTCTGCAGTCGCTCAAGGTCAACGACAAGGTCGTGGACCCGCTTGAGGTCATGCGGGAGTTCGTCTACCTCGCCGGCGGCAAGTTGGTCGAGGCGAAGGTGGCCAACTTCTTCATCCTCGAGGAGATCATGAAGCAGGTGAACTCCGGTCAGCGCAAAGCTGACGACTTCATCGTCACGGACGAAGAGGTCATGGAGAACCTCGCCCCGATGCAGAAGGAGTTCGAGGTCAAGAACCCTGGCATCGACTTCTGGACAGTGGTCCGGACTCAATACGGGCTCAGCCGCGAGACCTTCATGGAGCAGCGCAAGGAGTCGATCCTGTTCGACCGCGTCTTCTTCCCCGGCGGCCCCAAAGAGTGGCCGGAGATCACCAAGGAAGCGATCAAGGCGCAGACCCAGAGTGAGCAGGGCCCGGCGTTTATGGATCAGCTCGAAAAGGCCACGGAAGGCGTCGACGAGAACGGCAACCCCAAGGAGCTCCCCGAGTTCTGGGTGAACATGATGCGTCAGTTCGTCCAAAAGGGCCTGCGTAAGTGGAGCGACATCCGCTACGCGTCGCACGGGCTACCCGTAGAGACGGTGTTGCGCGTCAACGACCTCGAGTGGAGCACCCAGGAGGCGTTCGACTTCGTCAAGAAGGGCGTGTTCATGCGCGACCTCGAGCGCGCTAGGCAAGAAGTCGCCGTTCGTGAGGCGATTCGTCAAGAGTTGATCGCGAAGGGTGTTTACGTCTCAGACGAGGAGTTCACGCGCCGCTACGACGAATACCGCGAGCCCTACGACTCGACGCCGTTCACGGTCGAGGTCATCGCGACGCGCTTCAAGGGCTACCCCTGCCTGGAAGCCTTCCGGGCTCGTTGGCGTCTGATCACCTCCTACTCAGACCTCATCAAGGACGAGATCAACGACGAGAACATGCAAGCGCACGCTGACAAGCGCGCCGCGTTCTTCGCGGACGGCCAGTGCGACGTCAGCATCATCCCGTTCCAAGGTCGCGACAAGCGCACGGGCGCTTGGGTGACCGGCGGCATGGACGCGGCCAAGGCGCGCTGCGAGGCCGTTTGGGCGAAGCTTGAGAGCGGTGAACTGACCTTCGATGAGGCGCTGGAGACCCACACGGAGTTCTTCTCCAACGATGAGAAGCGTGGTCTGCTAGGCATGCTGCCGCTCAACCAGCTGCGTCAGCAGCTGCGCGAGAACGAGTTCACCCACCTGCTCGACGGCTGGTCGATCGCCGAACACCTGTTCTTCGACGCTGAGGTCGGCAAGACCATCGGCCCGATTGAGGCGCCTGAGTCCTGGATGATCTGCCGGGTCAACTCGCGCTCGACGGCGAGGCGCAAGATCAACGTCCAGGTGGAGCGCGAGCGTGAACTGGTTCGTGAGGACTACATCACCTACCGCTTCCTGGAGTGGGCGAACGGCGTCATCGAGAAGGCAAAGTTCGAATAGCGGGCGCGACGGTCTAGGATGGGAGCCGTGTCAGGATCCCGTGACGACCGTCGTGACATCCAGGCTCTGTTGAGTCGCATCTGGGCCGCGGTTGTGCGCTACCGGCGCATGGTCGCGGTCATGGTGGTTTTGGCGGTCCTCCAGACCGTCTTCACCAAGCTGCCTTTTCTGGTCATCAAGCCGCTGATGGCGGAGATGGGGAAGGCGATGGGAGACGCTCCGTCGCCAACCGAAGGCGGCGGCCTAGAGGCCGAGCTACAGGACTCCTTCAACGCGTGGTTCGCCGCGTTCGCTGCCGAAGTGTGCGCGTTCTTCGGTATGAGCTTCGAGACCTCCGGGATGACGGTCGTCGTCGCCTGCGGGGTCGTCGCGCTGGTGTGCGGTGTCTGCGGGGCCGTCATCATCTATCTCGTTCAGACGATCTCTCGCTTCTTCGCCTACCGCGTCGTCGCAGACCTCCGCGCCGAGCTTGCGCGTCACTTCTTGAGCCTGCCGCTGCGCTTCTTTGGAAAGCGTCGGATGGGCGAGATGATCAGCAAAGTCACGAACGACACGCAGGTCATGCAGCGGTCTTTTGAGACGGCGACGGACAACGTCATCGTCGATCCGCTGATGATCATTGGCAACGCGATCGCGATCCTCTGGTTCGTGCCTGAGGCGATTTTCGTGATGCTGGCGATGGTGCCGTTGATGGCGATCCCGATGTATCGCCAGGGCAAGAAGGTCCAGAAGCGCAGCAGCAAGAGCCTGCAGGCCATGGGCGAGACGACGGAGTCGCTCAGCCAGATCTTGACGGGGATCCGAACGGTCAAGGCCTATCAACTCGAGCCGGCTCATATGCGCGAGTTCGAGGCGACCACCGAGCGGTTCCTCGCGCGCACGAAGCGAGTGCTCAGCGCGAAAGGGCGCACGATCGCGACTTCCTTTCTGGGCTACCAGGTCGCGACCGCGGCCGTGCTGGTCCTGCTCGGTTACCTAGTGCTCGCGGAGCGCGCGATCGCGTTCGACGACGTCGCGGTGATCATCGCGCCGCTCGCGACGACCTATCAGCACGTCAAGCGGGTTACGCGCGCATACAACGTGATCCGCGAGTCGGCTGGCGCTCTATCGGGGATCGAGGAGATCCTGCAGACGGCAGCAGACCCCGCGATGAGCGGCGGCGAGCCCGTCGCGTCGATTCGCGGTGACGTCGAGCTCCGCGACGTCCGCTTTAGCTACGACCAGGACCCCGTGCTTCGGGGTGTCAGCGTCAAGGTCGCGGCAGGCCAGACCATCGCGTTCGTCGGCAAGACTGGGTGCGGCAAGTCGACGACCCTGGACCTGTTGATGCGGTTCCATGACCCGGACGGCGGGGCGCTGTTGATAGACGGCCGTGACCTTCGGGACCTCAAGCTCTCCGATTACCGCAGCCACACAGCGGTCGTCAGCCAAGAGCCGTTCCTGTTCAACACCACCTTGCGCGAGAACATCTCGTGCGGCCGCCCTGGCGCGAGCCAGGCTGATGTCGAAGCAGCCGCAGCCGCTGCGCGGATCCACGACTTCATCGCGGCGCTTCCTGCGGGCTACGACACGGTCGCGGGTGAGCGCGGCACGAACCTGTCAGGCGGTCAGAAGCAGCGCGTTACGATCGCGCGCGCGATCCTGCGAAACCCCGCGATCTTGTTCCTAGACGAGGCGACCTCGGCGCTCGACACCGAGAGCGAGGTGGCAGTTCAGCGCGCGCTCAATGAGCTGATGCGCGGTCGCACCTCGTTTGTCATTGCGCACCGCCTCTCTACCGTCGTCGACGCTGACCAGATCGTCGTCCTCGACGAAGGCCGCGTGGTCGAGCGCGGGACGCACCAAGAATTGATCGACGCGGACGGCGCTTACCGTCGAATGTTCGAGAAGCAGATCCGCACAGACACCGTCTGACGTAATGTCCTGTGAAGATGCTCCGTTCTCTCGCGCTCTCGGCGTTCGTCTTTCTGGGATCTTGCCAGACGATGCCTACACAAGGTCTGGCTCATGACGTCTATTTTGAGCTGGTCGATGCCTCGCCCGCGGCGCGTCAGCGTCTCGTAGACAGCTGCTACGACAAGCTGGCACCGATCCCCGGGATTCGTTTCTTCGCTGCAGGGGATCGTGACGAAGGGCTCTCGCGCCCGGTTAACGACCAAGCCTTCCACGTAGGATTGCACGTCTATTTCGTCGACCGTGCCGCCCACGACGCCTATCAGGACGACCCGCGCCACCTGTCGTTCATCGAGGATAACCGCGGGAACTGGAAGTCGGTGCGCGTCTTCGACGCCGTCTTTTCGCGGTGAGACGGGCAGTGATGTCGTCCGTCTCGCGCCTCAGCGCGCTTGGATGAGCAGCGCGACCACGGTGGCGCGGCAGGCCTCCCCTCGACCGACGGCGTCTACCTTCTCGCCGGTCTTGCCCTTGATGTTGACGCGGTCGGCGTCGACGCCGAAGAGCACGGCCATCCGCTCCCGCATCGCCGCACGGTGAGGTTTGAGCTTCGGCTGTTCGGTCTCGACGACGACGTCCATCGACCATACGCGTAAGCCCTTGGCGGCGATGAGCGTCATCGCTTCGACGCAGAAGTCGGCGGAGTCACGCCCCGCGTGCGCGGGGTCACGATCGGAGAACAGCGTCCCCAGGTCGTCCAGCCCAGCAGCGCCGAGGACGGCGTCGCAGGCTGCGTGGAGGACGGCGTCGCCGTCGCTGTGGCCGACCGGACCTACCGAGGTCTCGAACTCCACGCCGGCGAGGACGCAGCGTCTGCCCGGCTCGAACCGGTGCATGTCGATACCTAGTCCGATACGTGGAGGCTCGTTCATCTCTGCTCGGGAAACGGGGTCGGGTCGCAGGCCAGCAGCGCGCGCGCTACCGGGAGGTCGTCGGGTCGGGTGATCTTGATGTTGCCAGCCGAGCCGCTTACCACGGCGACCGGTCGCCCGGCGCGCTCCAGCAACGAGGCGTCGTCCGTTGCAGTAAAGCCCTCTTCGTTGGCTTGAGCTGCCGCCGCCATGAACCAGTCGCGTCGCGCGATCTGGGGTGTCTGCGCGTAGTAGATCGAGCTTCGGTCCAGGGTCTCGGTCACCTGGCTGCCGGTGACGCGTTTGAGCGTGTCCGCGGCCGGGACCGCGAGCAGGGCTGCGCCGACGGCCTGCGCCGTTTGCAGGCATTCTCTGGTCCGGTCGATCGGCACCAGCGCTCGCGCGGCGTCGTGGACGCACACGAGGTCTACATCATCCGAGGTCGCAGCGAGCCCGAGACCCATGGACTCTTGCCGCGTCGCGCCGCCGTCGACGATTTTCGGCTCCGTCCCTCTGGGCATGATCTCGCGAAGGCGCTCGAGGCACGCTGGGACGAGGTCGACCCGGTCCTCTGGCTGAACGAGCACCACGACCTCGCAGCTGTCGGGGCTGCGGACAGCTGCGAGCAGCCGCGCGGCGCTGTGCACCAGCAGCGTCTCGCCGCCCAGCTGCAGGAAAGCCTTCGGTACGTCCGCGCCGAGGCGTTCGCCACGGCCGGCCGCTAGCAACAAGATGGCGACCTTCACGCGCGGCGACATTACACTCCGAGCCGTGGCGTTGGTGCGGATTCTCGGTATCGATCCAGGCACTCAGGTTGTCGGTTACGGCTGCCTGGAGTTGCCTGCCGCCTCGACGGCGGTTGGTGCTGGCGCGGGTCGGCCGCTCGCGATGCGCGGAAGCAACGTCGTTCGCGCGACCGTACCCGGCGGCGCAGGCGTCAAGCTCGTCGATGCGGGCGTGCTCCGCCTCGGAGATCGCCGGGTAGGCGTGCCGGTGCGGCTGTTGTCTCTCGCGCAGCAAATCGCCGGCCTGCTGCAAGACCTGTCGCCGACGGAGGTCGCCGTCGAAGAGGCCTTCTTTGGGAAAAGTGTCCAAGCTGCTCTGCGCATCGGCGAGGCGCGCGGCGTGGTGCTCGCCGAAGCGGCGCGCGCCGGGATGTCTCTGCACCAATACACCCCCGCGCGCATCAAACGCTGCGTCACCGGCAACGGATCTGCCCGTAAGGGATCGGTGGCAAAGATGTTGGCGCAGCTCATCCCGGACGTCGCCGCGGCTGTCCGCGGCGACCTTCCAGAGGACGCGACGGACGCCCTGGCCGTCGCTTGGACGCGGCTCGAAGAGCTGCGATCGCCGCTCGCAGGTCGATCAGGGCGGCAGAGCGGCGGGGCCGGCGCTTGAGGCGGTCGGGCTCGCGGTTGCATTTGGTCGCGTCGGCTCGCGATAATTCGAGAACC
>MDTG01386501.1_pt1 | contig 14530 bp, 12 predicted proteins | sample 811421 | NCBI WGS metagenome assembly MDTG01 (sample SAMN05326645, study PRJNA326480) | marine metagenome | isolation source: seawater | place: Pacific Ocean: South East | collected 2011
CCCTTACGATCTGCGACAAAAGAGGCAAAGAGGTCGACCACCTCATTCTTTTCCTGTATGTCTGTTCCCTTGGCCAGGTAGATCCATTTTGCGCCGCCCCATGTAAAGACGGTTCCCTCCTTTGGGATTGGATCCAGCCCGTCTGCATCTTGGATACTGTTTTCCCTCCCCGGCGCGGGGTTTCCGCCTTCCGGGTGTGGGTTGACCTTAGGGTTCATCTTGATTTTGATTCCTTTTCTTGTGTACTGGGAACCAATCTTCTTCGCGGCAATCCATTTTTCCGATTCTTCCTTTATTTCGAGGTTTGAAGCCACCACGAACATTTTGGACACTGTGAGGATACCCTCGCGGGTTAGGGTTAGGGGTTAACCCTGGAATTTCCTGGCCAGATTTGGGGTACCCCAAACCCTAACCCCAGTAGTGACTACGTACTGACCCTGTGGGGCCGTGGGTTTATTATTTCCTTTTTGGAAGTCCGCGGATGCCACTCTTCTTTAAAATGATTGTAGCGATGGGGTTAATCCCGATCAAATGGTCTTTTGGGTTGGGGTGCCCCCCTTTGATTCAACATCCTTTGGAATCAAAAGGCGTCAAACGAGGAGAGGATGTTCCTTAGCTTGGCGTCACCTGGCGACGCGTGGAAAGTGGGCCTCGCCACTGGGGCCAGGGGCGCCGCCGCCGCCGATGCCTGCTGTGGCGCTGCCGGTGTAGGAGCGGCAGCCATTCCAGCTACAGAAGAGGCGGTGGCCTGCTGGACTGGGGCCTGGGGCGCTCCTACTCCGGCGGCCGTCCTGGCGCGCTTCCGGCCTGGACCACCTAGGGTCATTGCGTTTTCGGCAAAGACAATGTTACAGGCCCTGACCATCCTGTCGACGGCCATCTGGGCAGCCGGGTGCTGACCCGCGACCGTCCTGCACCCTTCGATCATGTCTGCGGCGCCCGGGTGGTTTGCGCGGAGCTCTTCGGCGAGGGCGGCGACCCTCTGCTCAAACAGTTCCTTCTCGCGGGTTGCGTCCGTCTGAAAGTCTTCGACGAGCTTCCGCTGGACCTCGGCTTCCTCGCGGGCCTTCTTTTCGGCCTCGACGGCGTTGTCGACGTTCGTCTGCATCTGGAGGAGCTTCTGCTTGATCGTTTCGCGGTGGGCTTCCGGGATTGCGGCATAAGCGGCCTCGAGCGGGTTCTGGCTTCCGACTGCGGCCTCTTGTGCCACGCCGCCAGCAGCCACTTGAGCTGGTGCCACGCCACCGGCGGCAACCTGGGCCTGAGTCCTCTCTGCCGCCGGAATGGTTCCAGTGGCCGGGGCCACTGGGGCAGCCTGCGCGTCAGTTTCCATTGGAGCCGCCTGAGCCGGGGCAGCCATCGGGGCGGCAGAGTTTGTGGAATCGACTGGGGTCGAGGTAGTTTCCATCTGGGTTCCAGTCTGCGGCTGTCCACTCATTTTCGAACTTAGTACCGTTTTGAAATCCCCAATTGCCTGGCCCTTATATTCTTGAAGCACTGATGCTCGACTTCTTGCCGGTGTGACCACCAGTGAGAGTTCCAGACTCTTGACCCTCTTTCCTTTCGCCCGTCCATTTCCCTCTGCCCGTCTTCCTTGTCCCTCCTTTTCTCCGGATTCCATTCCGAGTCCCGGTCTTTCATTTCCTTTCATTCCCGATGCTGCTAGGGTTCCCTGTACTCCTTGGGTTCCCGATGCTGCTAGGGTTCCCGACGCCCCTGCTGCCACTACCGGAAGTGATTCTCCGGCCATTCCTCCTCCTGGTTGCATCATTTGGGACGGGCCACTTCCGTGACCCCGATCAATTCCTCCTCTTGGTGGACCCATATTTCTTGGCGTTTCCTCCAGGTGGGTGAGGCTCAGGCCGAGCATTCCGTTCTTGACCATGTTGGCGATCCTTCCCGCCTTTTCTTCAATGTGGATGAGGGCCATTGTTCCTTCTGCGTGGAGTACTGTACCCACTGGTCTCTTTCTTGGGTCACCAGAACCCGAGAGGTGTCGGTGCATTTCGACCCCCGAGAGGTCTGCTCCCTTTCCTTGTCCATCGAGTTCGGCCACTGCCTCGTACGTTCCCTCGTGTTCGACCGTGACTGGGGCCCCCCTCAGGGTCTCTGCTGCCTGGGCAATGTCCTCCTTTGTTTCGATTCCGAGGCCCGGTGCGTCCGTTCCGGACCAATCGCCCAGAAAGAGTGAACCTGACAGGGCCATGATTCTTTTCGTTGGCGATGCTTCTTCGATGCTGGTGAGCAACCTTTGGGTCAAAATCGTCGACGATTGTAAATTCGTTGACGAATTTAGGGTAACCCTAAAGTTCCCGAGTCTTTTCCCTTGTCGTGGTTCCCTTCCGGGGTTTGTTCTCCCTGGTGGTGGTTCCTTTCCCCCGGGTTTTCCGGGGATTGATCTTCCTGGTGGTGGTTCCTTTCCCCCGGGTTTTCTTCTCGGTTGAAATCTATTGTAGTTGGGGACTTATATCCTCCCAAATATCATTGGGTATACTTCCGCCCACGATCTTAAACCCCTCACCTTCCACCTGATTCTATTGTTGACCCCCGAATGTGTATCCCCCCTCCTTCCGCTCCCACCCGATTCTATTGTTGGCCTTCCGTTTCAAATCAACAATGAATTTCTTGAATTTACCTCCGCCAATTTCATTCTTTCAGGATGACATTTACAGTGTGTACCAGACTGCCGTCACTGTTTGGACGCCATCAACCTTTGTTCGGTCCTCTTTGATTGACGGCCGGTGGGATCAGGCTGCTGTTCAGAAGCAACTCGACCTTAAAAAGAGTTAGGGTGTCTTAAATAAAAACTTCTGCTTCCTCCGAGTACACGAGGGGTGCTACATTTGAGACGGTGGCAGCAGCGGAAAAGGCCGAAAACGAAATGACATTTGCCTGAACAAGACCATATCCGATGACTGCCACGCCAACGACCCCTCCAACTGTGGCTCCAGCAATTGTGCCCGCGTCGACATCTTCTCCTCCCGTTGAAGACGTGTCTTCGGATGATCCTCCGGATGATCCTCCGGATGATCCTCCGGATGATAAACCACACGCATCTCCGGTGTTTTGTCTTTCGGTTATGACTTCTATTGTCCTTTCAATATTGCCCAAAAGAATACTCAAAGCCTGATCTTTTGCTTTCTGTTCTTCATTTTGGTCTTGATCATCTTCGTTTTGATTTCCCTGGGCGGTTTCTACATTTTCTTTGTAAGTCACAAAAGCACTGTGCATTGCGCTAAGATCAGAAGCTGAAACACAATTTGTTACTGGACAAGCGGCGCCGTCATTATCCCAGCAGCCGACAAAATGAACTACTGCGTCGTTAAATTCATTGATCCGCTCAGCAGTGGCAACCCCAAAGCCCCCGTCGTCGGAGTTCTTGTCGATGGGGTTCGGGACGGCAAAGGCTTCCGAACACGCTTGCCCGGCGTCGGAGCACATGTGGTCAAAGGCTTCGTCGAGGCTGCAGCCGTCGGGAAGGTTTGCTTCGTCGATGAATGTCGCCATGGCCACGTCCAGGCTGATCCCCGCATCCCGGGCCAAGATGATGGCATCGCACATCTGCCGGACCCCATCGCCGGCCCCAAAGCCCGACACGACCGAAGAGCTGCCAATGACGGCGACCACGACCAAGAAAGCACGTGACCGTGGTTCTTCCCCCATACTGCCATTGATGCACTATTGAAGATGGACTGATTTATATGCGGCACATCTCTTGGAGATTACTGTTCGATTTAGTTTCCCTGTTTCCTCCCTCCCTTCGAGTCCCCCCCCCACCTCGGGATTTTGACTTGTGCGGGTGTCTTTTGTTCCTTCCTACGACCGTCGCTTGCCTTCGGCAATCCTTTTCACGATTTCCACTCCGTAATCAATGACGACCACCGAAAAAGCCACGATAGCGGTTGCTTCTCCGAGTGTCATCCAAATATCGGCCTCTTTGGATTCCGGCTACAATCAGGGGCAGCACGTTCTCACCCCCGAGTTGGGGCTGGTAGTCTTTCTGGAATTCCTAGGAGGTTTGTTTTCTGCCTTTAAAAGGGGGGAGGGTGGGTTCCTGGCAGCGGATAGTCTTTTCTTCAGAGTGAGGGGAGTTTGTTTCAGACGATTGGCGGCAGACTAAACGACGATGCTGCCAGTGGGGCAAAGCCTTGTATGGCCCCTCCCTTGACTGCGCAAGCTTTTGATGCTAGTATTTCCTCCATTGAAAAAGCAAATACTGTGACCTTTGCAAACGTCGAGAGCCCCGAGTAGACTGCTTCTGAGGTGACAATCAAACCATCGTGTGGGCCACCATTCCCGCTACTCGCGACCCTGTACAAGAGGTACCCTGCCCAACCTCCAAAGAGTGCCCATCCTGCCACGTAGAATCCGTATGCGGTTCCGAGGTTGTTGTTGAATCCGACGTCTGCCACCACGCCAAACTCTGTTCCCTGTCCTGCCCACGTGACGAAGAATTGGATCAGAATGCTGATTGGCAGTTTCCCGAGCGTCTTTGATTCAAACGCGTTGACTTTCCGACCCTTTTCGGTCGTTGAACGGTAAAACAATTTGTCGATATCGTACCCCACCGTCTGTTCTGCGAGGCTGAGGACGACCAGTGGCACGACGACGTTTCTGCTGACTGGGTTTTCGATCTCGTCTGCGTAGAGGAGGGAGATTGACCCCAGTGTTGCCGAGACTGCGTATTCGACCCACTTTAGGTAGTTTGGTTGCTCTGCAAAATTCCACCCTGATGTACCGTTGGTATCCGACTTTGATGTACCTTCTTCGGTTGCGCCGATTCTCCTGACAAATGCCTTTGCCGACCTCGAGAGCGGTGCTATCAGCGTTCCGACCAGATTTCCGATAAATCCGTCGGTATTTTCGTACGTGTATGCCAAGGTGTAGACCGTGTGTGCGATGATGACAAAGACTTCCATTGCGACCAAGAGGCTGATTCTTGTTGTCATGCCACTACTTGCGCACCCCCTTCCGCTCCATTCCGTCATGTATCCTGCGAGAAACCCAATGTGGATAAAGATGGCGACGCAATCCAAAAAGTACCGAACGCTCTGCCATGTGGTTCCCCGTCTTTCCCTGGCGGTACCCGACAACCCCTCTGCGAGCGTTCCATTTGGATCCAAGAGCCTAGAGTAGTTTACTTTTGAGGTTGGCATCTCCTGTTATCTTACCCCTAAGGACCCTTTTGTCTTTCCCCGATTCCTTTTGGTCCCTTTCTTTTGTTTTCCGACGTTTGAGTGTAGTCAAAGGGGGGGGGGGGGATTGAAATGGGGATCCCACAAATCTATCCAGAATTGAAAAGCGAGGGGCGATCAAAGAGACTAGGCGTTCTTGTAGAGCCTCTGTTCCTCCAGGATCTTTTTCCGATTTGTCCAGAGGAACAGGAGTAGGGCTAATATTGCCGCCTGTTGAGGAGAGCTTTGTGGGTCAGGACCCAACCCCCGAGGACCCCCCTGGGATCCTTTGACTTGGGGACCCCCGGAAAATTTTGATTCTCTGGGATTCAAACAGAAGTGGGGCGTCTCTCCCTCTGTGATTCCTGAAAAGGGGGAAGGGAAGGGATGACGTAGGAATACTCACGGTAACAATCAATACGATCGAGACTGCGTTGCTTATGTCCGCATCCGTATCTGAAAAGAATTCCTTCTGGAAGCAGACTCCCGGGTACGTGTTGACGTGTTCCCTGCACACAAATTCCCCGCTTCCTCCGCAGTCCGAGTCGTCGACGCACCACAGAGCGACACCGTCGAGGCTGATTCCGGCAAACGCGGCCGCGGACAAAAAGTTGACGCCATCCTTTCGGTCCTGGCTCCTACAATACCACGTTTCGATAATGTCGTCTGCAATCTGGTCTCTTGTTGCGACGTACCTTCCGTTCACCGTGTCCGCACATCTTTCTTCCAGACACATCCCGGCTGCCACATCCGGAACGTCAGTTTCGTCCCTACGGACGCCGTCCTCGCAATTTTTCCCTGGGTACCCTCTTACTGGACCATCGTTGTTTGCGGATGCTTCTCTTCTCCAGACGCGTTCCCTTTTGTCATTTCCGTTTCTCGGTTCGGGGTCTGAGGCCCATTCGACCAGGGCCACCAGTGCGTGGCGGTACACCTCTTCTGGTTTCCGTTCAATCCCCTCTGCCGGGTTTTCTGCCTCCCAGTAAAACATTTGGCCATCCTTCCACCTGAGTGCCGGGTACAGAGTGTCTTCATTTCTGTCCGTGTTTGGATTTTTAATAACGTTTGTTTCCTCCGATCCCACGTAGAGTTCTGGGAACGGTTCCACCGTCCCGTAGTACGTTAGAAAGACGCACGCTGCGACACTGAGGGGTTCCGAGGTGTCCCATCCTCCCCCAAACACCTGACCCGAGACGCCTCCAAAGTTGCACACGCTTTTCCCGTCCTCGTAAACACTCTTTTCCGAAGCCACCGCCACACTTGGGGCGTGAATCAATAAGAGTAGCGAGGCCACTACCGGCCTTGTCCATGGGAAAGTTTTCTGCGCCTGGACTCTGGCTTTTTGGTTTTGATCCCGGCCGGCCATTTTCGGGGAAACTTGGAGTTCTCCTCTCCCCACCTTCCCGGCGAGTGGCCTTCTTTTTGAAACTGTGGCTGGGAGAGTTGCGTGGCGTTTCTATATACCTAATCGTTCTACTCTATTTGACTTGAACCGGGAGTTTCTTCCCCGGTCCTTGGCGGGCATTCCCCTGCCAAATGCTTGAATTCCTGTTGGTCGTGTGCCTGATTGCACTGGCACTCCAGGTTTTCATTATTTTGGTTCTCAAGGGCTGTTGTTGTTGTTGTACCCGTCTTCTTGAATGTATTCCCGGAATTCAGGTATCCTCTGTCGGTCTTCTTGTTCCCGACATTCTGTTGGCAATTCTACTTCTTGTTGGCTCGATTCAAATAGAGGATGATGGCACCAGTGATTCTACAATAGCGACGCTTGCGTGAGTACTTTTGGGCGGGGGGGCGTTTCTTTGACAACCACAAATTTAACGCCCAATGTCTTATCCTTTCCCCCCTGTTCCATAATTTCCGGCCTCCTCCCCTTGATTGTTCGTTTGTCAGTCTTGTGACGTTTGTTCTTTCTTCGTCTTCATACCTTATCGACCGGGATTCTTTGCCAAAAACTTTTCTGGTTGTCGACGTCGGCAAGATAGGAACTACTGCCGTCATGTACTACTGGCTCTCGACGTTTGATGTTGGCGACACTGGAACCTACCTTTTCCCAGGATTTGGAGTTGTTCTTGGGCTTTTTCTGATTGTTTTTATACTTGAGGTAAAAAATGCTCGCTCGAGCAACTGAGGGTCACAGAATTCAAATTACGACCTTTATTGTCTTATATAAAGAGCAGTTATTCTTGTGAAGTGACGGGGAAGATCGGGACCAAGGAGGGATACCGAATTTGGTCAAGTTTGTTTGTGCGTACAAGCTGCGTGGTGTAGGGTGCAGGTTGCAGCTGAGGGTGGTGAGCACCCATGAGAGCTACAGCGGCGGCGGCTTTTGGGCTGTTCTGGGCGGGGACGGTGGTCCTTGGAGACACGGGAGAAGCCACGTGCAACGAACATTTGGAAATTTCATTTGACTTTTTATCTCTGGAGGATTCTTCAATCAATACACTTACCGGTTTTTCATCTTGTTACGATGAGGGCACAACGGCTTGTTTGCTTCCTGAAACCGATTGTCCATTTACGCACGACACTTTTACGAACCCAGAAGCATCGTATCGGGACACCATGTGCCAATCTAGTTCCAATGGCGAGTCTGACGATATGGAGCGTTTTTGTTGCTATCAGACTGGAGCATTTCGTCAAGACGGTACAGCAGGAATCTTTGACGTACAGCAAGTTTTTCCCACAAAGTGCTTTGCTAGCCAAGTAACTGCTTATCACTATTTTACCACCGACGAGGGTGCAGTATTGACGTCAGATCTTTTCCCGCCGCCGTGTAATTCTATAACGCCCAGGGTTGAGACCGAATCATATATTTTTACTGATGTAATTGATACGGCGTTTATTACTATTTCCGTTAATTGTAATCCAGACGCTCAGAATGACGCAGACCTGGTTGACATGTACAGTTTACCATCAGAACCGTGTGAAAACACGGGGCAGTATACGTTACTTGGAGACAAGCAGGACCTGGACATTGTGACCGGTTCGGAATCAGACGTGAGGTCAGGGATTCTTTGTTATAATGAAGACTTTACTGACGTCTACGGATCTGAAGATATGTCCATGTTTGATTACTGTAATGTTGCAAAACAAAGCCATCCGTGCTGTTTGATGTTTGATGTTCCTGACGAGGCGGTTACTTGTTTGTCAATATTGGATGTTACTCAGTGCTACGACTTTGACGTGACTGAGTCAATACACTGTGGCAACTATCCTTTCTTTAGTGCAATTCTTTCGGACATTACAGATCGTCTCGTGTTGGCTGGTGTTGCCAATGACGAAAGTAATCCGGACCTTGCGGATCTTACTGTCCCAGCCACAGTCGAGGATGCCGAAAATTGGGTATTGCGACTATTGAGGAAAATTGCAGATCGGCATGAGAGAATTGAAGATACTGATCATCAAAAGTCTAAGGTTGTGCTTTCGTTATCGCGTGCTGGGGGGCGGCGACGGCGAGACGATGCCCTTGTTGATGAGGATTGCCAGGAAGTGATCGAAGACGACCTTACTGTTGCGAGAAATGAGTTGGTAGTGATACTGGAGCGTGTCGTGGATCATGAATTGAGTTTATTTATTTGTCCTTGCGGTACAACTCTTCCCGATAATTCTGCCGAGGTTGAGTACGTTGCGCATGGCACGTGTGTCGAGGGTGCACTGGCGGCCACAGCAGACGACGGCGAAGATGACGCAGACAACAATGAAGAAGATGAAGGACAAGGCAACCCGGATGATGGTGAAGGTGGTGAAGAAGACGGCGAAAACAATGAAAACGGGGACGCCGATGGCGATGGAGATGTCGGTAACGGGGGTGGAAGAACTGGCGGCGGCGGAGGTGGTGGGAGCTCCGGCTCTTCTTCTGGAGACAGTGGCGGGGGAGGGGCAGATGCGGGCGTTATTGCTGGAGCTGTGGTTGGCGGACTTGCCGGCGTTGGTCTTATCGGCTACGGTCTTGTTCAGGCCAACGTTATTTCTTTTTCGGGCACTTCTAGTGCTGGTGTTGCTTCGAACGTGGCAGCTCCTTATTTTTCTGAAGAGACCGACTTGTTTATTTAGTCACTGGGGCTAGGGTTTAAAGTGTAGGATATTTTCAGTTTTCCTCGATTTTATTTACGATACCGCCAGGCCTACTCCCACCAATTCTGCTAGGACGGTTGTTGTCACCACGTCTCTTGACCACAGTGAAATGAGCGTAGCGAGGTAAAACGCGACCAGAGGCCAAAGTGTGTCCCCCTTTCTCGTCCAATACTTTTGAAGGAGGACGCTCGAGCCAAAAAGCGTTGCCCAGAATCCGATTGCTATTTCTGGGTACCCTGTTGCCACCATGATTCCGGCGGCCATAGTCATGATTCCAAAGTAAATCATTTCCACGGGGTCGGGTATCCGAATCCCCCTCCTCTTCTTCTTGGGCAAACACCCCCCTTCCGTGGCGTGTCGGGATCAGATGAGATACAGCAGAGCAATCAGCCAGGAACACACTACGAGTAGTTCTAGTTCTCCCAAGATTGGACAGTATACACCTTCAACAGTCACCGAGCTCATCGAGTCCAGACCCTAAATACCCGTTGTCCTGTAATCAGGAAGAGAAACACGACCGTAGACACTACCGAAAAGGTGAGGGCTCTGGTGGAGTTGCCAGAGGAACCGGTGGAAAGGCGGGTGAGATCTTTGGGGAGCGCGGAAGAATATCGAGCACCAGTGCCCAGGGACCCTCTTATTCCCTCTTCTTCCGCTTCTTTTGGCGCCATCGGAGAACAACGTGGGTGGGATTTTCAGCGACTACGTACCGGCGTTCTTCGGCCGAGCAGCTGTGGACCTCTAGCATTCAATGTTCCCGATCAAAAAGGGCCAAAAAGGCCTTATACTCGACAGGGCGTGTTGCAGTGAGAGGTCTTGCCGGCACACTCCCGGCACCCCGATTGGACCCGAGACTGTTGTTGGCATTGCTTCCTGTGGCCGATGTCTCTTTCACGTTGGCTGTGTTTCTCCCGAGACCAAGTGTATCGAGTGTCACATTCCGGTCGGAAAGCTCGATACTGCCCGACTCGAGTCGTGTCTTTCGAGCACCTGTCGGTCCAAGACTGCGGGTCTCTGTGCTTCGTGTACGAAACGACTCGTTTCGAGCGTCGAGAGCCGTCTGGCCGTGCACCACTCTCTGACGCAGAGCCGGCTCGAGTCTACAATCAAGCAGTACCCCGGCTTTTCGAATCTTCCGCCCATTTTGATCCGGATCGTGTCCGACAAGGTTGTTGCCTCTTTGGTGACGAGCTGGAAGTACAGTATATCTGGGAATACGATGTGCGTCCGTGTTCCCTCGATTCCCTCGACCACACACTTTTCACCGGGGGTTTTGATCCTTCTTCCCTTCTTCTTCCTCTTTTATCCTCCCTTCTTTCCTTTGTTTCTATCCCTTTTTAATTCCAGAAATTCATTTGTGGCCGTCATTCTACGAGCCCACGAGAAGACGCCTGTACCAATGACGTGGTCTGAACTTGTTCACCTTGGTGGTTTCGGGCACGTGGCGTCCGAAGCCATTACCGAGCTACGTCGGTCGATTGAAGGCACCCAGCGTCTCTGGAAAAAGTCACGTGACGGCCGGCTCGTTCTTGTCAACACTCCTGTGAGCCACACGGATTCTCCTGCTGGCCTCTTTGGTTTTCTCGAAGGAAAAGGGGTCGAGACGTCTGCCGCTTCCAGTATTGCTGGTCTTTACCCCGATGCGTGCCTTCACCTTCACTCTCTTCTCCGGGAGGGCCGGGTTCACCTTGCGAGCGGGCGGGTCTTTGTTGGTCCCCCCAATCCACCTGGGGACAATTCCCTCGAGGATTACCGGGACAGGATCTCCAAATGGAGAGAGATTTCTTCTTTAAATTGATGCCTCTGTGGCCATCGACAAATCCCGTCATCGTTCCCGTTCTCTCTCCGGGCAGGGCACGGGGCAGTTTCGAGTTCCCGGGGTGGAGGGATGTGGGCTACAGGCCACTCTTGTCTCCGGCCGGCATTCCACCTGGGACCTCTAGTGCTGGAGCGGCACCAAATTTGTTGGCGACTGCGACCGCGACAACAAGTGAAAAGAGCCACAAGAGGATCCAAACAAACCTTCCCGCCCATCTGGCGAGTGCCCCCTTTTTGAGGTGTCCTGCGACGCCGTCCTCGCAGTAGACGTCCAGCTTGCACTCTTCTTCGGTTGCCCCAAACGAGATGTTTGATGCGCCCGCTGCCACGAGGTCCTCGATAAAGTATTCGAGGTGCATCGCGTGCTGGGGCATGACAATTTCGCACACGCCCTCTCCGACGGCCCTCGGGTAAAAGCCATGTTTCGTCCAGTTTTCCTCGACAAACCTCTTTAGAAGCTCAGCCTCTCCTGTTGGCGAAGCCGACGAATTTCCGAAAGATCCCATGGCTGTCTTGTTGGATCACCGAGGGCGACGCACCGGAAGCAGAGCACTTCTGTTTGTACGGCCCTGCAAAAGGCCCACCTACTCTTGACCAAGACTGTTGCCTGGAAACTTCTGGGCTGGAGCCTAAAGTTACAGACTGCGCAGTGGGCCTGCTTTTGTTTCGGCGGCCCCTTCTTATGGCACGCGGCACAAATTGGCAATTGTCCTCTGATTGCCACTGGTGTCGACAGACGACCACAGTCGCAGCATATGGTGAGTGTCATTGGCACTCGATCCACGTGCCGTTGGAACGATTGGTAGTACATGCCCATCCTGTGGTTGGAATTGGAAAACGGTGGCGAGTCAGTTTAGGGTTGGTGCCCCTTTTCCCTTTTTTCCTCCTCCCCATCCACATTTCTTCATTCCCTCTTGAAGAATCCACTCCCTTCCTGGAAAAAGGGGAAAACGTGCCATCCCCCGGGTCATCAACTTACGCTGGCACTTCGACAATGCCTCCAAACATCCTGCAATTGCTGCACTGTACCAGTGGTCCCAGTTGCCGAATTCCCTTGTCTGGCGACGGTTCTGGGAGACTGTAGGGTTCGTCGAGGACGGTGGTCGATGTCGATCCGTGAACGATACATTCCGATGTTGCCTTGCTCTTTTTGGGGTCCCTCGTTCTCTCTCGGATCGAGTGGCAGTAAATGCATGCCTTTAGGTAACAGTCTCCTCCGTGTGCCTCTCTTTGTGCCCTTTCGACCTCCTCCGACGCCCTGACGCCGCAGAACACGCCCCTCTGCTCGATGGCGTGGAGCACCAGCGTCTTGACCGTGTCCAGTGGCACCGCGAAGCGGTCCGCGAGTTCTGTGCAGAGTGGCACTGAAATCTTTGGCACCCTTGGCGACCTCGAGACTGCCTCCCTATAGATTGCGGCCAGTGCAGCCGGGTCGACGTGTTTCGAGACGCTCACCCCCAGTTTCCGTTTGATGCCCCTCCTCTGAATCTCGGAGCAGTAGGTGAGGTTGTCTAGCGGGGCCACTGCCGGCGGGGCCGGAATGTTCTTCAGGTGCCTTTTGATGCTGGCCGTTTCTCCCGGGAGGTCGAATTTCGAGTAAAACGCCGGCCGAAACACCTTGTCCACTGCGGCGAGCCATTCGTCCCCCGGTCTTGGCAGCCTCGATTCACAGAGTTTCATCAGACAATAGAGGTCGTCAAAGTAGTATGCCACCTCTGAGATGTATTCTGCGACCATGTACCAGAGCCCCTTTGAGCCAATCTGCCTGACTGCGCGTTCCGAGCTCTCGTGTGGGTCCTTTACAAACGCAATCACCACATTCGGGGGCGCCACCGAGTTTGCGTGCGGGAGGCTTCCCAGTATCCCGTGACCCAGAAAGGCGGCCGTCATCTGGTAGTCTGGCGAGTCTCTTGGGGTCGTCAAGAGGCTGAGCACCTGCTGGTTAATGTACCTGATCGACGTCATTTTGGCCCACAGCGCCTTCCTGAGCAGCCTTGCGCCCGCCGAGGACGTCTGGACTGTCCGATCCGAGATGGCCCTCTGGAACATTGGGTAGAACCGTTTGTTTGATTCGACCGAGTAGACTGGCGTCTGTTGGTCTGGGGCCATTGATGCGCCGTACAGGTCCCCCAGAGTCGCCATGGGATTGGCCTCGGCGTACACGTAGGCCTTTGCCCACATTTGGAGGAGAAGGCACGTGTGGTAATTCCACCCTTCCCTCCTGATGGCGTAGATGGCGTCCATCCTGAGTGAAATGAGTGTCGCCAGGCTTCCTGGCGGTGATGTTCTTGTGATTGATGCCGCCTCTTCACACAGGTAGAGGGGCTTGAGCGTGTTTCCTGAATCCTTGATCGCGCACTTCAGACACGACACCTTGGTGGTTTTGACGGGAAAAGGGTTAGGGTTAGGACTAAGGAGGCGACATTGAAAGCATGAGAAATTGGAATAGGAAGGAGGCGACAATAAAAATATCTGGTGGGCAGGGGGTTGCGACACAAAACGTGAGGACCAATCGACGTACTACCGTGTCGTATGCGGAAACAGTGTCTGAGTGCGCTGCCCGTTTGGGGCCGGGATTCCCGACCATTCAATTGCCGACTGGTCGACCCTCCATTCCTCCTCTGCTGCGTCGTATGCGCAGTAGAGGAGGTCAAAGTTTGGTGCCACCAGGCATGTTGGTGCCACTGCCGGTGACACGTGAATCGGGGCGCACGATCCAAACGTTTCCGCCTTGTAGCCACCCGGGCAGTCCACGAGGTTGGTGCATGGCATCGGGACGCCGCACTGTCGCGGGAGCTGGTCGACATTTGTGACATAATTGCTGTAGTGCTGCACCAGTGCCGACGTACACGACCTCGTGCAGAGCAAACAGAGCCCCGGTCCAATCTCCTCGAGCTTTTTCGGATTTTCGAGGCACAGGTCGTGTTCTGCCGGCGTGAGGTAGATTCCGAGCTGCTGGCCCTTCCCCTCTAGGTCTGCTGGCGGGCAAAACCTGAGTCGATTGACGCAGCAATCTGTCCCCCTGAGGCACCCTGGCGCCGGCGTGTCTGGTCCGTACATTCTGTTAAACCTGAGCATTTCCCTGTCGTGACTGACGGTCGAGACTGGCGGCTGTAGAATCTGGTGTTGTGCCCTCGACTGGATCGAGGACGCAAACGCCGTCAGCGCGCACTCAAAGAGGGTTTCTCCTTCATCAATTGGCTTTTCCGACGTCAACAGGGATGGGTTCAGAAACCCATTTGGTTCCGTCGGCGGCGTCTCAAAGGCGTCGGCGGCCCTCTTGACGCTTGGTGGAATCCTTGATTTGTCCGGAATGAGTTCGGGCCGTACCAGTGATAAAAGGTTGTCCTTTGGAGGATTCTTGACCCGACATCTGGAAGCGGGGTGGGGGACACCCTGTAGTTTAGTGGGTAGATGATAATCATTCCTGCCACTCCTCTTTCCTTCTTCCTCCTTTGATTCCC